>Ga0126310_10000392_pt1 | contig 14729 bp, 16 predicted proteins | sample Plot60_FD_92540 | JGI IMG/M metagenome (GOLD analysis project Ga0126310, IMG submission 92540) | Serpentine soil microbial communities from UC McLaughlin Reserve, CA, USA - Plot60 | ecosystem: Environmental > Terrestrial > Soil > Grasslands | place: USA: UC McLaughlin Reserve, Lake County... | reverse complement strand
GGATGCCCCAAGGCCGGATGGCACTAGCGGAGTAATGAGAATAACACAAGAAGGCGAAGCTGAAGATATTCAAGGGGTCATTAGTGATGAAAACCCTCTGAACCTATACTATGCATACGGCATGAGGCAGAGCTTTGGCATGGAATTTGACCCAGTAACTGGCAACCTATGGGATACAGAAAATGGGCCAGACCAATATGATGAGCTCAACCTTGTCGAACCGGGCTTTAACAGCGGATGGAGAGATGTATCAGGATTGGCTGAACGTGCAAGTGATTTAAATATAGAAGAGGACTTGGTAGATTTTGACGGCAAGGGCAAGTATAGTGATCCGGAATTCACTTGGCAACAAACTGTCGCTCCAACCGGGCTAGACTTCCTTGATTCAAGTGCGCTCGGTGCGGCATATCAAAACGATTTATTTGTAGGCGACTATAACAATGGTAATCTATATCATTTCGACTTAAATGAGAATAGAACACAGCTTGTCCTTGGAGGAGGCTTGGCGGATAGAGCTTTGGATCCGGGAGACGAAGTTGGGGACACACTATTTGGAACAGGATTTGGGGGCATCACAGACGTTAAAGTTGGACCTGATGGATACCTTTATGTGTTAACCTTCCAGGACGAGAATGGCTCGATATTTAGGATAGTTCCCGAGGGCCTCGATACAGATGACACTGACGATGACACTGATGAGGCGGAAGCAGTAGAAGAAACTGCTGACGACACTGGTGCGGATGACACTGATGAGGCGGAAGCAGTAGAAGAAACTGCTGACGACACTGGTGCGGATGACACTGATGAGGCGGAAGCAGTAGAAGAAACTGCTGACGACACTAGTGTTCCTACCTTGGCTCAAATACTAGCGGAAAGAATAACAAGAAACACCTTAAATCAATAAAATCAGCTGGGATTGACAATTAAATTCTCCATACATAAAATTGACCGGAGCCACGAAAAAGAGGACAAGCAATAACATGCCTCTACATCACAGAGACAATTGTACTACAAATGCGCAAGATACGGCATAGGCCATTGCTGGCGCATATACTAAGGCGGAGGGAGATAAGTTTTTGAATTATCCCTACAGACACCTGGACGATTATGATAGTTATTATTTACGTTGACATACAGACAAAGAGCTTTTCTCAAGGTGCCGGTTGTCATACGTGCTCTTGAGAGAATCCCCTCATATTAAAAGAAACTAAAGGTTTCTTCTATGGTTTTTTGTAATCATTCTTCAGCATCAATAAGATTGTACACGTTACTTGAAAGTGAGAACCAATCAACTTTTAGGCTACATTTTCGCTAGAACTATTACTACATGGATACCGTATACCCTATATAGGCCTGCAGACCAGTAAAGGGTTCCCGATGACGCTCCAAAGCCATAATGATTACTTCTAGTAATATATAGCATAAATATTTTATATCACTAATATATAAATAGACAATTAAGTACATTCCATCATATGATCTAATAAAGTAGTGCAAGCTTTAAAAACAGCAACGATATGGCAAGAGGAAAATCAAAGAGTCCAGCAAAAACAAGATCGAAGAAAGCTGCAGCTGGAAGGAAAGGAGGTAAAAAAGGTGGTCGCACATCAGCGGCGACTAGAAGAAGGCGGGTCGGCAAAAGAGAAGCATCTACCAGTGCTACAGGATCTGATGCCATGACCACAGGAACTACAACATAGAAAAAAAGAGTCAAAGGATGAAAGTTAGTGGAAGCATGAATCCATTTTAACTATCTAAATTTTTTGGCGGCTGCAAGTCTACTGTGTAGTGTCGTCCCTTCATAATAATTGTGACTGTTTCAGGTTATTTTGATGTCTGGTAGCGGTCCTAGTATATCGTGTTGATTATATTTTCCCTCTTTCTTTCACCATAAATGATCAGAGAAACAATTTGAAGCAATCAATTGAATATAGCGTTAGCAATTTGATGAGGCATTAAGGTGAAGGTGTCAAGTGACCCGCTGCAATATGACCTTCATAAGCACTAGTATTATCAAATTTTGCTCCACATATTTTGCATTTGAAAAGACCATCTTCTACTATCTCTGTTGTATCTTGTACATCTTTGTTGTTATCATCCACATTACTTACCATCGTTGCTCACGCTTTCACGCGTATTCCTCATGATATCAGGTTCTCATTTCGATCCGATATGTGTTTCGATTCAATATGTTTTTGTTTAGAAGGAATATACAGTCGTAGTAGTTTTTTCACCAGTAGGGCTTGTTTGCTCTTTACTTCTTCCAGTTAATGCGTCTTCTTTTTTGCGACATTTTGATCATACCCATTGTGATCTGACATTTCTATTGTCTAACAGCAAATATGATACTGCCAACAATGCTATTGGCTGTACAAAGACGCCAAACCCTGTCCACTGCAATCTCAGGCCAGACAATGTAAAGGAAATCTTATCATTAATCCTATGATCGGACCTCTTCTTCTACTAATTTTGAGCAACAGATACAAATGCTGTAAGAGATCATTGTATCAAAAGGATTATACTCACTACAACATTTTCAACTGGCCATGGGGCTTTATTAAAATATGTTTAAAATAGTGCCCTCTCTAGCATATCGCTGTTGACTACTAATGGGCTTTTCATTGGCAGGTTCCAGCCATTCCATAAGGGGCACCTTGCTACTGTTAAATTTGCATTAGACAGGGTCGACCAGCTGGTAATAGTAGTCGGAAGCGCGCAGAAGAGCCATGAACCTAGAAATCCATTTACTGCAGGCGAGAGGATCAGAATGATAAAAGAGTCGCTTGACGCTGATGGCCAATCAGATGTCAGGCGCATACTGATAATCCCTGTCCCCGATATTGATGTGCACTCACTTTGGACCCATCAAGTGGACATGCTTGTACCAAAATATGATGTCGTGTTTGCAAACGACCTATTTACGCTCATGCTATTTCACGAGCAAGGCATCAAGGCAATTGAAGCGCCTCTTTACAGGCGCGAAGAGATGAGGGCTACTGAGATAAGGAAGAGGATGGCTGCGGAAGAAAATTGGGAAGATCTCGTTCCGAAGCCTGTCTCAAAAGTGATAAAGGAAATAAATGGTGTTGAAAGGGTCAAGACAATCTCCCGAAGAGATATGCCAGGCCACATCATCTAAGTAGAAAATAATATATTTCTAGCTGATCGACCATAGAATGTCATCGATGTTGTTTGGCAGTAAGAATGAGAGCAAGGAAGGAGGACGGCCAGCTTCAAGCTTTATTAACGAACCGTGGTATTTAGACCTGCAAAAGCTAACAAATGAGGAGCTGATGCGCATGTATACTATGATATCGGATGGTCACTACCGGTTTGCCAAGAATGCTTGGTATATCCCAATTGAGAAAGACCATCGCTGTCCCATCATGGTGGCCAAAGGCTATAGGTCGCCGGATACACTAGATAGGATGGCAGAGTTTCAGGATACAGCAAAGATGCTGGAAAGCGACTTTCTCAATTTCATCGATGCTTGGGACTTTGGCTACATCACTGAGCAAGATATCGAAAAGGCGATCCTGAAGATACTAGAATCAAGGAACATCGCAATAACTGAGCATAGCTAATAATAAATCGCCGCCAATATACGATGTGGATCATGTTTCTTCTACTTTTCTTACAGATCTAATCAGATCGACAATTGCACTCTTTGTAGTCATTGATCCAGTTGGAAGTGTGCCAGTGTTTATTGCACTTACACAAAAGATGGAAAGGACAGAAAGGGCATCTGTCACCAAGACTGCGATCATAACTGCAGCTGGTTTGCTCTTTGTATTTGCAGTGGCCGGCACACAATACTATCCATCTTTAGCATCACCATCTCCAGCTTCATGGTTGCTGGCGGCATCCTGCTTTTCATTGTATCGATTGAGCTTCTTACACACGGCGAGTGGAGATTTGCCGGTGCAGGGACGCAGGGTGAATCGGGTGTTGTCCCGTTGGCATTTCCGCTGCTTGCCGGCCCTGGCGCTATAACAGCTGTGATAATCTCATTCCAGACGGCAGGTCTGATCGTGACGGCTTTATCGATTCTGATAGTCATAGGTATTACCTATGTTGTGTTAAGATACATCAATAGAATTTATAGAGTGATTGGAAGGCGAGGCTCAATCATTGTTACTAGAGTTTTTGCGGTACTCATTGCCACTATTGCGGTCTAATTCATAGTGGATGGAGCCGGGGCACTCTTTAGCTAAGAAAGATTTGTTAATATATTTAGCAATCGGCTTTGAAAGCATTGACAAAGCATGACAATAGTGGAAGATATAGAGAAACAGGCCTCAAGCTACTATCAAGGCAGAGCATTTCAGTTGGCGACAGCATCAAGATTACTACCGAGGATGGCGAGATAACTGGCCTATTGATGCCGCGTTATGAGTCTGCTAGTGAAGAATACATTGTCATTAAATTAAAAAGCGGATATAATACAGGCATACATGTCGGAAAAATAAAATCGATAACAAAATTGTTAGACAAAGACCAAGCTGCTGTCTCTGTCAAAACTCCTGCAATTACCGCTAATCAGAATTTGCCAAAAGTTGCCTTGATAAGTACTGGCGGAACGATAGCAAGCAAGATAGATTATCGCACTGGCGGCGTGCATGCAGCATTTTCCGCTGATGAATTGTATGCATCGGTGCCTGAGCTTGCCAATTATGCATCAATTGACCCTGAAGTATTGATGAGTGAGTATAGCGAGAACCTTAGGCCGGAGCACTGGACGTTGATAGCAGAAAAGGTCGCAGAAAAAATCAAGACAGACAAGTATAGAGGCATTGTGGTGTCTCATGGAACTGATACTATGCATTATACTGCAGCTGCCCTAAGCTTTGCACTCCAGAACTTGCCGGTTCCCGTTGTGCTTGTCGGTGCGCAGAGGTCATCTGATAGACCTTCTTCTGACGCTGCCTTGAATTTGCTTGGTGCAACGATATTTGCAACAAGATCAGAATACGCCGGTATCTTTGTTGCGATGCATGCTGGCACTTCAGACGATACTATTTCATGCAATATAGGGACAAGAGTAAGAAAGAACCACACAAGCAGGCGCGATGCTTTTGAGTCGATTGACAGGACTCCTATAGCACTTGTAAGGAACGACGAAATAGAAATGCAGCAGAAAGACCAAAACGGGCTGGTGGAAATATTCAGTGACAAGCCTTTTGAAGTAAAGACAAGATTTGAGAATAAAGTCATGTTGTTGAAATACTATCCTGGCTTTGACCCTACGCTCATCGAGCATGCGATTAATGTAGGCTACAGGGGTATAGTTCTTGAAGGAACAGGACTAGGTCACGTAGGCAAGGAATGCTTTCCCGCTCTCAAAAAAGCGGTTGATACAGGCCTCATGGTATGCATGACATCACAGTGTATCTGGGGGCGCATAAGGATGACAGTCTATGATACTGGCAGAGACTTACTTGATATCGGCGTGATACCGCTATCTAATATGATTTCGGAGACAGCAACAGTCAAAGCAATGTGGGCGCTGGCAAACAGCGAGGATGTTGAAGCTGCCAAAAAAATAATGCAAGAGAACCTTGCAAATGAAATTTCAGACATTATCCCGATATCATTATGAATATACATCGGTTATATCAATAAAGCTACATTATTCCATTGTATGCCTAACAGCAAAGCCGCAAGATAGTGTAACAAATAAGAGCATGCCAAAGGCTGATTCAGTTTCTTAATCAAAAATAGTTCGCAGGTGAAGCGAACGTATAGAAATATGGTAACACTAAAACACTAATCCTGAAAGAGATGCAAGCAAGTTAAGCTTTCATAAGAACACTTAACAGAACTGGCAAGGCTTAATACGTGTGTTGGGTGACTTCCTAACCAGTGGCATCTCCTCTAGATCCAGCATCTTTGAACCTCAAAGTCGGCTTTGAAATACATCAGCAGCTAGCCACAAAGAGCAAGCTGTTCTGCAACTGCAGCTGCGAAGAAGCAAAAGAATATGATAGTTCGTTTGTACGCAAGCTGCGGCCAACTCAAAGCGAACTTGGGGCATATGACCCAGCGGCGATGTTCGAGTCTTCCAAGATGCACATTGTCAAATATCAGGCGGCTCTTGGTTCTAGCTGCCTTGTAGAGGCTGACGAGGAACCTCCGCATGATGTCAACAGAGAGGCACTTGAAATTGCGTTGATCTTTTCGCTTGCACTACATTCTAAGGTTATGGATGAGATTCATGTCATGCGCAAAATAGTAATAGACGGCTCAAATACCACTGGTTTTCAGCGCACTATACTTGTTGCATCTGGCGGATATCTGGACATTGCAGGCAAGCGAGTTGGAGTTCAAAGCATCTGTCTTGAAGAAGACGCAGCTAAATTAATAGGCGATGAAAAGGGAGTGCGCAAGTTCGGCCTTGACAGACTGGGCGTGCCACTTGTGGAAATTGCGCTTGAACCGGTGACGGGCAGGCCTAGCGAAATCATGCAGGTTGCCCTCACGTTGGGCAGGCTCCTTAGAGCAAGCAAGCGGGTTGCACGAGGGCTTGGCAGCATCAGGCAAGACATCAACATCTCTGTGCAGAGGGGTGCCGTGGTTGAGGTCAAGGGTGTGCAGCAGCTCGATCAGTTGGTAAAAGTAATCGAGCATGAGATGCAGCGACAATACGGCTTAATAGTAATCGCGCAGAAATTGAAAGAAAAGAATGTTGACATCAAAAAAGTAGGCGACAGAATTGAAGATGTCACTGACATTCTCGGCAACAAGGCGTCTTCAAGAATTGTTAAAAAGATTCTTGAAGGCGGAGGGCGGATCATAGCGATAAAGGTGCCAGGGTTTGCAGGCATGATCGGCTTTGAGCCCTATAATGACATCAGACTTGGAAGGGAGCTTGGCAAGCTAGTCAAGTTTTATGATATAGATGGGGTATTTCATTCAGACGAGCTTCCAAATTATGGAATAACAGAGGAAGAAGTTGCAGCAGTCAAGCAAAGACTACAGATGAGTGACAACGATGCTTTCGTTATCTTAGGAGGTCCAAATGACAAAGTCAAGTTCGCGTCTGATGCAATAATTCGGCGGCTTAAAGCTGCTGTAGATGGCGTTCCTGCTGAAACCCGCGCAGCAACTCCTGACGGCAAGACAGTATTCTTAAGGCCGAGGCCGGGTGTAGCAAGGATGTACCCCGAGACAGACATACTGCCCATTGCGATCACTGACTCTATGCTTGTGTCGCTTGTAGATAAGGCTCCAAGACAATGGGATGAGATTGTGGACTCGCTTGCCAAGAAATATCATCTCAACAGGAAGCTGGCAAGTCAGATCTTTGACTCTGACTACCTTAACGTGTTTGAGGAGATTGCAAGTGAGTCCAAGATAGAGCCAACATTTATCGCAGCCAAGTTGACAGAGGATCTCACAAGCTTGCAAAGGCAAGGATTGGATATTTCTGTCTTGACAAATAAGGATATAAAAGATGTCTTTAAGGAGCTTGACAATGGCTCCATACCAAAAGAAGCGGTTGTCTTGTTATTTGAAGTGCTGATAAAAGCGAATAGTCGACCCAAATGCGACAACTGCAAAATTGGGAAGATGCGGCCGGAGCTCGCAAGAGTGACGGACCAAATTCGAGCATACAAGTGCGACAACTGCGGCAAGCGAGACTTAGTGACGGTTGTCAAGGAACAAGTAAATATAAGTGAAGCCATTCAGGCGGTAGGCGCGTCTTCAATAAGTGACGAAGAATTGAGTAAAGGACTTGACATGATAATAACCAACAACATGGCAATAATCAAAGAAAAAGGCATGAACGCGTTGAACACACTCATGGGTAGGGCGATGGCAGAATACAGAGGCAAGGCCAACGGTCAAAAAGTAAATGCAATGCTGAAGGATAAGATGAACAAGATGGCCAACAAGTAATAATGTACAAGCCCAAGTCTACAAGGGAAATTTACATCGAATCCCTTTCCATCAATTCTGCAAGCATAGAAAAGCAGCTCGCTGACCAGTCAGTCCTATCAGAGGAGATTAGAAGTATACTAGATTTTGTTTCAAAGATGTATTGCGAAAATGTTGAGAGGATTGTCACGCTCTGCGATAAGGACATGATGGCTCTGGAGTATGTGCCAAGCCCGCTCAAGCTGTTCGTGGATTGTCTTGCCGATGTGCAAAAATCACATAGCTTGTCATCACAGGCAAGCAGGCTGATCCAACACTATACATCAGCATGGGAAGATTGGATGTAGCCAGTCAGCAAGCCAGAAACTTCTTTAATGTAACAGTCATGCTATGCCCGTTGGCACGGAGATTTACTGAAGAAAAGGCCGACTTTCATCCTAGGTCATGGCTGTCCAAATACAGGCGCACTTCAGTAGGCTATCTCACAAAGATGTTGTTGTTTTACCACGGGATTGGAATTATTCTGCTTCTTGCAGTCACGCCTCTTATTGAGCAGGTTCTTCCAGACTATGAGCAACCAAGCATCCCAAGGTCACTATTGTCAGTACTTGCCGCAGGACCATTAGAAGAGACGATATTCTTTGGCATCCCGTTCTACATATTTGGAAATGCCTACTCTGTCCTTGTCACCGGAGCTGTCTGGGTCGGGATACATCTTTTGAATACGGATACGCTTTCAGTCAACAGCCTTGCGTTTGGCAACCTGCTCTTTGTACTTCCATCCCTTTTCTTTAGCCTAAGGACATGGGTCAGTGGCAAGGGTTGGTTTTCAGTGATTACACATTCTGCTTGGAACGGTATCTTCTTTGCTGCTGGCTGCTCTGCCGGCGAATTTACGTGCACAGCAATTGAGAGAGATGTCAGTGCTACACTGATAAGTATTGCACTGTCAGGAGGGTTGCTTGGAGTAACCTACGTATTATATAGGAGAAAGGAGAACAGGGGGCGCTAGCAAATGCAATCTAACGAATTCAATATATAGCCCGCCATTTGTGTTACAAGCGAAAACAATAATGAGCCAAGCTGAAAATGACGTTAACGTCACCGTAACCATCGGCGACGTAAAGGTTGAGTTCAGCGGCTCTGCTGAGACCGTCACAGCTTCAGTGATGAACTTTCTGTTTAAGCAGGTGCCTTCAATAGATCTTGCAAGAAAGATCCTACTCAACTATGCAGCGCAGGAGCTCATTGAAACATATTCCCAGGTCATCAAGATCACACCAGAGGGTCCTCGTGTAATCCTAGATACCGATGTCAAGCTGTCTGATAAGGATATAGTAGCTCTACAGCTTGTAGCTGCCAGAATTGCAAATGATCTTGGCAGGCTGCAGGACAATTCTATGCAAGTATCAGATATTCATACTGCTACGGCGCTCAACCCAAAGTCCATAAGCTCCAGAATATCTGAAATGGTTAAGGCCGGCCACGTCACGCGTGACGAAAAAGAGCCGAGCAAATACAGGATAACGACAGCAGGCATCCACTGGCTCAATTCTACGATAGCCAAAAAGATCAGGCCTGCGCAGTAGTGCTATTTGGTGGCCTTTTCTGGATGTAGCGGTAATTCCGCATTGTTCCAATTCTTGTCAAGATGTTTTCTCGCACCATATCTGTAAGCGAATGCGAGACTGCAGTCCTGTCGTAGTTGTAGCCTCTTCTTGATAGCTCTTCATGTACTTCACCAAGAGACCTTTCACTATCAAAATGCCCCTCGACCCAGAGATTTTCCAAAAGGCCCCTACATGTTATGCCAGTCTTGGTCGTCACCTTCTGCTGCTGTTGGCCCTCCGGGATGAGTTCAGCGATCGGCCTTGTCTTTAAGGAGTCTATTTCTCGCCTCAACGCATCGAGCTGGCTCTGCACTTCTGGCCCCATCATCTTAGTAGTATCAAGGCTTGAGAGCACACTCTCAACTACCTGCTTGACCCTGCTCTCAATGCAGACTACCTCTACTTCCCATTCACCGTGCTTAAGCCTTATCTTGACTTCCTCAGCAGGAGGGCCACTCATATTTGCTTAAATATACCTCTCAGGCTGCTATTGATAAATCTGTTGCTGGCCATATTGATCATGTTGAGCAATATTAATATACTTGTGCCCGCAGATATTGTTGATCAACATGAACAACCAAAAATCCCTTTTTTCGGACAATATCTTGAATCTAAGGGATCTCGACATAGGGGAATCGGTGAGCAAGTGTCTTGCTCCAAAGCTTGACGTGCTGAAAGGGAAGAAAATTGTGTTTTGCCATGACGAGAAGAAAATGATGCCAGTTGATGGATGGGGCATGAGATCTAACCCTCAAGGTACAACAACGATAACTACCATTCGCCCGATCAAAGAGAATGCACTTGTGGCGGCTATAGACTCTAGCAGCATCAAGCTAGCCGAGACAGAAGATGGAAGCCTTTATGGCATTAAGTGTGGTCTCGCTACAGCCTATGCTGGGCGCACTCTCATGCATTTCAAGATAGGCCCGGGGTTATTCTATCTAAGCGAAAAGACAGTTCATGAATCAGAACTGGAAGAGCGGCTCTCAAGGCTGGTTCTCTTAGATGATGACTTGGCGAAGCGTCTAATAAGAGTACGCGTAGAGCGAGCAGTCCAGAAAGAGATTGCAAGCCACTTTACAAATTCAATAATTCTAGTTGACGGTTCACTCAAAGCATCGATCTTTGAAGAGAGAGACTGCCGTATAAGCAAGATTTCAGAGAGCAGCGTTATCCGAAAGAACATGCTTGTAGGGATTAGCAAGAGCACTAAGCTCAAGGCATTAGATAGAGCGGCCGCTCCATTAACAAAAGTGCCAGGGCCGGCCTACATTGAAGTTGAGGATATCATCAAAAGCTTGATCAGGAACACTATTGGCAGCAACCTGATGGTCAAGCTGGAAAAGGGCAGTAGCAGTCCTATTTTGCGAGCAGACATTGTAGGCGATGTGAGCCAATCACTTGGTATGCTGCTTGGAAATGACGTAGTGGCGGGTGGCTATCCCGAAACCCTCAGGCTTGCACACCACATTTCTACGTTCACAAGTACAGAGGTGACATGCCTCAGAAGCCACATACTGAATAACTATGATGTGACGGAGCTAGCCGCAGATGACATACGCAGAACTCTTTTGGGGTCGATACCAGTATGAAGATACTATCAAAGAATGGCAACGAACTGCTCTTACTTGCCATGAAGGAAGATTCGGCTGCCAAGGGGGACTACTTACTCATAGAGGACAGAAGCAGGAGCATGGTTGTACAGGTCTATGATGAAGAGTACCTTTCATCTCAGGCTTTAATTGAAGACATTGTCAAAGAAGAGGTAGTCAACGCTTCAAGCATGGAGAACCTACATGACCCACTTAACATCGGGAGCTTGTCCCGCTTGGTAAGAGATGCCAGAGTATTTCGCGCCAAGATAAGGGCATCAGTCAATGACGGTAAACTATCAAGCGATGTATCGTGGCTTCCTTCAAGAGTTGAATCCAAGATAAGGCGGATTGCGATCAAAGAGCTTGACTCTTTGCTTGGAAGATGTGGGGTATTTCCGATCCCAGTTGGCAGAGCTGGTCACGAAGAAGAGTTTGAAATTTTCGCAGAGGATCTGGATGGCAAGCTGACCGTCATTACAGGTAAGAAAGAATCTGGCAAGTCACATCTATCCAAGATGCTTATCAAGACACTGGTGCAGTATGGCGCCTTTGTGGTCGTATTTGACTTGAACAATGAGTATGGAGGCCTTGGATGGAGCCGCGCCGGTATTCCTTCTTCAATCAATCAGCAAGTCAAGGTGCTTGAGCCAGGTAAGACACTGAGGTTTACTCTTGACTACTGCGGTAAGACAGCGATATCTGGAATGCTTAAAAATGCTCTTGACATGCCTGCTGCATCTTTGCGTGAATTTTTGCGGATCTGGGACTGGTGTGAAAGTAAGCAATCGCTTTCAATAGATGCGATAGGTAATGCTGTCAACACTTGGAGCATAAATGAGCTTGTGCGAGATGCACTAGTGTCCCGCTACCATGTCATCCAGTCCTCACAACTATTCATCAATGGTGAACGAGGTCTGCAATTTGAAGACATAATTTCAGGCAAGAGCGGTGCAGCCATGATAATCAGCATGGGTGAAGTTTCGCCTACTGTACGCAGGATGGTCGTTGAGTTAGTATTGAGCAAGATCGTCGACTTGCTGGAGCACAAGCAAATCCCGCCTATTTTCCTCTTTGCAGAAGAGGCACACATCTACATCCGCGATACATACTGGGAGGACATAATCACTCGAATGAGACACTTTGGTATTTATACCACCTTCATCACAAACCAGCCCGACGCAATAAGTGATGGTATCTATAGACAGGTGGACAACATTTTCCTGTTTAACTTTACAAACGATAACGATCTAGACAAAATATCCAAAGTGTCGCTGGCAGATAATGATACCATACGATCGATAGTCAGGACGCTTCCACAACGCCAATGTCTGGCTATAGGCAAGACAGTGTGTGACCTGCCTGTCGTGATCAAAGTTGCAACAGCTGAGGTATTGATGCTTGGAGAAACTAAGAAATTCTTTACTAAAAAATAGGCTATGCTATGGCAGTCTGACCACGTTTTCTTGTTCCAATATCAATTGCTTCAGTGACGTTGGAGACAAATATTTTGCCGTCCCCTGGAGAACCAGTGCTTGTGGTGTCGAGGATAGCTGCGATTACGTTCTCAACTTCGGAGTCATCAACCACGGCCACAACATTAGCTCTAGATGAAAATTCAGCGGAGACTCCCCTTGTCCCCCTACCAGCCTGGACCTGCGGCTTTTCACCCTTGCCTCTTCCTTTTGCGTCAAGGATAGTCGCACCGCCCACACCAGCGTTCCTTAGAGCTTCGCTAACAGCACTGACCTTCTCTGCAGGTATAATCGCCTCTACACGCTTCATGGGACGATGTAAATAAGGTTACAATATAAGGTTTTCAAATAATCAGGTTATCATAATTCAATATATCCATGAATAGCGATTGTAATGTAATTATCATAAAATTCGCAGAAATAATATCAAACTATAACCTGAATACTGAACATTTTACCGCAGCGTTCATAAACATTTCCCTAAAGTACAGGTTACTTGCATTGCAGGAACAAGATAAGATCAAGAACCGAAGCAAACTTGACATAATATATGATATACTGGTGTCTGCAACAGGTGGAGTCAAAAAAACGCATATTATGTCGCATGCAAACTTGAGCTCGGAGCAGATGAACTATTACTTCAATACGTTACTATCACATAGGCTCTTGAATGCAGAAAAAGACTCAGACGACAACCTCGTTTACAAGACAACACACAAGGGTGTCAGGTTCCTCCACTGCTGCGCGCAAATAAAGACACTTATTGCACCTGTAGCGAAGGTAAGAATGCGGAGCGATCTACTCTTTCTTTAGAAGCAATAGAATTATCTTCGTATACCGTTAAACGCAATACCAGCCTACTTTGAGCGATGTCTTATTATCCGACGCAGGAAGACGAGCTTCGGACAAGGGAAGCACAGGCAGAGAGTATCAAACAAGCAGAAGAGGCCAAGTTCATTTCTACGTTTCAAACAATCCCAGCAAGAAATGTTGGAAGGCTGTCTGAGCTTGCAAAGGCAATAGTGAGCAACTTTAACCGGATAATGGAAGAGGCACGCCAAGAGCCATACCAGCGGCAAGAAGACATCATGGCAGGCATGAAAAAACTGTTAGAGGAGCAGATCAACGTGATCGAAGCGCGACGCGCTTATACGATAAAGATAAACCCGTCGACTGCCTTAAAAGAAGAAAAAAAGACCTAACAGCCGTGGTCTTTTACCCAGGGCTCATTAGCGAACTCGCTTGTTGCGCACTGCTCAGTTTTAAGCTCGGCGTAACCATTATCCAAAAGCTCACTGTTGAGGTTGCTTGATGAGCAGTATACTACACCTGTGACACCAGAGTTGGATGTAGGCAACATGTCGTCCTGATCCACTAGCACCGTGCTCCCAAGGCAGAGGTCTCGAGTAAACGCCGTCGACTCGGCGAACATTTCTTCATTCCTTGAAGGAGCCTCGGTAAGGGCAAGGTCAACCTTGTATACGGTGCCGTTTGCCCTCACATAAAGTGTATCTCCGTCCACTATTCTTGTTCCTACGCCTTCAATGCAGCCTGCCGACCCAAGGCATTCTACGTCTGATCCAGAATACACGCTATCAAGTATTGTACTGAGGGTGTCAGGATCATCATTGGGGTTGCTCGGGGTATCTTCTTCACTATCAAGTGTTGTACTGCGAGTGTCAGAATCATCATCATTGGAGTTGCCCTCAGTATTTTGTACAAACTGCCACTCATTATTACCGTCAGGGATCCTCTGCCATGTACGGTCATCGTCGCTCCTATCGACAAGCGAAGGTGTTCTGTCCTGTATATCGCCTGTTGCATTTGCAAGGACAAGGCTTTCACCGGTGTTTGACAGTATCGGCCTGTCAAGCTTGATCACATATGTTTCGCCAGCCTCAATTACAGCATCTGGTGGCAGTTTAATCGTTGGAGATTGAAACGATGGGGTTATCTCAAAGCCACTGATGTTAATGTCCACGGAGGTTGGGTTGTATAGCTCGATCCACTCTCCCTCCTCCATATCATTGCCACTAGGGTTGAGCTCAACTTCGTTTATCAAGGTGCTGTCACCTGCTGTAACAGATGACGTGTCGTCGTCACCATTAACAGATGTAGAACTGCTTTGATCTTCTAATGCTTCTAAAGGAAGAGGAGATTCTGTTTCTTCTTCT
>Ga0126310_10000391_pt1 | contig 14749 bp, 10 predicted proteins | sample Plot60_FD_92540 | JGI IMG/M metagenome (GOLD analysis project Ga0126310, IMG submission 92540) | Serpentine soil microbial communities from UC McLaughlin Reserve, CA, USA - Plot60 | ecosystem: Environmental > Terrestrial > Soil > Grasslands | place: USA: UC McLaughlin Reserve, Lake County... | reverse complement strand
GGATCACGTCGACGCGCAGATGCCATCTTTCGCGGGGCTCGAGCTCGATCTTCCAGCGAACGGTCGCGCCGTCGATCTCGCCGCGCTCGGAGAAGATCACCTGGGTCTGGGCGCCGTCGTCGCCGTCTTCGAGCACGAACTCGTTGTGCTCTTCCGCGAAGCGGATCGGCACCGGCGCCGGCAACGGCCTCGCGCGCAGCGGATCGCCGAGGGCGAAGTCGTGCGCCTTCACCGAGAGGATGTCCGCGAAGTCGGCCTCGAGCTCCAGTTCGAGCTCGAACGACTGTCGTTCCATGCTCTGGTTCTGCGCCACGATCACGTCCTGCATCGACTCGCCCACGAACCGCTCGCGCAGGATCGAGATGACGTCCTGCTCGAGCCCGCCGGCGAGCGGGTTCCGCAGGAAGAACGCGGCCGAGAAGTACTCGACCTTGCCGGAAGAAAGCAGGAGCGGCCGCGCACCGTTCAGCTTCAACCGCAGCACCGACAGAAATCGCGTGTCCTCGCTGTAGAAACCGTGCGTGCGGCGGTCGATGTCGCCGACGTCGTCGCAGATGCAGAAGGTCGAGCCCTCGAGGATGGTCAGCTGAGGCACTTCAGCTCCTCGCGATCCGCACGGCGCTCGATTGCGCCAGCGCCTTCACGACGAGCTCGTCGATGTTGACGTGCGGGGGCCGCGTGACCGCAAAGAGCACGCACTCGGCGACATCGTCGGGGCGGAGGGGATCGACGCCTTCGTAGGGCGCCTTCGCCTTCTCCTCGTCGCCGCGGAAGCGGACGCGCGAGAAGTTCGACTCGACGAGCCCCGGGTCGACGGTGGTCAACCGAATCGGGCGGCCGAGCAGGTCCTCACGGAGCGCGTAGGTGAAGCCCCGCACGGCGAACTTCGATGCGACGTAGACGGCGGCGTTCTCGTAGGCCTGGCGTCCGGCGATCGAGCCCATGTTGACGACGTGGCCGCCGTCGCGGATGTGCGGCAGGCAGAGGCGCGTGATTCGGATCAGCCCATGGACGTTCGTCTCGAGCACGGTCTCCTCGTCTTGTTCGCTGCCCTCCCAGAATGGGTCGCGGCCGAGACCGAGGCCCGCGTTGTTGACGAGGATGTCGATCGAATCGAGTTCGCCGATCGCGAACTCGATGAAGCGTCCGCAACTCTCGGGGTCGGTGACGTCGAGCTCGTGTTTCAACTCGGTCTGGAGCTCGTCGACGCGGCGCGCTCCACCCAGGACTCGTGCCCCCTCTCGGCCAAAAGCAGCTGCAGTCGCGGCGCCGATCCCGCTCGAGGCGCCCGTGACGATCGCGGTCTTTTCTTCGAGCACACGCACGAAGCGGAAGAGCTTAGTGGTCCGGTCGGTGACGTTGCCCAATTTCTGGGTCGCGAGCACCAAGCCAGAGGCCGCGATCGTCCCGCAGGCAAGGCTTGCAGCCTTGCCAAGGGCGAGCGCGGACTCTGGCGCTGCGTGATCGCGGGCCAAGGAGCATGGCCGACGTTGCCGGCCGGACCACTAACTCGCAGCCGCGAGAACAGCCTCGCAGCGCCCAAGGTACGGCATCGCACCTTCCGCCTCGAAGAAGCGACGCGCCTTCGTCAACTCCTCTTCGGCCCGAGCAGCGTCGCCGCCTGAGGCCAGTTTCTCCGCCGCGTGCAGGCGCGCTATCGCTTCGATGCCCTGGGCGCCGCAGTCCTCGTAGATCGCCGCGGCCTTCGCGAAGTCGCGCGAGGCGACCGCGACTCCCGCTTCGACCCAAGGCGTCTGCGCCGCGACTTTGGCCGCGGTCAAATATTCGTTCTGGCGCTCGTGCTCGAGGAGAGCCCACGGAAGTTCCTTGAACCAGTACTCGTTGAGCATTGGCTTCGCGCCCATTAGCTCATCGAAGACCGCACTCGACTCGGGCCGCCGGCCGACTGCGAACAGGACCCGGCCGCGGGCCAGGAGGGCGGGGTGCAGCTGTTGCGGATCCTTCACCTCTCTCGCAAGCTCGAGGGCGGTCTCGGACGCCGCCAGGGCTCCGGGTAAATCCCCCAGAGCCCCCAAGGCATTCGCCAAGAGCAACTGACAGGCGCCGACTAGGTAGTGTCGTCCCTCCCCGAGTGAGCTCATGAACTGTTCCGCTCGGCGCACGACCTCGTTCCACCTACCGACGAGGTCGAGATGGAGTATCTCCTCTCCTTCGATCCAGCGGAGATTGACGGATCCGGGCGCCAGACCGAAGCGTGTCTGGATCTCGCGGTCGATCTCGAGGCACTTGGCGCCTTCGGCGACGCGGCCGAAATGCCAGTGCATGTTCGCCATGTTGTTGTATGCGAGGTGCATCGTCAGCGGATCGCTGAGCTTGTTGCCGATCTCGACGCTCCGTTCGAGGTCCACGAAGCCCTGCTCGTCGCCGCTGGCTGCGCGGATCGTCCCGATCACGCGGAGGGCGTGGGCCGCCACGTCTTCGGCGCCGACCGCCTCGGCCTCGACCAGCGTTTCGAGGGCGAGGTCGAGCCCCTCGTCCACCCGGCCTGAAATCCAGAGGCGGACGGCCCGCTCGGCGCGGACGCTTGCAGTGGTTCTCGAAGGAGGGGCGTCAGATACGAGCGCAAACGCTTCGTCCGATCGCTGAGCAGCGAGCTCAATCAGGCCCTCGGCCCAGAGCTCGTGCGCGAGAAGGCTCAGCGTTTCGGCCGCGAGTTCGCGCTGGCCGTTCGCGAGCGCAAGCTCGTAAGCTGTCTCGCCGAGTTCGATCTGGTTCTCTCCCAGCGCCCACTTCGTAGTGATGTACGTAAAGAGCAGTCGGGCGCGGTCTGGGTCGTCGGGGGAGGTCACGTCGAGTGCCCGGTCGAGGTAGCCGATTGCAGCCGCAGGCGCATGCAAGGCAAGCGCTCGTTCGGCGGCCTCCTTCAATGCACGCCGCGCGGGCCGACTGACCGTTGTCTCGTCCGCTCCAGTCGCCCGAAGCAGGTCCAGCGCCTCGATGTAGTGGTGGGCAAGCATCTCGGCGCGATCCTCGGACCGGTCGGCGGCGAGCGACTCCATCCATTCGGCCGCACACACGTGCTTCGCTGCGCGCTCGGCACGCGGGATCTGCCCGTACGCGACGTCGCGGAGCAGAAGGTGCAGGAAGGCGTATTGGGTTTCTGCCGCCACTGCCGAACGCCGCTCGCGGCGAAGGAACTCCTTTCGCTCGAGGGCATGGAGGCGCTCCTCGAGCAGGTAGGGCTTCTCTGCGCCGCCGAGCGCGGCCACGGCTCCCGTCCAGAAGACCTTGCCGATTACCGCGGCGCTCTGGATGAGCTCTTTCTCTTCCGCTGACAGCGAGTCGAGGCGGGCGGCGATCATGCCTTGCACCGTCTCGGGAAGCGGGAGTTTGTCGTGGTCTTCGAGCGCCCATCCGTGTCGGCCTCGGACGAGGAAACCTCGGTCCTGAAGCATGCGGACGTACTCCTCGGCGAACAGGGGATTACCCTCGGTCCGTCGTAGCACGGCCGCCTGTATCTCCGCCGGCAAGAGCGTCTGCTCGAGCAATGTCGCAAGCAGCTGAGCCGTCTCTTGGCTCCTGAGCGCCGGAACGGTGACGGTCGTCGCGCTTCGCTTGCCACCGCCCCACTCGGGTCGCTTCGCGAGCAGCTCCGGCCGGGCTGTGCAGACGATCAGCAAGGCGACGCCACTCGCCCAGTCGGCGAGATAGTCGATGAAGTCGAGCAGGCCGTCGTCGGCCCAATGAAGGTCCTCGAAAACGAGCACGATCGGCTGGCGCTCTGCGATCGCCTCGAGAAAGCGTCGCCAGGCCGCGAACGCTTCCGCGCGCCGGTCCCCGGCCTCGGCGGGCTGGGCTCCCAGCCCGAGCAGCGGTCGGAGATGACGCTCGGTCCATTCCGCTTCTGCTGAGTCGATCGCAGCCGCGACCCCGGCTCGCAGCTTCGCGTCCGCGACATCGACCGAATCGTTTTCGAGGACTCCGAGCTGCGACTTGACAATCTCCGCGAGCGCCCAGTAGCTGAGCGCCTCGCCGTAGGGCAGCGAGCGGCCCTGGCGCCAAAGGATGAGATCGGGATCGCGGTCAACGACCTGGAACAGCTCCGCGAGCAGACGGCTCTTGCCAATACCGGGCACTCCGACGAGCGTGACGAGCTGCGGGCTTGTCTCTTCGCGCGCTCGCCCGAGCGCATGCGAAAGCACGCCCAGCTCCCTCTCGCGGCCGACGAGTGGCGTCTTCGGACGTTGCTCGACGTCGAGACCGAATCGTGCACGTGCGCGAAGTGCCTCCCACGCCGGCACGGGCTCCGATTTGCCCTTCGCGGAAACGGCCTCGGCGGTCGCGTATTCGATCGCCGAGGTCGTCGCCCGATACGTCGCCTCGCCCACGAGGATTCCGTTCACAGGGGCCGCCGTCTGGAGGCGCGCCGCGGTGTTGACGACGTCGCCGGAAGCCATCCCTTCGCCGAGTTCCGGCCGGGCACCCAGCGCGATCAGAGCCTCGCCCGTATTGACGGCGATCCGCACCTCGAGCTCGAGGGTCGGATCCGCCTCGTTTAGCTCGGCCACCGCTCCCCTGATCGCAAGGGCAGCGCGCACCGCTCGCTCGGGGTCATCCTCGTGCGCCACCGGCGCCCCGAACAGCGCGACGACCGCATCGCCGATGAACTTCTCGACCGTGCCGCCGTGGCGCTCGAGCTCGTGGCGGAGACGCGCGTAATACGGGGAGAGGAGCGCGCGAACGTCTTCGGGATCGAGCTTCTCGGCCCGCGAGGTGAAGCCCACGAGGTCGGCAAAGAGAACGCTGATGACTTTTCGTTCTTCGCGTGCGGCGACAGGGGCAGCGTCTAGGGCCGCGCCGCACGCGCCGCAAAACTTGAAGCCGGCCGGGTTCTCCTGGCCGCAAGCCGGGCAGGTTTGCATGCGCTGAGTCTAGGGCGAGCGAGGCCAGGAATCAGGGGCGGGCCAAGGGCAGCTCCGTACCGACTGCCCGGTGCTGTCGCCCATGCTCGACCTGGAGCGTGGTGTGCTCGAGGCCGAATCGCTGCGAGAGCAGCTCGGCAAGCGCGCGCCGCGCGTCATGGCAATCGCCCTCAGGCCGCACGAGCACATGCGCCGAGAGCGAGGGGAAGCCGCTCCCAACCGTCCAGACGTGCAGGTCGTGCACCTCGACGACATCGGGAACGGCGAGCATCGCTTCGGCGACGTCGGCAGGAGGCATCTCCCCCGGCGAGACGTCGAGCAGGATTCGCGACGACTCCCGCAGGAGCGTCGCGCTCGACCAGAAGATCAGCACCGCGACCGCCAGGCTGGCGAGCGGGTCGAAGCGGTCCCAGCCGGTGACGAGGATCAATGCGCCTGCTACCGCCGTCCCTGCGAACGCTGCGACGTCGGTTGCGACGTGCAGGAAGGCGCCTTTGATGTTCAGGCTCGTCCGGCTCGGCCGCGCGAGCAGGGCGGCGGCGGCAAGGTTGACCACGATTCCGGCAGCGGCGAGGACGAGCACGAGCCCGCCGTGCACCTCCGTCGGCGATACGAGGCGGCGGATCGCCGCGTAGACGATCCAGATCCCGACCAGCGCGAGCGTGATCCCGTTTGCGAGCGCTGCGAGGATCTCGACCCGACGAAAGCCGAACGTCCAGCTCCCGCTCGGCGGACGAGTCGCTACGGCCGCCGCGACGAGCGCAAGCGCAAGCGCCGCTGCATCCGTGAGCATGTGGCCCGCGTCGGCGAGCAGTGCGAGCGAGCCGGCAAGGATGCCGACCGCGACCTCGGCAACGAGGAGACCGACGATGAGCGCGAGCGCTCCAGCCAGCAGCCGCCGGTCGCCCGAATGCTCATGCTCGTGGCCCATTACGGATCCGATCGTAGCCCGCTCGCGGGCCGTCTCGGCTGCGTTTCGCGCTGGAGCGAAACCGCAAGGAGACCCGCAACCGCCAGCGGGAGCAGCCACCACGCGTTGATGCCCTCGTGCGTGAGCAGTGAGGTCAGCCCGAGCGCAACTGCCAGACCCGCTGCGACACGCCAGTCGTCGCCAACGACGAAGTTCCACCAGAAGAGCGCGAACGACCGGAGGTATTTCATGCATTGACCTCCGCCGGGACGAGTGTCGGCCGGCTTCGGCGCAGCAGGCGGACAAGCGCGAACGAAACAGCCGCGATGAAGGCCACGAGGCCGAGCAGGGAGAGCTCGTCGCCGGGCCACTCGACGCCGGCGCCCTCGGCGCCCCAGAAGCAGCCGAAGCTGGTCAGCAGCAGCCCGACCGCGAACTTGATCGTGTTCTCCGGAACGCGTTCGAGCGGGCCGCGCGCGAGCGCTCCCACCGCAACGATCAGGACGAGCGCGGCGCCCGCGCCGGCCGCGGCCAGCCCGAGGCGTCCCTGCGCGGCGCCGAAGGAAATGACGATGAAGACGACCTCGAGCCCTTCCAGCAGGACGCCCTTGAAGGAGACGGTGAACGCGTACCAGTCGAGCCCAGCGTGTTGCTCGTCTTCCGCGCGGGTCGCCTCCTCACGCTGCCGGCGGAAGGCCTCGTCCTCGTCATGGAGCGCTTTGTAGCCGCTCGAGCGGAGGATCGCCTTACGCAGCCACTGCAGTCCGAACGCAAGCAGCAGCGCGCCGACGATCAGGCGCAGGGTGTCGATCGGAATGACGCGAAGCGCAGGACCCAGCGCGGCGACGAGGGCCACGAGGCCGATCGTCGCCGCCGCCACGCCCATCAACGTCGAGCGCCAGCCACGCACGATTCCCACCCCGAGCACGATCGTCAGCGCTTCGACGAACTCGACCGCGCTCGCCAGGAAAGCGCCCAGGACGATCAGGACCGTGCCCGTGCTCACCTCCGCAGGATGACCGGCTCGGCCGGGTTGGGCGGGGCGTGGAACTCCAGCCGGTCGGCGTGCACGGCGACCTCCGGGCTCGTGGGCCCGCGCGCGTCAAGACGCGCGGGCCCTCGTGCAACCTAGGAACGTGCGCGACTGATCGCGCGTTCGAGCTGCGCTTTCGTCATGTTCGAGCGGCCGTCGATCTTCAACCGCTTTGCCTGGTTGTACAGCTGCTCTTTCGTCCGGTTGCTACCGCCGGAGGACGAGCCGCCGGACCTTCCCTTCGACCGATTGCTGCTGGCCTTCGAGGACGAGCTGCGGGACCTTCCGCTCGACGAGCTCGCGCTCGCTCGCGACCGGCTCGTCCCGCCGGACGAACCGCTGCGGCTGCTGCTCCCGCTCGACCGCTTTGATGCCGAGCTGCTGCCGCTCGGCCGTTTTGAGGCCGAGCTGCTGCCGCTCGACCGTTTCGAGGCCGAGCTGCTGCTCGACCGCTTCGAACCCGAGCTCGTGCTTCCGCTCGGTCGCTTCGAGGCCGAGCTGCCTCGTCGTGTCGCTTGCGAGGATCGGCTTCGGCCCGAGCTGCTGGACTTTCGTCGGGTCGGCCAGGAGCGCTGACCCTGGCCGCCGCCTTCGTCCTGCTGCTCGTCGTCTCCGTCGTCTCCGTTCCCGAGGAGCTTCTTCGCAACGCCGACGGCGGCCGGAACGGCTACGCCGGCGGCGACCCCGGCAACGACCTTCTTGCCGGTCGACATGCCTTCGTTTTCGTTGTCGTTGTCCATCTCGTCTCCATTTCAGTTGCTCGGGTCACCGCTTCGACGAGCCCAAGGAGAAACTCACAAGAGCCTCGGGCGGCGGTGGCGGCACTCTTACAGACCGCCACCGCCGCTCGCTTTTCTTACGGGACCGGAACGGGCGGTGCGTCGACGCGCTGGGGCCGGTCACCGAGGTCGAGCTCAGGCTCCAGCCGGGGCAACCACTCCAGCCAGTGCGGCAGGTACCAGTTCCAGTCGCCGAGCAGCTTCATCGAGGCCGGCAGCAGCACCGCGCGGACGATCGTCGCGTCGATCAGCACCGCGGCGGCCAGCCCGATCCCCATCTCCTTCATGTCGAGGATCGGCATCAGGGCAAAGACGAAGAAGACGCCGACCATCACGAACGCCGCGCTCGTGACGACTCCGGCGGTCGACGCGATCCCGTGTTCGACCGCGCGCTCGGTCGAGAGACCGCGATCGTAGGCCTCGCGCACGCGGCTGAGGATGAAGACGTGGTAGTCCATTGAGAGACCGAACAGGATCACGAACAGGAAGATCGGCAACCAGTAGGCGATGCCGCCGTTCGAGCCGAAGTCGAGCAGGTTCTCGCCCCAGCCCCACTGGAAGATGATGATCAGGACGCCGTAGGCGGCGCCTACGGAGAGTAGGTTGAGCAGGATCGCCTTGACCGCGATCACGATCGAGCGGAACGAGACGAGGAGCAGGCCGAACGCGAAGATCATCACGAACCCGAACACGATCGGCGCCTTGCTTTTCAGAAGCGAATTCTGGTCGACCGACTGGGCCGTCGGGCCGGTAACCGCAAACGTCGCCCCCGGGACCTTGCCGATCGTTGCCGGCAGCACCTCCGTGCGGAGCGTGTCCAGAGCGTTGTTGGACTTCGCGTCGACGCCGTTTCCGATCAGCGGGATCGTCACCCGCGCGACCCGGTGCGACGCGCTGATCTCGACGTCGATCGGTTTCTTCGCCTGGCCGCTCGCCAGAGCTTGCTTCTTCAGCGCCACTATGCCCTGCCGGGTCGCCGGCGAGCCGGTGTCGGCCTCGACCGCGACGATTGCGGGGGCGACGTTTCCGTTCGAGAAGTCTTTCTGAATTCGCTGGATCGTCTCGACAGTCGGTGCGTTCTTCGGCAGCGCCTCGAGCCCGCTCTGCGCCGTGTGTAGGTGGACGGCGGGAAGAGCCAGAACTACCAGCAAGCCGCCGGCCAGCGCAACTGCGGCGACCGGATGCTTGAGGACCGGCGTCAGGATCCCCTTCCACAAGCGGCTCCCGCCGGCGTCGTTCCGGAACCGGTGCACGAACGGGATGCGCCCTTTGTCCACGCGCGGGCCCAGCTTGCCGAGTAGCGCCGGCAGCACGGTCAGCGAGCCGAGCATGGCGACGCCGACCACGATCATGGTCGCGATCCCGAACGAGAGGTACGTCTTGTCGCCGGCGAAGAACAACCCCGCCATTGCAACCAGGACCGTGAACCCCGAGATCAGGACGGAGCGGCCGGACGTCGCCGCCGCGACGGCGAGAGCCGCCGATGAGTCCTTGCCCGCGGCCCGCTCCTCGCGCCAGCGCTTAATGTAGAAGAGCGAGTAGTCGACGCCGACGGCGAGCCCGATCAACAGGATCACGGCGTTGACGTTCGAGTCGGCCGGCACGAGATGGCTCGTGAATGCGACGATCCCGATCGTTGCGAGGACTCCCGACAGCGCGAGCAGAACCGGGATTCCGACCGCGACGAGGCTTCCGAGCACGAGCAACAGGACGGCGATCGTGATCGGGATCGACCGTTCACCCGCCAGCTTGAGCTGATCCATGAACATCTGTTCCAGCCCCTTGTTGGAGCTGACCCCCGCGTGACCGACGAAGAAACCCGGATGTCGCGTCGCGACCTTCGCAGTCGTCGCCGACAGCCCATCGATCTTCTTCTCCGCCTCGTCGGCGTCACCCCGCATCTCCCATTGGACCATTGCCGCGTGGCGGTCGTCGCTGATCAGGCTCGCATTGCGGCGGTCATAAGGCGAGTCGAGGTTCTTGATTGCCGGGTTCGACTTGACCGAGCCGAGGACGTCGGCAACGGTCGCCCGAAAGGCCGGGCTGTTCGCAGTCTGGCCTTTGCTTTCGATCAGGACGTATTCGTTCTGCGGAGCCCGCTCCGGGAACGCGTTCTTCAAGACCTGATCGGCCTTGTGCGACTGCCCGACACCGGCATCGTTCAGATCGATCTGCTTGAGACCGATGATCTGCCCGCCGACGGCGAAGAGGACGACGACGCAGGCGAGCCAGCCGAAGACCGCAGTCTTCCAGTGGGCTGCGCTCCAGGCGCCCATCCGACCGGCGACGTTCATTGCCTTTTGCATCTGGGCCGACGCCAGGTCGACCGGCGTCTTCCGCCCGTCCGGCTGCGGCTCGTCCTGGATCACGCGCGTTTTCATCTCGACTCATCTCCCTCTCGATGGCTGAGCTCCAGCCTCGCAGGGGCAGCGGCGGCGTGGAAAGCCGGAAGACCTGTGTCTCCAGGGGCGGGTTTCTGGTGTCTTGGCTCGGCGCGCGGGTGTTAGCTGCGCAGGAACGCGAGCACGGCGAGCACGCGGCGCGACTCGCCGCCTGTCGAGGGTAGGCCGAGCTTTCCAAAGATGCTCGAGACGTACTTCTCGACCGCCCGCACCGTGATCACGAGCTTGTCCGCGATCCCCTGGTTCGAGCTCCCCCCGGCCATCAGCTCGAGAACCTCGCGCTCGCGCGGCGTCAACCGGGCGAGCGGGTCGTCGGCGCGCTGCCGGGAAAGAAGCGTCGACACGATGATCGGATCGAGCGCCGAACCGCCGTCGGCGACTCGCCGCAGCGCCGAGACGAAGTCGTCGACGTCGCTGATCCGATCCTTCAGCAGGTAGCCGACGCCCGCGGCCGAGTCGGCAAGCAGCTTCAGCGCGAGCCCCAGCTCGACGTACTGCGAAAGGACGAGCACGCCGACCCCGGGGTGGTTCGAGCGAATCTCGAGGGCTGCGCGGAGTCCTTCGTCGTTGTGCGTCGGCGGCAGGCGGATGTCGACGATCGCGACGTCGGGTGAGTAGCTGCGCACTTTGAGCAGCAGGTCGTCGGCGTTCTCGCACTGGGCGACGACGTCGAACCCGGCGTCGTCGAGCAGACGCGCCAAGCCCTCCCGCAGGAGGACGCTGTCCTCGGCGATCGCTACCCGCACGGGAGCTCCGCCCGCACGCGCGTGCCGCCGCCGGCCGGCGACCAGACCTTGAGCCGGCCTCCAAGCGCCTCGACGCGGTCGGCGAGACCCCGGAGACCCGATCCACGCTCGGTGTCCGCGCCTCCGATCCCATCGTCGACGATCTCCGTCACCAGACCGCCGGCCGCGGTCTCGGTCGCCTCAACCGTCGCCCGAGTCGCGTGGGCATGCTTGGCGATGTTCGCGAGGCTCTCCGAGACGACGTAGTACGCGGCAACCTCGACCTGTTCAGGGAGGCGCCGGCCGATCTCCACCCTGAGCCTCACCGGAAGAGATGCCGTAGCCGCAAGCGATTCGAGCGCAACCGCCAGGCCGTGCCCGCTCAGCACGGCAGGGTGGATCCCTCGGGCCACCGTGCGAAGCTCGTCGAGCGAGAGGGCGATCTCGTGCCGGGCGTCGTCGAGTTGCGCCCTCGCCTCGGGCTGCTCTCTCAATGTCGGCTCGAGCAAGCTGAGCCGAAGGGATAGCGCGATCAGCCTCTGCTGGGCGCCGTCGTGCAGGTTCCGCTCGAGACGCTGGCGCTCCTTCTGTCCTGCCTCGAGCACGCGCGTGCGGGATCCCTTCAATTCCTCGACGCGGGCTCGAAGCTCGGCCTGGAGGCGTCCGTTCTCGAGTGAGATTCCAGCCGCAGCGCCGACAGCATCGAGCAGCTCGGGCTCTTCCACGAGCTCGCCGTCATGGATCAGAGCGGCGACATGTTGGCCGTCCCTGTCGATGACGGTCGCGGCGCGCGCGGAGCTCTCGGGCAGCGCCACGGGTCGTCCCTCGAGGTCGACGTAGGTGTCGAAGTCGGGCAACCAGTAGGCAAGCGCCAACGACGGATCGTGCAACGCACGCGCCAGGGCGTCTCGGAGGTCGTGCCGCTCTGGATCGGCCCGAAGCTCGATGACGAGATCGCCGACCGCCGACCGGGCGAGGCGGGCATCGAGGAGCCCGAGCAGGAACACGAGCGGCGACAGCCCGATCACCACGAGCGTCATCCGCTGGAGGGGCTGGAACCACGGTCCCTGGAAGTTCCCGTCCACCAAGAGGGCCGCGACCAGGACGAGACCGACGGCAAACAGGTCGATCAGGAGCGCGAGCGAACGGCGGCGATGCCGACCGCCGCGGCGCCGCCGACCTGCGAGGACGCCGATCCCGATCAGGCAGATCGCACTCAGTGAGAGAAGCTGAACGTGCTGCGCCGCCGACGCGAGAGCCGGTCGCGAGGAAACCTCGAGCAGATTCCTCGTGCCGAAGAGGCCGAACGACATCTTGACCAGCTGCAGGCCGATCGCCGCCGCGTAGGCGGCGCCGACGATGACGCGCTCCAATCGTGACCGCAACCGGCCCTCGGGGAAGGCGAGGAAGACGTGCAAGAAGAGCGCGGCGGGCAGGATGTCGAACGCCGCGCCGATCGTGTAAAGGACGTCCGCGTGCGTCAACTGGAGCGCGGAGAGGCCACTTGCGACGCCGCCTCCGATCATCAGCAAGCCGAGGCGGCTCTCCGGCCGGCGCCACCAGGCGATCAGCCCGGCGAGGATGTAGGGCACCGTGATCCAGTCGAGCAGCCCAACCCGCACCAGATCGACGTCGTTGCTCGTCAAAGCAAGAGCGACCGACCGGGCAGGGGCTGCGCAGCCGACGAGGGCGATCGCGCCGACTAGCCACAGCTGTGGCCGACGAGACAGGCCTCGTTCGTAGGGTGGTGCGACTGCTGCGGACAGGGTCAATTCCGGCTCCGTTCTGAACCGCGTGATGCGTGGGGACGGAACCCTCCAGGCGCGACCGCCGTCGTGGGGCGGCGCCGGGCGCGGATGAAAGGAGGCGCTTGAACCGAAGATAACGCTCTGCAACCGGTAAAGCGAGCCGCGCAGGCCACTCGGACGGCCGACAAGGCGGTTTTCAGCGCACCGGTCCCATCGAAGACGCCAGAAACCCGTCCCCCCGCAAACGGGTGAGCCCTCTTTCGCGCGGGCCTTCGAGCTGCGAATTTCGGGCGGAGAGATGAGCGTCGATGCCCCCACCTCGGCAGCTCCTGTCGCGGAGGAGCACCGGCGGCGACCGCGGGAGCTCGTTAGGGCTGCAACCCTCGAGACGACGCTTGCCGCCGCCGGCCTGGGCGCCATTTCGCTGCACGTCGTCGACGACAGCTTTCTCCAGCGCGAGCCCGGGACGGCGGTGGTCGATCACCTGATCAGCGGCCTGCTGCCGCTCGCGGCGCTGGTGGGGACAGCGATCGCCTACCCGCGGCTGCGACCTGGCTTGCGCGCAACTGTCGCGCTCGTGCTTGGCGTCCTCGGCATCGTCATCGGTGGCACCGAGCTCGCGTATTACGCGCCGAAGGAAGGTCTCTCTGGCGACGATTACACGGGGCTCCTGGCGATCGCGGGCGGCCTCGTGCTGGTCGGCGTAGGCGCGGCGACTGCCTGGCGAACCCGGCGGCGAGACGACGCGATCGCCTGGCGCTATAGCCGGCGGGCGCTGATCGGCGTCGCGGGCACGCTCGTCGCGTTCTTTCTCATCTTCCCCTTGTCGCTCTCGTACGGGTTCACCCACATCGCGCGGACGGAGACGGAGCACGGGAATCTGGGGGCGCCCTACCAGAGCGTGGCCTTCCAGGCGAGCGACGGGCTCAGGCTCAAAGGTTGGTTCGTGCCGTCGAGCAACCGTGCGACCGTGATCGTGTTCCCAGGGAAGAAGGGGACGCAGGAGCATGCTCGGATGCTCGTCCGCCACGGGTACGGCGTGCTCGTCTTCGACCGCAGGGGCGAGGGCGAGAGCGAAGGCGATCCGAACGCGCTCGGCTGGGGCTTCGACCGGGACCTCAAGGGTGCGCTCACGTTCCTGCGCGGAAGGCCCGATGTCGACGCGAGCCGTATCGGCGGCCTCGGCCTCTCCGTCGGCGGCGAGGCGCTCCTGCAAGCCGCGGCGGAGACGAGGGACCTGAAGGCCGTCGTCTCCGACGGCGCCGGCTCGCGCTCGGTACGAGAAGACACGGTGCACATGCGTCTCGCGAAGGTGCCGGAGATCGTGTTCTCCGGCGTGATGACAGGTGGCATGGCCCTGTTCTCCAACCAGCCGCCGCCGCCCAGCCTCGAGACCCTGACGGACGAGATCGCGCCGACGCCGGCCTTCTTCATCTACGCCGAGCGCGGCGCCGGCGGCGAGGACAACAACCCCGACTACTACAAGGTGGCAGGCCAGCCGAAGCAGATCTGGAAGATCGCGACGTCGCACACGCACGGCCTCACCGCCAGGCCGAAGGAATACGAACGCCGGGTGATCGGGTTCTTCAACCGCTCGCTGCTCGCCGACTAGGTCAGCGCGGTCGCGGAAGCGACGGGCCGTGCTTTCACGGTCCCTACGCGAGGCCACTAGGGTAAGCGGCGATTTTCGGTCAGTTCACCGACCTGGTCTCGAACGCCTCCGGCTGGGCGTACTTGATCGTCGCCCTCCTCGCGTACCTCGACGCACTCGTGCCCGTGGTGCCGAGCGAGACGTCGGTGATCACCGCGGGCGTGGTCGCGTCCACCGGCGACCTGAGCCTTGCGCTGGTCGTTGCCGCTGCCGCCTCCGGAGCGTTCCTCGGAGACAACACCGCCTACTTCATCGGACATCGTTTCGGCACCCGGATCAACGACCGCTTCTTCAGCAGCGAGAAAAACCGAAAGCGAGTCGAGTGGGCCCAGCGTCAGGTCAACGAACGCGGCGGGGAGCTGATCGTGATCGCCCGCTTCATCCCCGGCGGTCGCACGGTCGTCACTCTGAGCGCCGGGACGCTCGGCTACCCGTGGCGCCGGTTCGTGCTCTTCGACGCCGCGGCAGCGCTGGGCTGGGCTCTCTACGCCGCGCTGCTCGGGTACTTCGGCGGCCACGCGTTCGAGAAGGCGCCCTGGAAGGGACTCCTGCTCGCGCTCGGAATCGCCTTCGCGGTCACGGGCGGGATCGAGCTCGCGCGCTGGTACCTGAGACGGC
>Ga0126310_10000390_pt1 | contig 14754 bp, 15 predicted proteins | sample Plot60_FD_92540 | JGI IMG/M metagenome (GOLD analysis project Ga0126310, IMG submission 92540) | Serpentine soil microbial communities from UC McLaughlin Reserve, CA, USA - Plot60 | ecosystem: Environmental > Terrestrial > Soil > Grasslands | place: USA: UC McLaughlin Reserve, Lake County... | reverse complement strand
AGGATAAGCTCCAGATCCTTCGCCGGCTCTCCGGTATTCAGATGAATCAAGCGCTGCGTGAAGCCGGTCCAGGAGGTTACCTCCAAGAGCAGGTCGGTTAGCCTTACCTGCGGCATCTGCTCGTAGACCTTCTGGGTAAACTCCTTTATGCCTTTGGGTTGGAGGCCTTGTCTCTGGGGAACTTCAACTCACCATCCTCAATCCGCGCGTTCTGAAGCTTTCCGCCGAGATCATCCGGTTCACTGTTGTAAGCTCCCGGGGCAATTCTTCGGAGCGCTGTGCGAGGTACTCATCCAGATCCTGGTTGATGGCTACCGGAGGCCCACCGTTGTTCCTGATGTCCTTCCACCGCTCACGGGGAAGCAGGTAATCCTCGAAGTCTGCGTAGCGGCGGCTGCCGGGAACCCACACGTCTCCCTAACAGAGGGCGTTATTGAGCTCGTTCATGGCCTCCATCTCGTAAAGGGGCTTGTCTATCCCCAGAGCGTGAGGGGCCAGTAGCGCCCGGTCCGGTCGGAGAGGTAGCCGAAGACGATCCGCAGGGCGTAGCCGACGAACTCTCCAACCCCCGCCACGACGCCGGTTACGAAAGCGCTGGCTCCGAGGAAAGCCAGGAAGGGGCCGGTGATGCTCCTGGCCCCTTCGTAGCTAATGTCAGCGAAGAGACTGACCACGCCGAACGGCAAGAACCTCAACGCCGAACGCCCTCACCGGAGAGGTGAGGTTTCCGGCCGTTCGGACATCTAAGCTTCTCTACATCTCAAAGGCGCCGCCGGCGAAGCCTCACCGCGCCGACGCCTACGGTCCGTCTCCAGCATCGTTCAACCCCGGACCATTCGCACCACGACGAGGCCGCCGAGCACCGCCAGGGTCAACCAGAGGACAACGATTACGGCGGCGGCCGCCCGGCTCACGGGCCTTTCGTCCCTTTCCACCATCTTCCGCGCCTCCTGCCGGCTCTCGGAGAGCACGTTCTCTGGGATCATCCGCACCGCGAGGGCCACACCCAGGGGGATCAGGATGAGGTCGTCTAGGTAGCCGAGGACCGGTATGGGGTCCGGGATCAGGTCTAAGGGGCTGAAGGCGTAGCCGACCACTAGAGCAGCGAACAGCTTGGCGTGGAGGGGCACCCGCGGATCCTTGTAGGCCAAGTACAGAGCGTAGGTCTCGGACTTCAGCCGCTCGGCCCACCGCTTCCACTCCCCCAGGTTCACCCCTACCACGACCTCTCCGACGATCCACGACAACACCCTTCCCCCCCGATAGACAGGTCGCTCACGACGAACCGGCCGAGCCGTGGTCGGCGGCCTCATAGACGGAAGCCGCGAACGCCTGAAGGTCCTCCCGGCACGCCACGAGCTCCCGCTCAACTTCCCCAAAGAGCGGCGCGCCGAAGCGGTCGCGGGCCCGGATCTTGCCCACCCATGCCTCCAGCTTGGCAAGGTCCTCCTCGTTCTCCTCTAGCTCGGCGAAGGTAAGATTGCCGGCACCACGCTCCTTGTCCAACTCGGCGTGGAAATCGCGGCAACGTCCCAAAAGCTCTGCGTACTCGGCGTCGCGCGCCTCGTCGGAGATCTTCTCCAGCTCCCCCCGATCGCCCACCGAAGCGCCCCGAAAAAGTTGTGCCGTGCCTCCAACCTCCCGGATCTCCCGCACCACGCCGCGTATCGTCCGCTCCCCACCGGAATCGTCCGACAGAGCCGCCACCCCGTTCTGTAGATAAACTGCCCCGGCAGCCTTGAGTTTTCTCCAAACGCTCGCTCGGTAGCGGCTCGGCTCCGAAGGCAGCTTGTAGACCAGCACGAACCACCTCCGCTCGCCTCCTCTTTCATTATTTGTCACGTCATAAGTATAACAGTGGTTATGTTTTGAAGCGTACGGCAAAGATACTCGGCGAGGGCGCGAGCCAGGCCCCCACGAGCTCCGGGTGTCTATGGTGAATCGACATATAGGCTGACATTTGCCTCACTCACGTGTAGGCGAGTACAAGTCGAGATAACCGCACTTTCGTGTAGTCAAGGAACTGCTCCATCTCTAGATGGTTACCGGCAAGAACGCGATAGGCATTCTGGAAGGCGTTAAGCTTAGACATGATATGGTTGCCGTCACTGGCCTTACGCTGCTCTTGCAGTTCCTGTAGTCGGTCGCCGAGCTGCCGCCTCCGCTCGTCTCGATCGGCTTGCTGCGGGTCTTCGCTCACAACTTCGTCGCTCCATCTATAAATAAGTGATCAGTCCAAACGCGTTAGTCTAAGTTCCTGTGATTACCTCATTGTAGAGCAGCATACCGACGCTGTTATTCGCTATCAACGACGAGAGGATCATCGGTGAATTCCGTGTAAACGTCACGTCTTTTTTTTGCTTCAACATATACAAAGCTCACAAGAGTGGGCAAGACAAAGTCAGGTATCAGGACAGTATAATTAGAAAGGTCACGGCTACACAATTGGCTTTGCGCCGTTGCGATGCAGCAAGGTCACTTGCGACGCTACCGCTGCAATTGGGAGGAACTGTGGAGCGACAGCTGCACCCTGACGCCGCCGAGAACTTCAACCAGAGAACTGAGGCTTTGTTCGCTCAACTCGAACCTGAGGATCAAGAAGAAGTATCCAAGCCGCCGACTCACACGTTCAGGCCCGGTGCACATGTAGCCGCGAGTTTCTCCGAAGGGGACTACTCGGCCTTCAACATTACCGGAAAGCGCAACGCGCTACGCAAGACTACCGCAAGGTACTTCGAGCACGAAGGCTGCCGATACGGGTTTGAGGAGGAGAAATACCAGGAGTTGGCTCGTCTCTCTGAGAGCATACAGAGGACCCCGGCGTTCCGCGAAGTCGTCAGCACCGAATGGGTCGAGGACACAATAATCGAGTGGATGAAGGCCAAGCACGCGGGCGATGAGGTCTCGGCGCTCGCCGACTACCTGGCCGAGCGGTGTGAGCAGGATGTTGCGGAGCACGAGCTTTGGTTCCCTATTTCGCACCTCTCCGTAGAAACTGATTTGCGGTTTGCCAACGTCATCTTCAAGACTATCAGCGAGGATATGCTGGACCGCATTGAGGAGGATCTGCAGGGGGGTGCCGGAGACCGCGGCGAAGAGTACGCGGCTCAAATGCAGTATTACGTTCACAGGCAGCGCAGCGAATTGCAGGGCCTCGCTGCGGCCACGATCCAGGTCAACGCCGAACCAAAGCGGGCCTTCCAGGTTGCGCTCAGGGAGAGCGAGCGGGCGGTCGCCGCGCTGAGTGTCTACCAAGTCGCGGCTACCACGATGCCGGAGGTCACGTCATACTGTGCCGTGCTAGGCAAGGAGAATGTGGAGGGTATTAAGCATCTAGAGGTGGAGAACGGCAGGGTCGTCCGCACGACGGATCAGGGTCTTGGCAAGCCGGTACTCCACTGGCACCTCAGTGAAGAAGACGTCTCTAGGTACAGAAGATCGCTTGGCTTCGACAACGTGAGCGAGCTGCTTACCCTGGACGCCAGAACCGGCTTCCAGGAAGCACTCTTGGACGCCTTGCTGCTGTATTCGCGGAGCACCAGGGAAAAGGACTTGACCGGTCGGCTAGTGTATATGCTCGTTGCGATGGAGAGCTTTCTGCTCAAGAATGATAACGAGCCTATCCAGCAAGCCATAGGTGAGAGAATGGCGTTCGTGGTGGGCGACACCGCTAACGAGAGGCAAGATATAGCGGCCAATCTCAGGAAAGGTTATTCACTCCGTTCGAAGTTTGTCCATCATGGACAAACAATAGAAGAAGTGGAAACGATCAGGCAGTTCATGTTGAACGCGTGGAGGTTGTTCACTCAGCTAGCCAAGATTAGTAAGAGATTCACGACTAAGGAAGAACTCATCGAGGCGCTAGAAGCGAGAAAGTGGTCTTGACGCCTGTTAGCGTGTCGATTCACGGGTCGCTTGGGTCTTCGTAGATTAGAGTTGCAGCTACTTGCAGGGTAGCAAGAACGAGAATCATCCTGCTAGGAGGGTGTGGTCAAGAGCGTGTCGATTCGCGGCGAGCCTTAGCGCTCCGCAAGTCCGCAGACGGATACCCGTAGGGAACTGCGAGAGACACGTCCCTAGGGTGTGGTCGAAAGTGTATCGATCTGCAGGGTGAGTCTTAACAGTCCGCAGCTTAGCGGTCTGCAGTGGCGGTCCTTAAGCAAGCCTAAGTAAGCCGAAGGCTAGCTGCCGCCGAAGATGCCCGGACCGGAGGCCTGGGTGGCGATGGAAGTGTGATCGTCCTGGGCGTTGTTGCCCGGCTGGTCGTCGCTGTAGACGATGGAAGCTAGCCCTGTGGTCGGGCTGGCGGCCACCCCGAAGTCGTCGTAGAGGTCACGGTTTCCGGAGCAGGAAACGCCCGACTCGCAAACACCTCCCAGGTGGTTGACCGGCGAGGCCCGGTACTGGTGGATAGTCTGGTCGGCGCTGGCGGCGTTTCGGATCTGGGCCATGTAGACATGCCACTTGGCCGAGCTGGGGTAGCTGTCCGGCGAGCGCTTGCCGTCGTAGTAGGAGGTCCCGTAGTAGACGACGTCCACCTTACTCCCGTCCCCCGCAGAGCTCCAGGGGAAGATGGCAGTGTTGGCCAAGCCCGAGTTGATCTTCTTGACACCCGACCAGTGCTTGCCGTGGTCCGTGGAGTAGCTGTAGTAGACGTTGTGGTCGTTGCTCCAGAAGGCATAGACGTTGCCTGCCTTGTCTACGCTCACGTTGGTGAACTGGTGGTTGAAGTTGGCTTTCTCGTTGGGGCTGATGTAGACGGGGTAATCCCTGAAGGTCTTGCCACCGTCAGTGGAGACGCCCATCCAGACCGCATGGTAGCCGATGGTGCTGCTCGCGGCTTCCTCCGCGTTGGCCACGCCGTTGAGGACTTGGTAGACATCGTGACTCTCGGGGTCTATGGTGAGGTTTCCGATCTGGTTGTTCTCGATCAGGTAAACGTGCTGCTGGTCTATCGCCGTGCCGAACTGGGTGAAGGTCTTTCCGGCATCGTAGCTGCAGTTGACGTCTATGTTTTCCGTGGCGATGTCGTGGTAGGAGATACAAACCTTCTTGGAGCCGTCGGCGGCGATCCATTCCCGGTCGTCGCCGGGGACGGTCGCGCTGGTTACGTTCTTGGAGAAACTCTGGCCACCGTCCTTGCTGGTGCTAACCGTGACGTTGGCGAGGCTCAGGCTGGAGACGTAAACGTTGTAGCGGCCGCTCGCATTCTTCCCTGCAGCTACCGCAAGATCGGTGTCGCCACCGCCCGGCGCGAATCCGGTGTTCTCGCTACCCGCCGAGACGCTGTTCGGCGAGACGAGCGTACCGTAGTGTCGACCGTTATCGGTGGACTTCCAGGCGAGCGTGCCCCTCGAAAGTCCGTTCTCCGAGGAGGCGTAGAAGTTCCCGGTCTTGTCCGCCCGGATCGCGGGCTCGGCGGCATTGTTGGTGCACTTCCCGCCCGAGCCGGGACACGTCGTGCCCACTGGCTGCGGCGGGGTTGCGGCGAGCTCGAAGTTTTTGAACTCGACTCCGGAGGCAGCGCGAACGCTCCCGTCCATGACAAATACCAGGCACCAAAGACCTGCTAGAAGAAAAGCTATACCCAGTACGCTTGCCTGACGCCTTAAGGCTCTTGGCATCTATTCTTCCCCCTTTTCCTATCAGGCGAATGATAGTGGTACCCAGGATCTGGGTACCACTATATACTGCAAGCCCTCCGCCGCAATAGGTTCTTCTTCGCGGTTCGCTGCTTGCGGCATCCTCTCCGGCAGCCCTCTTCGACCCCAAGGATCAACCTTTGCGAATATCGCTATGAGAACCTAAGGAGACACGCCACTCGGAGGGGTGTGGTCAGAAGTGTAGTGATTCGGGGAGCCTTAGCACTTCTTAGCTCTGCGGCTCGTAGCTACGCGGACGGCGATCTGTAGGGGACTGCGAGAGACACACCCATCAGGCCCTGTGGTCAAAAGTGTATCGATTTCGGGCGTGTCTCTCTACCCCCGTTCCGCTTTGACAGGATTACGAAGGTTAATATTCGAGAAGAACTATCATCCACCATAGCGACGAAAGTGCCACTACTTCGTTCTACTGCTGCCCTACTGCTGCCATAGCCTCAATTAGTGCCGCTGACGGCTGCGTTTTACCTGCAAATGAGAGGGTGATCGACGGGGCTCGAACCCGCGACCTTCGGAGCCACAATCCGCCGACATCCATTTCTAAGCGTTGCCGAATGTTGCACAATCGGCTTAGATAAGCCGGTTTCGTTGCTGGTGGTTGCCCACTGTTTCTACGTGTAGCGCTCTGAGTGGTGTCAGAAGTGGTGTCAAAACCACCTTCGTGTAGTAGTCACACATCGCGCATTTAGGGGTCAAGGAGCGGGAGGCGTCCTCCCCAACATTCGCTTCCACGATCTCAGGCCACGCGTGCGCCACTCTCCTAGAGGGCCGTGGCGAGTAGCCCAGGCTTTGGCTCTCTTGCCCCTGATATGATCATGAGAGCGCGCGATCGGGATCTTCATCTGTGGTCTTTACTCAGGTGCGGTCGAAGATTATGTTCTGAGCTCCCTCCCAGAGGCACATCTCCCCAAGCGGGCGCAGGTTCTCCTTGCCCTCGGTTATGGTCAGGAAGTGGTTGCCCGCGAGTCGGCCTAGCTTGCTCGCGAATATCGTGCCGGCGTAAGGGAAGAGGATCTCCGTCTCCGAGTAGCCGCCGGGATAGAACAGGATCTCCCCAGGCGCAGGTACGCTGGTAGCGTCCTCGAAGCCCACCCCCAGATCGTAGTCGCCCAAGGGAATCCAGCAAGACTCCCCGCTCCAACGAACGTGGATGATCTTCTGGCGGTACGGCAACAACCGCTCGAACGTCTCACAGGTTTTGGGGGACTTCTCCCTCTCCCAGTGGGCCATGAACTCGAAGGGCCCTGCCGATATTTTCACTTCGCTCAAGTGCTCACACTCCGTTTCGTAACCATGGACTACGCTCTAGCGCCGGGCATTCTAGTCTCTCGCTGGCCGGGACTGAGGAGCCGGCCGACCGGCTCCGAAACGACCACGCCATCGCGGAACACCGTCGTCCCGCGCACGACCGTCCGCGCGACGTTCCCGCGGAAGGTTCGGCCCACGTAAGGGCTCATCTTGTGGCGATAGAAGAGATCTTCGGCCCGCAAGGTGAAGCTAGAATCGAGATCCACGAGGGCGAGATCCGCATCGGCCCCGACCTCGAGGTGACGCTTCTCCGGGAAACCGAAGCGCTCGGCGACGTTCCCCGAAAGGAGTGCGGCAACCCGCTGCAACGGCAGTCCGCGTTCGCGGTGGCCCTCATCGAGCATCACGTTCAGCAGGGACTGGCAGCCCATGATGCCGCCCCAGATCTTAAAATAATCGTCACCGACCTTCATCTCCGGCGGGGCGGGCGAGTGGTCAGACGTGACGAACTGGACGTTGCCCTCGACGATCTGCCCCCAGAGCGCTTCCAGATGTTGTCGCGAGCGCAGCGGCGGAGCGCACTTGGCGGCGGCACCGAGCTCTTCCGCGTCCTCCTGGGTCAACACTAGGTAGTGCGCGCAGGTCTCGCAGGTGACGTCCACCCCCCGGGCGCGCGCCGTCGCAACGAGGGCGACGCCCTTCCCCGTACTAACGTGCACGACGTGCAGCGAGCAGCCAGTCTCCTCGGCGAAGAGGATGGCGCGCCCGATCGCCTCCAACTCGGCGACCACCGGGCGCGAGTCGAGATAGTCGCGCATCGTCGTGCGTCCTTCCGCTACGGCGCGGCGGGCGAGCCAGCTCGTGATCTGGTCGTTCTCCGCGTGAACGAGGACGGGCAGTCCGAGTTCCGCCGCTCGCTGCATACCCTCGAAAAGTGTCAAGTCGTCGGCGGCCTTAAAGTCCTCTATGCCGCTGTTGGACATGAACGCCTTGAAGCCTACCACGCCTCGCTCTGCGAGCTCGTCGAGGTGCACGACGTTGCCGGGGACGAGCCCGCCCCAGAGCGCGAAGTCCACGAATGAGGAAGCCTTGGCGGCGGCGACCTTGAGGTCGAAGCACTCCGCGTCGCAGGTGGGCGGGTGCGCGTTGAGAGGCATCTCCACGTAGGCCGTCATGCCCCCGGCCGCGAGCGCGCGCGTGCCGGTGGCGAAGCCTTCCCAGTGGGTGCGGCCCGGCTCGTTGAAGTGGGCGTGGGCGTCGATGATGCCAGGGAAGACGTGGAGCCCAGAAGCGTCTACCTCTTCCCGGGCCACGCCCTCGAGCTCGGGAGAGATGTCCGCGATCCTGCCGTCAGTGACGGCGAGGTCGGCTTCCTGCGGGCCGTCGGCGGTGACGAGGGTGCCGCTCCTCAAGATCAGGTCGTAGACGCTCATGGGCTTACCTCTCGAGATACTTCGGAGCGGTGGTCGGCTCTCTCCCCCGCCACGAGCGCGAGGAAGCGGCCTATCACTTCTATTGCCGCTCTTACATCCTCTCTCTTGACAGACTCCGCCGGGTTGTGGCTTACGCCTTCTTTGCACCGCACGAAGAGCATCGCCACATTAGTGAGCGCGGCCATCTGCGCCGCATCATGCCCGGCCCCACTGGTCAGCCGGTGCACGGTCACACCCGTGTCCTCGACGGCTCTTTCGAGCAGCGTGCTGATCTCGGAGTTCATCGGCACGGCGGAGGCCTCCTGCCTGACCTGCCAGTCGAACCCACACCCGCGCGAGGCGGCTATCTCTTGCGTTCGAGCTTTCAGGCGGTTGCATAGCCGTTGGCGCACCGCGTCGTCCTGGTGGCGGAGGTCCAGCGAGTGGGTCGCCTCTGAGGGGATGACGTTGATCGCTCCAGGGAAAGCTTTGATCTCGCCGACGGTCGCCACCGTACCCGGCTCCTCCTTCGCGGAGGACTCAACTTCGAGCACGGATTCGGCGGCGGTGCATAGCGCGTCCTTGCGTACCTCCATCGGTACGGTCCCTGCGTGCCCGGCTTTGCCCGTAAAACCGACCCTGATGCGGCTCTGCCCAGCGATGGCCGTAACCACGCCCACCGGCAGGTCCAGATTCTCCAGCACCGGCCCCTGCTCTATGTGCACCTCGCAGTAGCCCAAGAGGAGGTCCCCGTCCCCGCGGCCGTCCCCCTCCAGCGCATCGGGGTCGCCCCCGAAGTCGCGTATCGCCTCGTCGAGGGTCACGCCTTTCTTGTCCTTTAGTGCAAGGCGGCTCTTGTCGAAAGCCCCGGCGTACACGGAGCTGCCGAGGAAGGTCGTGCCGAAGCGGAGACCCTCCTCGTCGGCGAAGGCGACCACCTCCACCGAGAAGGGCAGCCGTTCGCCGCGGTTGTGCAGTTGCTGGACGCAGGAGAGCGCCACCATTACGCCGAGTATTCCATCGTACTTACCGGCGTCGCGCACGGTGTCGAGGTGTGAGCCGAGGATAAGGGTCTCCTCTCCCGTGCCTTCGTAATGGCCGATGAGGTTGCCTATCTCGTCCTGCCTCACCGTCATCCCGGCCAGGCGCATCCAGTCGTCTACGACGCCGTTGACCGACCGCATCGACGGTGAACCGTAGGGCCGATGGATGATGCCCGGCTCCTCGCTGATGTTGGATAGGAGCTCGCACCGCTCCATGACGGTCGTCGCCATGTCTTTCATCTCAGTTTCCTTCTCGCTCTACTATTTCGGTTTCCCCTTCCATCCCGGCTTCTTCGCCGAACGCGAACTTCGCGCCCGGCGAAGGGAATCCGCTCGTCGTCCCTAGCTCACCGACCTACTCTTGCTTCTCCGTATTTTGAACTTACCTTACCCCCTACGAATTGTCTGTTCCTCGGCGGGCATGCGCCAGGAGGTTTTGAGGTTATCGGAGCAAGCGGCGGCGATCCTTTTAATCTCGGGAACGAGCTCTTCCAGGCGGGTTTCGCTGAGGCGTCCCGCTGGGCCGGAGATGCTCATTGCCGCGACGACGTTTCCGTCGGGGCCGAAGACAGGGGCGGCGAGGCAACGGACCCCTTCTTCCTTCTCCTCGAAGTCCAGGGCGTAACCTTGCTCCCGGATACGGTCCAGTTCTTCTCTGAACTGTTCGGGATCCGTTATGGTGTTGGGGGTGAAATAGGTCAAGTCTATCTGCCCGACGCTGGAGTCTCTGACCTCTTCAGGTTCGAAAGCCACAATAGCCTTGCCGGTGCCGGTGGCGTGTAGAGGCCCATAAGCGCCGGGCTGTGTGAACATCCGGACCGTGCGGCCGGGAACCGGTACCTGCTCGATGTAAACCACGGAGTTCTTTTCCAAAACGGCGAGGTTGGCTGACTCCTGGCTCACCTCCATCAGTTCCCTCAAGAAAGGCCGGGCCAGATCTCCAAGAACGGTCCGACTGGTGGAGGGTACCCGCAGTTCGCGAACTACCAAGACCGGGCAGTGGGCGTGGCGAACGACGTTGTCGGAGACGCTTCCCATAAGGGCTCTCTTTAGCCCACCGACTCCCCGGCTCCCCATCACGATCAGGCCGGCGCTCAGCTCCTCGGCCAGATGAACGATCGCCTGGTCCGCTCTCTCCCTCGCCCTGCGATGGGTTCCCGCGACGGTACCCCCGGCTTCTTTAATCTTCTGGACTTCCTCCTCGAGCAGTTCTCTAGAATCCCGTCTAGCCGCGTCGACTGCCTCATCGTCGTACTCGGTAGGGGGAAGGGCGCCGAAAGCGGTCGTCTCTCCTATGGGACCGAGGCCGGACGTGGCCCCTACGGCGAGGACGTGCAACTCTGAATTGCTGTTGTTGGCCAGGTCGACGGCCGTCGAGGCGGCCAGGTCCGCCTCCCTGGATCCGTCGGTAACCACCAGAATTCTTGTCGGGAAGATGCTCATCTCAATTCTCCTCTCTTGCGCTAGAAAGCCGCCTAGTTACGGGAAATTGACAGGCAGGCCGCCTTGCGCCCGCCCGTCGCTCCTTCTTTTTTCAGGTGGTGGCCCTGGTCCTAACCCTCTCTTCGGCCGTCGTTACTCGCTCCCTTTCGACGAGGCCCCTCGTGGCCAGGCTCACGATCAGCAGCACAATCAGGTTGAGTATCAGGCCCACGATGCCGACGTGGATGGCGTGGATGCCTTGCGGCAACCAGGGGAATAGGGTGCCGAGGTTGTTCTCGGTGATAGTAAGGTAGGCGACCGTCGCCACCCCGACGAGGATGCCGGCGGTAGCCCCGTACTTGTTCGCGTTCATCGCGTTCGGCAGCAAGCTGATGAGCATGGCTGGGAAGAGCTGCGTGACTAAGCTGTAGCCGAGCAGGAGCAAAATGACGATGCTCTGCCCGCCCGCCAGGGTGAAGAAGAGGGCCGCAAGCCCCACCACCGGGACCAGGTACTTAGCGTACCTGACGATCTGCGCTTCGGTCGTGGACGGGCGGAAAACTCCGTAGACGTTCTTGACCAGGATGGTCGCCGAGACCATGAGGAGCAGCGATCCGGGGACCAAAGCGGTCAAAAGGCCCGCCGCCCCGATGAGCCCGACGAACCAGGGGCTGAAGGTTTCCCTGACAACCGTGAGCAGGGCGAGGTCCACCTCTTCTTCCCCGAGGTTGGGAACCGCCAGGACCGCCGCGAACCCGATAAAGAACACGAAGAGCAGGATCAGCTGGTAGAGCGGCATGATGATGGCATTGCGCCTAAACACACTGGTGCTCTGGGCCGTGAACGACGCGCCGAACGTGTGCGGCCACATGTAGAAGCCCAGGGCGCTCAAGAGCACGCTGGAGATGAACCACGCGATGGGGTAATCTCCCCCGAAGATCAGAAACTCCGCGCCTTTTTCTTGCGTGATCTCCTCGAACATCGGCTGGAACCCGCCGTAGAGCGCAAACGGCAGGTAGAGGCCGAGGAACACGGCGGCGGCGAGGACCATGATGTCCTTCACCACGGCCGTCCAGGCCGAGCCGTGGATGCCGCTGATTATGACGTACACGGTAACGGCCACGAGCCCGATCACCATCGCCATAGTCGAGGGTATGAGCCCGTAGGACGTCGTGGAGACTATGATCCCCAAGCCCTTCAATTGCAGCGCGAGGTAAGGGACCATCGCGATCACGGCGACCAAAGAGGTGAGAACGCCCAGGTACGGGCTGTTGTACTTCTTCACGAAGAAGTCCGACTGGGAGTGGCAGCGGTGCTCCTTGGCGTACTTCCAGACCGCCGGGAGCATCCAGTAGGACAATACGTAGGCCAGGGTGCCGTAGGGCAGGATGTATAACGCCGCGCCCCCGTTCCCGTAGGCCCAGCCCGAACCGCCCAGGAAGGTGAAGGTCGTGTAGATCTCCCCGGCCATGAGCAAGAACACAAAGAGCGTGCCGAAGCCGCGGCCTCCGGTAGTCCACTGCTCGAGGTCCATATCCCTGCCACTGCGCGCCCTGATGCCAAGGTAAATGGCAAATACCAGAAAGGCAAAGATGACTAACAGCGCAACGACGTTCATTCGTCATCTCCTTCGCGACTAATAGGGTCGAGCTTGTAGATGATGCCCATGATCACCGACGTGAGAACGACCCACATCGCGATCCAGAACATGATGAACGGCAACCCCAAAATGTAGGGTTCGACCCTATTGGCGAAGAAGATCCCGACGAAGAATCCCAGAAATGGGAGCACCCCTAGAAGATAGATTGTCTTCACAACTATTCACCTGCCCTTTGTTCCTCCAGCAGCTTGAACGTGGCGTTCACGAACATCTTCACCCCGTAGGGTAGGGCGTCCTCGTCTATGGTAAAGCGCGGGTGATGGTGGGGGTATGTAATCCCCTTATCCTGGTTGCCCGCACCTACCCAGAAGAAGGTGCCCGGGGCCTTCTGCTGCAGCGCCGAGAAATCCTCCCCTCCCAAGTTGGGGCGTACCATCTCGAGGGTCTCCTCCCCGAAGACCTCTCGCACCGTCTCTTCTATCGCACGGGTGACCTCTTCATCGTTGACCACGGGCCGGTAGCCGAACTGGTACTCGAATTCGTAAGTGGCACCGTGGGCTTCCGTGATCCCCTTGACGATACGCTCCATGAGCTCTGGCATCCTCTCCCTGACTTCGGGATCCAAGGTGCGAACCGTCCCGAGCATCTCCACGCAACCCGGGATGACGTTGTGCGCCGTACCGCCGGCGAACTTCGTGACCGAGACGACCACGTTGTCTATGGGGTCGATACTACGGGAGACGACGTGCTGGAGGTTGGTCACAACCTGCGCCCCTATCGCGATACTGTCTACCGTCTGGTGGGGCATCGCCCCGTGGCCGCCTTTGCCGACGATGGTGATCCAGAACGTGTCCGGCGACCCCATCATGGCACCGTAGGCTACCCCGATCTTGCCGAACTCCAGCGGAGCCCAGAGGTGGGTTCCGATCACCAGATCAACCCCCTCCATGACCCCCACGTCAACCATCTGCTGGGCACCTCCCGGGTACAGCTCCTCGGCGTGCTGGAATAGGAAGTGCACCTCCCCGTTTATCCCCTCCTTCATACCGGAGAGTATCTTCGCGGTCCCGAGCAGCACGGCGGTGTGGCCGTCGTGCCCGCAGGCGTGCATCACGCCCGGATTCTTGGACGCAAACTCGAAGTCGTTCTCCTCTTCTATGGGCAGAGCGTCCATGTCCGCCCGGATGGCGAGCGTCCTACCTGGTCGCGCGCCGACCAGCCGGGCGACAACGCTCGTCGGGGTCGGGCGAGAGAGCTCCAGATCATTGCCGAACGACCGCAGGGTCTCGTAAACGAACTGCGCGGTCTCCTCCTCGTGGAACGAAAGCTCCGGGTTGCGGTGGAGGTGTCGCCTCCACCAGACGACTTCATCCCTTACATCATCTACAAGGGTGTCAAGCGTGGCCGTCATAATGATGGCTTATCCTTCCTCTTGAGCTAGGTCCTCTCCCAAACCAAGTACCGTGCAGTATAGGGTATTGCAACCAGCGGTGCAATCTTCCTGTGAGCTCCACTCGGCAGGGTTATGGCTTATGTCGCCCTTTGAGCGGACGAATAAGAATACACGCCCTCCTCAGTCCTGCTACACACTACGCAAGGGGTACGTTCTTCGCCCTCACCTTGTGTACGCTGAGGACTTCTAGATATCAATAATCTATCGATATTTTCCCTGACCGTGTCTATGATCTCTGTATGATGGTGCTCATGGTGAAGGAGGCAGATCTTGACCGGACAGACGTGCCGGAGGACTACAAGGTCCTTGACGCTACGGCTTTAGGTCAGCGGTTGAGCTTCAAGCGAGATACGGTGCTTACCTACCTCTCCCGAAGGAACTTCGGGCGCATACCTCGACCCAACCGCCAACTTGCTATGGGGCCTATCTGGTACGAGAAGAGCGTCAAAGAGTGGGAAGCCAAGAAGGAGGGTCGGGCACGTGGCAGGTAGGAGCGCCGACAGCGAGCCCGAGTGCCAGGGAGAAGGTTAGCCCCATGCCGAGGCGATGCACCGTGTGCGATCATCCGGGGAGGCACGGCATCGATGAAGCGCTGGTCAGCGGCGCCCCATACCGGAGCGTAGCGAAGCGGTTCGAACTCTCCGAGAGCGCCGTCTACCGCCACAAGGCCGAGCACCTACCGGCTCACCTGTTGAAGGCTAGGGAGGTCGAAGAGGTGGCACAGGCAGACGATCTGCTGGGTCAGGTAAGGCACTTGCAGGCTCATGCCCTCGACATCCTGGAGCGTGCGGAGAAGGCTGGCGACCTGAGGTCCGCCCTGGCAGCGATCTCCCAGGCGCGTGGGAACCTGGAGCTTCTTGGCAAGCTCGCAGGGGAGCTGGACGAGCGTCCCGTGGTGAACCTCAATGTCTCCTCT
>Ga0126310_10000389_pt1 | contig 14755 bp, 14 predicted proteins | sample Plot60_FD_92540 | JGI IMG/M metagenome (GOLD analysis project Ga0126310, IMG submission 92540) | Serpentine soil microbial communities from UC McLaughlin Reserve, CA, USA - Plot60 | ecosystem: Environmental > Terrestrial > Soil > Grasslands | place: USA: UC McLaughlin Reserve, Lake County... | reverse complement strand
CTTATCTATCGTTAATACGATGTACAATTTTATACCTCTTAATACTCCAATCACTTCTATGCTCTAAGCTTATTAAAGCTCTACTTCTAAAAGTTGTGACTGTGATAATATCAATTGCAATGTTTCAAACTCTGTCCATACTCTATCTATGCAATCTATAATTCGAGTCTTTTGCATCTCTTCTGTCTTTAGCAGTATTCTATTATGCAGCATATATCTTCAGGTATTTTTAAATGGTAATGGCGGTAGAAGAAACGGTTAAAGCAGAGCCACGTTCTGCACCATCTTATATGACAACGAAACAAGATAATAAAAATTTCAACAATGTCAATCCGTTTGTTGCAGGCACAGCAATTTGACAAAGCTTAATGACCTATTGGTTAATGCTTATGGAGAATTTCTTAAATCAGCACCAAAAATGACTGAAGATTGGTATAATATATTTTGGAAGCCTTGGTTAAATTGGGCACCGCCGCCTCAGTAGCAACAAGGACAAGACAACAAAGTGGAATAAGCTCTGATCAACTAAGTAGCGGATTTAAGAGAAAGGATACCAAAATCCTAAAAGTCATAACTTCATAATATAGAAGCAATAAGAAATCAATGAATCTTGTTTTATAAGGACAAGAAGCCAACTACAGAACTATGGTCATGTGTAAAATGAACATGATGTTATAGATTTCAGGATAGAATATGGAGATAAACTGGCTAATCCTAAACTTGTAATATTACCGCTATCTCTTTACTGGAGAGCTCTTGGACTTTATCTCTTCTCCATTGTACCTATTGCTGATGCTGCTTATGATGCGATTCCATTGCCGAGCTCAAACGTTCCTTTTCCTACACATATCTTCAAAATGGTCTCCTATAGATAGATTGCTCTATTATGATGATAGCGTTTTTATTTCTAATTGTTTTTGAATTACACTACTCAATTTACGTAAAGATATTGGCTTTTGAATAAAGCCCTCTATCTTAGCTCCTCCTAAACCTATTGATAATTCAGTACTATTGACTTCAAAAGCTGACATAAGCAAAACCTTGATTGCAGGATTTATCTTTCTTACTTTTCTTACAAATTCAAATCCATTCATACCTGGCATTCTAATATCAGAAACAACTAAAATGTAATCTTTGCAATTAATCCGAAAATGCTCTAATGCCAAATTAGGATCTGTAAATCCAAATACATTCAAACCAGCTTGTTGAAGATATAATTTGATAACATTGAGTATATCAAATTCATCATCGACTATTTGTACCATCATTTGATTTGTAGCTTTATTATCAAACTGTATCATATCACCTACTAACATTCTATAATACAGCCTACTCCTTATGTATGATGAATTTAATGCAAGCAAAGATTCCAGTTGGATAAGAAATTCCACATAAATCTATCTAGTATGCTTTGCAATAATATGCATATAATGCAAGCAAATGATTGCAATGCACATAACATTTTTATTTCACTTGTTTAAGTATCTATGGTAATTATGCAGGTTCTAAGTAGTAAGAAAAGGCCATCGAGTGGTAGCGTTACTCTTAGGTTTGATAATGACACACTTAATCAATTAAGGAATGAAGCTAATCAGAAAAGAATCAGCCTAAACACGTTGGCAAGCCAGATATTTCAATCACATGTAGAATATGATACTTATGCTTCTAAGGCTGGCATGATCTCTATTCCCAAGTCTTTGCTGGTTAGACTTATTGAGGGACTTGGCGAGCAAGAAGTAGAAGATTTATCAAAACATATTGCAAAAAATGAAATTAAAGATATGACTCTTTTGCTTAGAAAAGAATATACTTTATCATCGTTCCTAGATACAATTGAATCATGGCTAAGAGTATCTGGATTTCCATACAGGCGTGATGAAGATAAAGATAATCACACATATACATTTGTAATACAGCATGATATGGGCAAAAGATGGTCTGTGTATTTTGATAGGCTTTTTAAATATGTTTTTGAAGATCTAAACTTGAGAAAATATAGCTTTGATAATACTGACAATTCAGTTACATTTAAAATCCAAGTGGAAGAATAATTACAATTAGGCTCATACTACCCAGTAGATAATACCTTGGTTACGTCGCTTGGCTTGGACACTTTATTCAAATGATCTGATGTGTTCGATCAACTGAATACTTGACAAGGCTTTATTTTAGTGATTAGATAGGTTGCTTGACATTATAATGATAGTCGCTTTTCTATATCTATTTGATAGCTAATACCTGAGGAGTCTACAAAACAATGAATGGAAAGCAATGCTTTGAATGCTATTATTGTAATGACTTTGAAACCAAATGGAGTTTGGCTATTAATGCAGAAGATATTGCAGAAATTTATGCAATGAAAATTAATAGACTATAAAAACATCAACTATAGGAATATAACATTGATCCCCTTTAGAGGACTAATATCAGTGCGGGCTCGGTAGAATGCAGGACAGATTTGACTCAAATTTACAACCCAAAAGTATTGCTGGATGGGTAATAAATTCAGTTTGTTATTACTGCTAATGTTTATTAGGCAAACTTGATGGTATGCAAATGAAACTCAATGAAGCATGGCTATCTATTAGTCATTCTGTGTTCTAAAAAAAGGAGGAATGGTGGATTTTAATCAGAGATTTTATTTATACTTAAACCTGTGGCATCTTATTCTGTTAAAGTTTTGAGTATAAAATGTTGTTGAAGTATTATATTTAGGAGCACATATGCATCCACCTTTACATTCATCTCCTGAATCAAATTTGACATCATTTTTAAGATTTGCCATTATTATTATTATTATTTTATCAATAAGACCACACTTTTTAATCTCTTTGAACATGAAAATATAGAAGAGTACATTATAGATTTACAATTATTCTCATTTATTATTTATAAATTTGTGTTACTCTCTTATATTCAAGATGAAAGAGAAAAAGAATGAAGGGTCAGTAGCATTGTCAATTGTAACTACAACTACAACGTTTCTATTAATCACTATACTAATAATCATGCCCTATATGGTACAACAAAATAGTATTGCTCAAGTCCAAAATAATAATAATAATAATATATCTTCATCGTCGTCTACTATTACCACTAACAATACTATAGATACTAAAAATACACCAAACTCTATATCTTTATTTCTAGCAAAAGGATATGTAAATGATAAAATTGCATTTTTTATCGCAACTGATGCATCTGATAATCAAACCGCTGCTTCGATAACCAAAAATCCAGGATTTAAAGTAAATTTTGCCCCAGCTTTAGCGTTGTCTCTAGAATCAACTCGTCAACAAGGTTATGAATTCATAAATGGCGTTAGAGGAGAAGGATCCTTCGGATTCCAACTTCCAGTTGCAAGCGCATTGCCTGGAGATAAAAATTACACTCCACTAGTTCAGCTAAACTTTGTAAGGTGGAATTCTAATTCTTCTTTTACATCTACTGTTACTGTAAGAGAATTAAAATCTGTTGATGAAATAATGACTGCTCAAAAAAACGGTGAGATAACAATTTCAAAGACAAATATAGTGATAAATAGTCCTGCAGTAGTTCGATAAGACTTTGGAATCATGGATATTGCAGAACAAGCAATTACTACTAATAATCAATCAGCAATATCGCCTTTACTGTCATCATAAATTTCTGGCTCTTCTATTCTGTAGGTACCACTTTGATTCAGTGGGCTTGACTGTCAATAATGGTTACGTCAATATAATATGAGAATAGACCAAGAACAATAAAACCCCTTAGCAGCATAGCTATAGAATATCAAAATTCAGGGGTCGGTGCGATTAGGTTTCCATATGTGTACTGGTCCTGCTGTTTGTCCAATTGACCTTTTCTTACTGATATTTGTGCAGCAGCGTAGAAATCCTTATTTAGTTATTGATAGTTGCTGAATTTATTATATGTTATTTTCATATGGAAACAATGTTTTATTTCTATATTTATTACCAGCAACGACAATAATACTATCACTTTTAATTGGTAGTAGTAACTCGATTATATCTATTGCAGAAGCTACTACTACTCTTCCTCTTTCCATGCTTGATGATGGAAATAATACTACAACTACCACTCCTATTAAACATATCGTGATACTCTACCAAGAGGACATTTCATTTGACCATTATTTTGGCACCTATCCGAATGCTAAAAATCCACCAGGTGAACCCAAATTTGTCCCTTCTCCAGATACTCCTCCCATTAATGGCCTAAATTCTACTCTTCTTTATCAAAATCCAAACTCGGCTAACCCTATTCGAATGGATAAATCTCCATTGATAACATGTTCTATGAATCATCATTATACATCAGAACAAAGTGCATATCATGGAGGGGCTGATAAATTTGTAGAGTATGCTCGTCCTACTGCTCCAGAATTTTGTACTGAACCTGAAAACCAGAGACTAGTTATGGGTTATTATGATGGTAACACGGTAACTGCACTATGGAATTATGCTCAACATTTTGCAATGAGTGATAACTTCTTTGGTACTACTTTTGGTCCATCACTTTTAGGTCACATTAATCTTATTTCTGGTAACACAAATGGTGCCTATATTCCCGCTCCTAGACCTCCAAATGAGACTCGTAGTAATGATGGATCCGCCATTATTAATGGTACTCTTATAGCCAACAAAGAGCCAGCATTTGATGATTGTGCCGATCCAACATGGTCTGCAATGGCCATGGAAGGAAAAAATATTGGAGATCTTTTAAATGCTAAAAATATAACATGGGGATGGTTTTCAGCAGGGTTTATACCTTCTATTCAAACTGCAGATGGTCAATGGCGGTGTTCTGTTTTAGGCATAGAAACATATCAAATATTTGAAGGAAATAACTCTCAACTGTCACATTATTATCCTGATGTTGAGCCCTTTCAATATTACAAATCAACTTCAAATCCTCATCACTTACCTCCAACTTCAGTTGAGACGATAGGACATACAGACCAAGCAAATCATCAGTATGACAGTAATCATTTCTGGGCAGCAGCTGAAGCTGGAAACATGCCAGCTGTAAGCTTTCTCAAAGCTCCTACATATCAACAAGGTCATGCAGGCTTATCTAATCCATTGGATGAACAGACTTATCTTGTAAATACTATAAACAGATTGCAGCAACTGCCACAATGGAACAATACCGCAATTATTATTGCATACGATGATTCTGGTGGATGGTATGATCATGTAATGCCACCTATTGTAGGTAGCTCCAAAGACTTACAATTTGATAGATTATCAGGTATTGGTCAATGTGGCAATACTACTACAACTACTGGACCATTTCAAGACCGATGTGGTTATGGTCCACGTTTGCCTATGTTAGTTATATCTTCATGGGCCAAAGTTAATTTTGTAGATCATATCATTATTGATCAGACTTCTATTTTACGATTTATAGAGGATAATTGGAATTTGGGACGTATAGGAAATCACTCCTACGATGAAAAAGCAAGTTCGATTTTGAATATGTTTAACTTTGACAAAGAAAAACAGCAGCAGCGTGTCAGCCCTCTCTTCTTAGATCCTAACACAGGCCTATCAATTTCAGCTAGATAGATAGTAAAAAAAGCAGTAATTGTATTATTTTCAACATTATTTTGGATAATGCAAAGCGATACAACGCTTCCTCCATCATTCTCTACTAATTCTACAGTTCAAAAGCAGACAGGCAATGTTTGTACATTTGTATGACTAAATGAAGCAGGAAATATGTTTCATCGGTAAAAGCCTTTTGAAATAAATATTGCAGGTTTTCTACCTTTACTTCCGCTTGGAGATATCAAAGTGGATGTAATAGATTATCTCATAAAGATAAAGACGGTGCTGCCACATTTGGTCTTATAAGAATATCTCTGAGAAGAAGATTTGAAAGAAGATTTAGACATTAAGCAAAATTCCGATATCTAATCAAAAAACAAAACTCAACTTCCTAAAGGCTCATCTTTGGAATGGTGCTGATTATCAGCAGTCAGTAATGACTTCTATTCGTAAAGATTGAATGATACCTTGAAGAGAATGCAGAAAAGCTAATTCAAGAAGGTTAAAACTAGGAAAAAGCTTTTGGAAATACAATATTAGATAATGAATATCGTTGGAGAAGAAAGTACTAAACTCAATCAATCAGTGATATCGTCTTTGCTATTATGAAATGTTTCTATCTTTTCTATTCTGAAGGTATTATTTTGATTGTATGAACCTGAGAATGAAGATGATGAAGGTAATGATAATGTGGTATTGGAAGAAGTGACAGCACTAGATATAGAAATGTTTGTCAATGTTTCTACAAGGTTTTCATAATTCTTTTGTGCAAAATCTAATATCTTATCCCTATTAAATTCAAGATAGTTGGTAATGTTATTATTATCTTTGTCTTTTTCACCATCATTCACGGCGGGAATTTTGTAAATTAGATTAATAATTTTGGAATCGGATTTTAAAGTCCGGAGTAATGCTGTAAAAGATACTGATATTAGTTGTTTATTTTCTGCCAAAAGAGCTCTAACACTGACTATTTGTTTGATGAGAAACTACTCCTTTTTGAATGAACACATTTAGTCATAGAATGGAAAAGAGAGAATACCAAAGCGTTTAATGAAGGGCTAAGACACCTCTACTAATGAATCACTCTTTATGGCTTTGATATTTCAGCAGCAGAAAATGATTAGTAATTTAATTAATAAACTGTCAAAATATAAGTGAACCAAAAAAATAATTGTCAACCTGGATATTATTTGATCTGACATAATATGAACAAATATATTTTATTGACAATGCTCTCTTCCAAATTCAAAGTAAAATATATTTCTTAGATAAAACTTCCTAAAGCTATATTCAATATGCCTTTTGGCTTCGGTGGCAGCAAAGAAGATTCTACTATTAAAAAGCCTCTTACAGATAGAGATGATTTAGAAGAAATTAGTAAAATAACTGAAATCTGCTCACTATTAAACAAAAGCACAAAATTTAGAAAGGTCTAAACTAATGTCATTATTTTTGTATATTTTAGCAAAGAATGGTCTTTTAAGGCTTCTAATTCAATGGATATTCTCTGTTTGATGTTTGCTTATTACATTGATCAATTTTAGGATTAGAAATAATTCGGACTATAATGTCATTTCTAGTCCGTACTTCAATGGGTTGGGCTTTATATATTCTATAGTAAAATTTTCTTTACTATTTCTAAAAGTAAAACTCCCACGACTTTCTTGCCATTTTTCCATCATTTATATAATAAGATTCGATAATTCCAGAAATGAAGGTAACTTAGCAAAGAAATCAAGAATAACTTTTCTATATTATGATTTTAGTATAAAACCTACCAAAAGCATTTATTTATATTCGATTTGGTTAGATAATCCATGGTCATACCAATACTCTTGCCTGAAAGAACCTTTTTTATACTTTGTAAAAGAAGTATTTGAATGCAAGAGAATAACTTCTACGAAGAACATCCTGAAAAGGAGGGCTGGTGGCTAAACGAATTGGATACTCTTGGAATTGATACAGAAAATAATAATAATAATAATGAACTATCTGATAAAGAAGAGAACAGCAATTTAGTTGATACGATTAAGCAGACACTATTAGAAGATTACAAACAAACATCTACTAACTATTAGCGACAATTAAAGCCCTCTATTCTACCAGGATTGTTTTTTCAATAACATATAAAAAACCAAAATAACAATTTAGGAAAATATAAAACTAATATATTATTTGCAATGCATCATATCTTTTTCCTATTATTCACAAAATAGAAAAGCATATGTAACATATTGATGAATAAAAATTAATATTGCTGTTATCTAAATTCAAGCAATATTTTTGTATGATAATCTTTTCTACTTCCTATCACTATAAGCTAAAATCAGAGATGGTAGAAGTAGGTACAGTTGTAATATAACTTAATGTTGTGGACAGCTTCATTGCCATCTTTTAATCGCTCCTTTCAGTATTCCAGCAATAATTACTCTATATGCTCAGCAGTATAGGAACCCATAAAGTTAGCGGGTTCGGTGGGATGCAGGACAGATTTGACTCTATTTTTCCACCCAGAATGTATTTCCTGTATACATCATCTAACTTAAGCCCCAAAATAAAACAACCATTCTGCACGGACTTTTATATATAATGATAAGATACAGAATTCTGTTGGCTGTTATCATGTATTATTGTGTGTTATATTGGTAAACTAAAACTAAACGTAGCACCTTTTCCATCTGTGTTATTCACAGCCCACATATTGCCGCCATGTGCTTCTATAATACTTTTTGATATATACAATCCCAAACCAGTTCCTCCTGTTTCTGACTTTGTAGCAAACTTTGTAAATAATCTTGGGAGTATTTTAGGATCTATTCCAGCGCCAGAATCCTTTATGCTAACAACGACATCGCTATCTTTCTTTTGTACACGGATTGTTATCATACCAGTTTCTTTAGTGAATTTTATAGAATTATTTAGTAGATTTGCAATAACTCGGTATATTCTTGCTTTATCTGCATCTACTAATATAGCCTCACTTGGTTCTATAAATAATATTTTTAACTTATTAGAATTAGAGATTTGCTTTTCGATATCATTTATAACATTTAATATTTTTTTGTTTATATCAAATTTTTCTTTCTTTAAAATTAGAGATCCACTTTCAATTTTTGCAACATCTAATATATCTTCTGCAGTTTGCCTTAGTCTGTTTGAGTTTCTAACAATAACATCTAGAAGTTCATGTTCTTTCTCTATGTTCCTCATAGCACTATTACTACTACCACTACTATTTCCTTCTCCCAACTTTCTGCAGCGTAAGAACTCAGCTACCGTAAGTATTGGTTGTATTGGGCTTCGTAGTTCATGTGCTGCTACATTTATAAATTCATCCTTTAATTGATCTTTATGTTTTAGTTCTTTGTTTGCATTTTCCAGTTCCTTTGTTAATTCATTTTGTTTTTTGACATAGTTCTTTATAGAGTTCACCATTGAATTGAAAGAATCACTTAAAACTGAAAGTTCATCATTACCTGTGCTTTTAATTGATATATCCAGATTTCCTCTCTTTACTTCAGACGTTGCAGTAGTTAGAGCAAATATTGGTTTTAATATCTTCATGACAATGAAAAGCACTATAGCAGCAACTGCAATATTTAAAACCGCAAACATTGCTTGCAGAAACATTGAATTCTGAGAAATATTTCTTGCATACTTTCCTAACTTTGTAACCAATGCATTTGATGAATCTACTAAAGATAATGCTCTTGTTTCCAATGTTGTTTTTATAACTTTGTCTATTGGTTCTGTTGTTGTTGTTGTTGTTGTTGTTGCTGCTGTTGGGTTAATTTTTTCATTTGGTTTGATTATATTGTTTGTTAAGATTGTTTTTAGTGAAACCCATTTCTGATAAATTATATTCCAATCATCAAAAAATTCTAATGGCAACGGTTTTAGATATACATCTTGTACTTTTCTACCTTGTTTTAATGCCAAGATGTTTGAGTCCAGTTGCTCTATTGCAGAGTTGATTTTAGAAACATGACTGACTTTAGAAACATCACTACTGCTACCTTCGAAAAAATATTCTGACATATGAAGCATGAGATTAGAGGTGAGAAACCTATTCTTTCCTGCAATATTTATTGAATTTCCTAAATAAGTTCCCTGCGATTCGTAGTAAGAGAGTATGCTAAAACTAGTGACAATAAAAATAATTTGAATAACAACTAATATTCCTATTTTTAAGCCTATTTTAGAACGTATTATTAATCTAAAAGCATTAGCGCCATCGTACTTTAACATGATTATGTATATTGGAGGATGTATTTAACATTAAGACAATAAGTTATTATCATAAAAGCCCAAAATAAGGATATATCCGATTTCTAGCTAGACTTAGATGTATTACAATTTGGCCACCAAATACACGGTGAAGAGAATTACTATAAAGAAGTAACTAATTTTGAGGTGATCTAGTAGCTATAATGATAGATGCACTTACCAAGACGAACCTACAGAAGTATTTCCTGATGACCCATACCTAATGGCAAGGTATTGGAATTACCGGAGATCAGTAAGGACTGAAAAGATTAGGAGGTGGAGAGGAAGAAGGAAATGATAGCAGTAGTGAAAACACTGGAGATAATAGGAGCTATTATTCAATCAATCAGCGATATCGCCTTTACCATTATGAAAACGCTCTGGCTCTTCTATTCTGTAGGTATCATTTTGATGTTATAGACCTAGGTTGCATGATGATGATGAAGACAGTGAGAATGTAAGGATCGGAAGAAGAAAAATTTAATCTACAGCAGTCTTAATAGAAGTTAATTCACGGATTCAATAGAATGTTCCCATTACTAATACAATTCTGCCATTATTCTCTTTAGAAGATAATCTATTGTAACAGGCTTTTTTATAAAACATCCTATGCTTATTGTTGGATATAATTCTCTTATAGCTTCATGATTTACTTCTCCGGCAGACATAAAGCAAATCTTAACATTAACATCTATTTTTAATATCTCTGTACATAATTCAAAGCCATTCATATCTGGCATATTAATATCAACTAATAATAGATCATAGAAACTTGGCTTGAATTGCGATAATGCTGATATGCTATTATGAAAAATATGTACTTCAAGTTTATCATTTTCTCTTTCTAAAGCAAATTTGAACGTTAGAGTAATATCAGGATCATCGTCTACAATTAGAATTCTTTTGAGAGACGGCTCTTTATCAAAAGTAATTACCTGAGCGCGATTTTCAACACTATGACCATCATTGGCTATTTTTGCATTCGTTCCCTTAATAAGTAATTAGATATTTATAAGGTTTTTATTATTAAATTAGCCTCCATATTGATCAGAGAAGTGTAAATATATATGGAAAAGTGTCTTACTAAAGAAAACACATAATTAATCTTAATGTAAATTTATTGAAAGTCTGTGAAATATTGTAAATTGTAGTTTAATACGTGGTTAAGCCATCTGAAAATTATGGAGCATTTCAACATTTCTGGCATCTGATTGTCGTATTGTATATACATATGACATGAAATCAATCAGCAATATCATCTTCATTATTATGAAAACTTCCTTGTTCTTCTATCCTCCTGTACGTATACCCCGATTTGATGGCCTTCGGAACATAGATGATAATTTGGGATAAGTTATCTATTAGGATTTCTTCTTATTGATTCAAATACTAATGCAAGAGCGAATTGTAAGAGCACTTTACGATTTGTCAGAAACTTACTAACTTCTTCTTCAACAGTCTTGTTGATTTTAATATCTTCCCCATTATTATTCTTCCTTTAATAATATCATATGAATCCATTAGAATCCAAGACAGATCTGACTACCAAGCGGTGGAATGCAGGACAGAATTGACTCAAATTTGTCACCCAATTTCTTACATTAATTCCTATTCAAGTAAATATACTTGACATTGAAGATCTTTCTAACAATGACGATGGATGTAAGTAGCAAAAAAAGATGAACTAAAAGAATATAACAGCTGCTCCATAAGTATTTTTGTATATTCATTTGGTCCAGACAGAGTATACCTTCAGATTGAGACCTGGAAGGATAGAGGATACAGATAAGGTAGGCAAGATAATTTTTGAGGCTTTTTCAGTGATCGCTGACAAACATGGTTTTCCACCTGACTTCCCATCTGTTGATGTTGCGAGAGGTCTAGCGTCTTCTTTATTATCCAATCCTCGATTTTACTCTGTGGTTGCTGAAGATACTAGTACTGGTGAGGATAAACGTATGGTAGTCGGAAGCAACTTTTTAGATGAACGCTCAAATTTAGTAGCAGGAGTAGGACCACTAACAATCGATCCAAAATATCAGAATAAAGGTACAGGCAGACAGTTGATGATCAATGTACTGGAGAGAGCTAAGAATAAAAACTTCTCAGCAATACGTTTGCTTCAAGCTTCTTACCATAACCGGTCACTAGCTCTCTATGCTAGTCTGGGTTTTGAAGTAAGGGAGCCAATCTCAACCATGCAGGGAAAACCAATTCAGGAAACTATTCCTGGAAGATCTGTGCGTACAGCAACTGAGTCTGATATTGAGTCATGCGATGCAATCTGCAAAGCAGTTCATGGTCATGACAGAAATGGCGAACTAAGAGACAGTATAAAGCAAGGAAGCGCTAAAGTGGTTTTGCACGGATATAAAATTACAGGTTATACTTGCGGATTAACACACTTTAACCATTCAGTAGGTTTGACCAATGATGACCTCAAGGCTCTCATTTGCTCAGCAACTGGTGATTATTATGAAGGGCCAGGTATTCTGATTCCTATCCGAAACACCCAGCTATTTCGCTGGTGTCTTAACAATGGACTGAGGTTAGTTCAGCAGCTTATCCTCATGACAATTGGATTGTATAATGAACCTGCTGGCTCCTATATGCCTTCAATTCTCTATTGAGAATCATAGAAGAAATTCTAAAGAACAGATAGGAAGACATCGAAGCTATTACAGAAGACTAAATTATGCTGAGAGGGTATTTCTCTTAATTAGGAGTTTAGTACTTAAACGAAATCCTCTTAAGTCATCACTTCGGCTCCGACACAATACCTAATATTTTATCACATTTCTTGCATGAGAGTAAATATGCCGTACCATTAGGAACGGCTATTGCTTCTGTATTACATCCATTTGTGGTAATATCGAATTCACAATTTGGACATTTTGCCATGCTATTTTTTGATTAATTAGATAATATATAAATATTTTAAAATTAAGAATTCAAAGGTACACAAATCCTGAAATCTCTTTTTCCCTGGAATTGTATCTCTGCTGCTCTTCCTGCCCCTCTAGTCGTCTTCTGATACTGAGTCTAGGATAGAATCCATTGCGAAGTTTCTATCTCAGTCCACAGACTTTCTAGAGATGCTTTATTATGAGATGGATGTATCTCCCTTTTCTTCTGAATTATTCTATTCTGTAGTATCTCTTGTAGATATCTTAATGGTAGCGTTGATGATTGTGCTGATGATGATTCGCTCGATTTCAATGATGTGCCATCATTTACCATGTAAAATAATAAGATTTGAAGCACTAAAGAGACAGCGAGGGAGAGAGATAAGCCAAGGATGCTATAAGGATAATTTATAGCTAGATTATCTTGTTTACAATATAATCAGATAGTCAATATGAACTAAAATAAACTTTAGCAGATATCATAAGATACTATTACAACACTTGCTAATCTAATGACACAGAAGTAATTCAAGACTGACTGCTATGTCAAGAGAACTTGCAATTGTGACTTTGCTGTGTGCCGATGAGTATCGTAGTGGATAGACTAGAAAACAGCGAGCAAGTTAACAGAACCAATTTTTATATACTTTAATTATTAATTGTTGCTGTGCAAATAAGAGTATTAATTACCTTTGTAATTGTAGCTACGATAATCGCAGCACCCTTACTAGCTATAACAAATACAATAAATAACAGCAATAACAACAATGATAATAACAATCAACTCCTTCAGCAAGCGTTTGCTACTCATATGGATACTGCGACATCCAATGAAACAACAATTTTACACCAGGGGATAATTGCTTCTGAAAAACCACCTCAAATTAAAACATCACCAAATGAAACTATTCAAGTAGTAACTATTCTACCATTTAGAACTGATGGCTCAATTTACAAAGGAGTTTTAACATTTACAGCAACCAAACCAGTAGAAGTAACATTTGGTCATACCATTTCTATAGATAATACTACACTCTCACAACTAGACACACAAAAACATGGAAATTTATTTGTACGTCATTTGACTGGAAATGTTGAGGGGAATATATCTGCTTTATCAAGAATTATCCCTGATTATAGAGGAGGAAGCTCATCACCATATTTCTCTGCATCTATTCCTTTTGTAGCCAGTACAGTTGTGCTTCGTACAAATGGAGAACCATTTATTGCTGCTTATGACGTATCTGCAGATATAGTTCAACCTAAGATAATAAAGCATCTTGAGAATGCTACTACTAATACTTCTATCAATAATTCTACAATTAGTTAATGCAAAGTATAGCAATAATAGTAGCGTTATCACATAAGGTCTTCATCTTGCTCTCTTTGTGAAGACTTTATTCACGACTTCGTAAGAGAACATTGACTGCTAATGATGAACAGAAGAATCCATTTGGTATTATCTTATTATCTCCTACTCCATATGGTGGCCCAAATTGTGAAAGTAGTTCCTCTATAGATGAGTATAATGTATTGGTGTCAATCCGGTTGTTAAACCATCTTGGATTTGTCATTGAGTCCTATTAATTCTTAGTATATTAAATATAGTTGGTTAGCCAAAAGTAAATGTAATAATTTAATACATATCTACTACAATATTGATTTATGAGTATTACAAAAAGAAATTAAACCTGCTCTAAATCAATCAGCAATATCGCCTTTACTATTATGATAATATTCCGACTCTCCTATTCTGTAGATATTATTTTGATCAAATGGGTTTGGGAATATAGATGATGATTGCGGCAACAGCAATGTAGGGTTAGAAGCAGCGGCATATATAGCATTATTTGCCAATACTTCAATAAGGTTTTGGTAATTTTTTTTCGGTATTATCAACTTTATGCTATTGGCTATAACTTTAATTAGACTTTACTTTGGATATCATGTGTATTCTGTTTGTATCTTTCTATTGCCTCTGAAATCTTTTTCTTTGCAACTTCATTATTCTCCATGCCTACCACT
>Ga0126310_10000388_pt1 | contig 14757 bp, 12 predicted proteins | sample Plot60_FD_92540 | JGI IMG/M metagenome (GOLD analysis project Ga0126310, IMG submission 92540) | Serpentine soil microbial communities from UC McLaughlin Reserve, CA, USA - Plot60 | ecosystem: Environmental > Terrestrial > Soil > Grasslands | place: USA: UC McLaughlin Reserve, Lake County... | reverse complement strand
GCCCTCTACGAACACGAGCTGAGGCACACCAACCAGTACGCCTGGTTCGGCCCCTTCTTCCACCTGGGGCTGCCCATATTCGGTGTGTACGTGTGGGACGTGATCCTGCACGGCTACCACGACGCCTGGTTGGAGCGCGACGCCCGCGACCACGCCGGCCTCGACCACCCCACACCGCCTCCTTCTACGGAGCCCTCCCCGACCACCACGCCGCCGGCGGGCGGCCCGGCCCCTCTGCCGCCACCGGCGGAGAGGTACACGTTCGAAGGGAAGGCAATCGACAAGGTGAGTCGGAATGCTGTGGCTAACGCCAGGGTGGACGTGTGCGGTACGCAGCTCCGGCTCACGATGAAGCTCCGTACCTTCGAGAAACCAGATACCGCGTCAAAGCAGACAGGTAGCCTGGACGAGGGTGACTATCGGGTCTTCGAGATCCTGCGTAACGTGAGTGAGGCAGACTATGTGCGGGTTCAGTCGGACAGGCTCCCTGCCGGCGAAGGGTGGATATGCGCCCGGTCGAAGGACAGCCACTACGCCCTCCTCTACGACAGCGTGGAGAAGGAAGGAGCGGTGACCACCAACGCACAGGGCGAGTACAGCGTCGAGGTGGGCGAGAAGCGGCTTCACCGCCTGCGGTTCGTGATCGAGAACTACTTCGACGGTGAGAGCGAGAGGCTGCTGCCGTTCAAGGAGGACGTCGAGGTGGAACTCGATGCGGCTCCGAACAGCGTCAAGGAGTCTTACCTGATAGACCGGATCGACGACTTCAAGAACTTCTCGTACAACCGCGAGGACGGATGGTATCCGTACGAGCTTCCCGATGTCAGCGTCGCGCAGGCACCTCCGAGACAGAACAACTGCTCCACCATGGTCGAGGGGCTGGCGATCAAGGCCTGGAAAGACGCGCGCGGAGACGACTTCACCTGGAGCCTCGCCAAGCACAACAGGATGATGATCACCTCGACCGAAGACTACTTCTCGCCCGTGACCGAGACGGTCGCGTCGGGCCTTGGGATCGAGATAGACGCTGACGATCTACCATCACCGTGGACGCTGGTGCAGGGTTGGAAGACACAGTGGACCGGCGGCCACAACTTCTTCATCGTCGACGTCCACCCTGACACCGAGAGGATACTGACCTTGGAGTCCAACAACACGTACGAGATGGACGGACCCGGCTTCCGGATGCTCGGTGACATAGACGACTTCGAGGAGTTCAACCCTGGCAAGGACTGGTGGAAAAACGCGACTCTGTGGACCTGGAAGAAGTTCAAGGAAACCTATCCCCACAGGAAGATGGCGCGGCTGAAGGTCCACGACCAGAGGTGGGTGAGGTAGGCCGATGCCGACGCTGCGTCCGACGTTCACGCTGACCATCGGGAGCCTGAACTCCAGCACCGACAACCCGGTCGCCGGGCCCGGCGCGCTCGTCGTAGATCGCGACATGGACGTACCGGCCGACGCGCTGCGGTTGCGCCTGCAGGAACGCGCCGGTATCGCCGTCGGCGACGCAGTCACGCTCGAGTTGGGACACGACGGCGAAGAGGAAACCGCGTTCACGGGCGCGGTCGAGGCGGTGTGGCCCGCCATCTCGGGCGTCGCAGTCCGCTCGCTGGGCAAGACCCACGATCTGTTGAACCTGCGCACCTCGGCGACCTACGTCAACCAGAGCGCGGGCAGCATCGCGAGTGACCTGATCGGCCAGGCCAGGCTCTCCGCAGGGACTGTCGATGACGGGCCTGTGCTCCCGCGCTACGTCGTGGACCGCGCCTTGAGCGGCTACCGCCACCTCAAGGAGCTCGCCGACCGCCTGGGATACGAGCTGTACGCCGACCGGGATGGCAACCTCATGTTCCACCCTCTGGGACCGGCGGCAAACCTGGATGCTCTCGGCGGCGCGCTGGGAGCCGTCGCCGGCGGCGCCGCAAGTCTTCTTGGCGCAGGCGGCGAGAGCTACGCCTTCGGGCAGCAGTTACTGGGCGCCGCCACACGGTCGCGCGGCGTCGCGTGGGGGTCGGTCGAGGTCGGTGGCGAGAGCCCGATATCCAGCCAGGGAGACGCCACCGAACACTGGCTGACGACGAACGACGCCGACTACCGGGGCAGCGCCGGCGAGGGGGAACCAGCGCTGCTCGTCCGTGATCCAGTAGCGCGCACAAAGGACCTTGCCGACCGCTTCGCCGCCGGCCGGCTGGCCGTGGCGGCCCGCACCGCGCGCGGGGTCTCGATCACCATCCTCGGCAGGCCGCAGGTGGACCTCGGCCACACCGTGGCGGTCGCCGACGTGCCGGAGGAGTCGGTCAACGGCAGCGGGTACGTGCGCGCCATACGCCACCGCTTCGGTGACGAATCGGGTTTCCTCACGGAGATGCGAATCTCTCTGGAGCCCGCGCCGTGAGCCGCATCGTCGAGCTCATACGCCGCGTGGTACTCGAGGAGCTTGCCCGTAACCGCGGGAGCCTGCTCGGCGTGGTTACCACCGTGTACCCCCACGAAGCCGAGGACGACGAGAACAACTACGAGGCGAACGTGCGGCTCAAGCACGAGGGCCTGGAGCTCCGCCGCGTGCCCATCGCTATCGGACACGTCGGCGTCGCGGCGCCGCCGAGGGCCGGCGACCTCGTGCTCGTGCAGTTCCTCAACGGGGACTCCAACCAGCCGCTGGTGACTGGCCGCTTCTACCACGCCGACGAGAGGCCGCCGCTGCACAAGGAGGGCGAGATCCTCTTCGAACAGCGCGTGCCAAACGGTACCCTGAACCACCTGCGCTTCGCCGCGGACGGGAGCATCTTCCTCCAGCGCGACATCACCAAGCCCGAGGACAACAGCGAGGCGAGGGCCACGATCAAGATAGACGGCGAGACCGGGAACGTCGAGATCAAACCCGCCAACGACCTCAAGACCGCCATCAGCATAGACGGCGAGACGGGCGACGTCAGGATCACCTCGGGCGAGAAGATCTTCGTCGCCCTGACCCACGATGACAACATCGACATCATGGCCGACGGACAGCCCATCACGGTGAACTGCGACACGATGAAGGTGACCGCTGCAAATGGGATGACCATAGAGGGCAACCTCGACGTCAAGGGCGATCTCAAAGTGTCCGCCGATAGTGGCCCCAGCACCACTATCAGCGGCAACGAGATAACGGGGGCATGATGGCGGATCTGAAACTCGGCGGGCTGCTCAACTTGATGGGGAACCTGACGCTGAAAGCCTCCGGCGGCAAGGTGAAGGTGGGAGATGCCGAGGTGCTGGTGGAGTCCAGCGCGCCGGCGGGCCCGAAACACAGTACGACGGCATCACCTGTTCCCCTGCCGCCTCCGCCCGCAACACCGACCGATCCGGGGTCCGGCGTCTGGGTGATAAGCAGCTTCAACAAGACCGTAAAGATCGGCACGAAACCCATCGTCGCCCTGGGGATGGTGATGCAGGGCAACATCCCCTCGTGGCCCGGGATGGTGCTGCCAAGCAAGGGCAACACCGACCCGGTGACCGTGAACCACGTGCCGGTGAACGTGGTGGGCGACCAGGCCGTGATCTTCCCTACCGGAGCACCGGCCGACCTGAACGCGAGCAGCAGCCAGTGAGGGCGAGGGTATGGGTGTCGTGCAACTAGCGATCATCGAACCGCAGAACGGCCAGCGATTCCTCGGAGCGCAGGCCTCGAGCGTGAGGCTGCGAGGCGAGCTGCTCTCCTCGGGTCACGGGACCCTCTATTACCGGTGGTACAGCAGCCAGGCCGGAGCGTTGAACGAGGCCTCGGACGACCACTTCGACTTTACGAAGCCGCTCGCGGTGGGGTCCCACGTCCTGACGTTCACGACCAAGGACGTGCAGGGCGACGGCCGCGAGGACATCGAGGCGGTGCAGCACGCAGGCATGGCGGGGGGGCCTCCCGAGGACGGCGTCGTGGCCCCGTGCGTGGTACACGTCTTCATCGCCGAGATGGTCGGGGTGTCGGCTGGCCAGAACTTGAGCAGGGCCAACAGCACCCTGCTGGCTGTGGCGCCGAAGCAATGGGGCAAACATATCGATCCCGAGAGGCCCGAACTCGGCTACGAACTGAACGGCGACTATCACAAGGTAAACAAGATCCGCTATCGCTGGCGCTTCCGACCCTCCGGGCCGCCGGAGGGTCGCGCCAGCGGTGACCTTGTGCAGTCAACAGATCTGACCTTTGGTCCTCATCCCGACAACGACGATCTCTTGATCGTCCGGTACAACGGTCCGCTACCGGCCGGACTAGGCACGGGCAATTACACGCTCGCTTTGCGCGTCGAGGAGCTAGTCGAGAACTCGAACGTCGTGACACCGGGACATGAGACTGCACCGGTAGCGGTGGTCCTGACGTGAGGTGGCTGGCATGACGGAAGAACGGCAGAGGCTCTTCGGCGACGACCTGAAACTGTACAGCCGGAACGAGACGTACGACCTGCGACCCAACGGCGCGGGCGATCTCGGGCTGGCGCAGGGGAACGAGAACATCATTCAGGCGCTTACATTGCGTCTGCGCGTGCGGAGAGGAGAACTCGCCCCGCTCGGCTGGCCGGCGTACGGTTCCCGGCTGCACGAGCTCATTGGGGAGCCAAACATCAACCGCGTCCACGTGAGGCTGATGGCCTATGCCCGAAGCGCGATCGAGGAGGATCCCAGGGTGGCTGAGGTGAGCGAGGTCACGGCGCGTGTGCTCCCCGGCGAGCGGGATATGGTCCGGCTGACGATGGACATCCGGCTGATCGACCAACCCAACCCGTTGAACATGGTCTTCGACTTCGATCTGGAGGGCGCATGATCGACCTGGGCAAACCCTTCTCCGAGGCGTACAAGGACATCATCGACGCGCTCGAGGACCGCGTCCGCAACGGCGTGGAACAACCCGACCGTGTCCAGTTCACCTACAAGGGCACGGTCAGCTCTTACGAGCTACCAAGGCAGGCTTACGCGGTCACGCGCGTCATGGGCATCGTTGGCGGTTCGAACGAGAGAGGGCAGTTCTTCGAGTTCGTTCCCGGCCGGGATTTCCGATTCAGCAACAACCGGATCATCTGGCTCGACGGGGTGGCGCAGCCGAGGGAGGGCTCGCGGTTCGAGGTGGAGTACACCTATCGCGAGCGCCCGGCGGGTCTCACCGACTTCAACCCGGGAAGCGTCGTTGGGACGCTCGTCCGAGCCGTCGCCCGGCAGATGAAGCTGATCTACGACCAGATGGACGAGGCCTACCGCAGGGCCTTTATAGACGAGGCGACAGGCGCCGCCCTGGATAACGTCGTGGCCCTGCTCGGCGTCACCCGGAACCCACCGCTCAGCGCCAAGGGAGAGGCCACCTTCTTTCTCAGGGGGGCGACGGACACCCCCGTGGTCATCCCTGCGGACACCCGCGTCGCCGACGAGAGCGGCCGCACCTTCCGTACCACCCAGGAAGGGGTTATCCCGCAGGAGAAAGACGAGTTTCGTGTGCAGTCGGACGGCGTGCTGCGGGTGACCGACCTAGTCGCGGAGCTGGTCGGGGTATGGCCGCGAGAGGGCGACCCCGACCCGGAGCTCAAGCTCGCCACCGAGGATCCTCCCGTCTCCGAAGAGGACGAGCGCACCATTATCCTCGCGGCCGGCGTCCGGCCCGAGGGGCAACTGCGCGTCCGCTACCGACCGAAGAGCGTGTCCGTGCCCATCGAGGCCGTGCAGCCTGGGCCCGAGGGCAATGTGAACGCGGAGACGATCGTCATCATGCCTACCCCTCCACGTGGCGTCGACGGCGTCGTCAACGAGGAGCCGGTCACGGGCGGTCTCCTCCCCGAGCCAGACGACCAGCTGCGGGAACGGGCGAAGCACGCTCTGGAGCAGGCTGGCAACGCAACGCTGAACGCTATCAGGTTCGGCGTGCTCGACGTCGACGGGGTCGAGGGGGTTGAGATCATCGACCGCAGCGTGGACGGCACGGTCCCTTTGGGCGAGGTGCGAGTGCGGTATTTCGGCGGCGACAGAACAGCGGTGACGCAGGCGGTAGAAGAGACGCGGGCGGCCGGCATCCTCGCCCAGTTGGACGAGATCGAGCAGGTCCTCGTATCGGGTGCCTTCTACCTAATCCCCAGGCCGGACGCTCCCTCCAGCGCCGTAAGCCAGTTCTTGTCAGCGATGGTGGAGGTTATCAACGTGCTCGCCATCGGCGAGCCGCTCTCGGTCCGCCGGCTGAATGCCCTCGTGTACGACGTGCCAGGGCTGGCCGACGTGGCCGAGGCGCAGTTAGAGCACGACCGTGGGGGAAACGCGGGTCAGCCGGTGACCGACCCTCTCTTGATCGCTTCCACCGAACTGGTGCGGCCCGACGTGACCAACCTCGGGGCGGTGCTCGTGAGCGCGCTCACGGTCGCAGCGAGCCGGCGCGTGGGTACAGATAACGAGCTAGATCTGCAGCTGCTCGACGCCGACGGGAACCCCATCGGGTGGAGAAACTTCTCCCTCGATGTCACGGTGACGCTACTGGCCCGCAAGCAGTCCACGCCGGATCAGCCGCCCGTGCGTGTAGGCAGCCTCACGCCGACCGTGACCTGGAACGGCACGGACGCCGCCACCCTGACGATCACGCCCGCCGACGTTGCAGATCTCGAGCCGGGCTACCGCTCTGAGGAGCACCTGCCCGACGTGGATGTGGTGATCGGAGCCACCGCCTACCCCGGCATACTCGACGCCGAGGGCGCTACGATCGACCTGACCGGGACGTAGCGAGGATGTCGTACAAGACCGAAGAACTGGCCAACCTGCTGCCCGACGCCTACGCGACGGACGACGCCGAGTCGCTGCTGTACAAGCTTCTCGACGCCGCCGGCGCGGAGCTGATGGTGGCCGACGAGAAGCTCAAAGCGCTGCTGAAGTCCCACTGGGTCGATTACGCCAGCGGGCCCGCGCTCGACGGGCTCGGAGCCATCTTCGGCGTTCAGCGCCGCGTGCTGCAGAGCGGCGGGCTGGAATCGGGCGAGCAGTTCCGGCTGCGTCTGAAGGCCGTCGTCCCGCTGTTCACCGGCGGCGGCACGGTGAAGGCCGTCGTCGGGGCGGTGCGCTCCGCGCTCGGCCTGCCCTTCGATCTGGACCAGCTCAACCTGCCGCCAGGTCAAACCACCCTGCGCGAGGACATAGAGAAACTGGTCACCCTCACGGAGTTCTCCCCGGCGTCAGAGCGGCTCGTGGACAATGCCATATCGGAGACCGGCGGCGCGAGCGAGCTGACGATGGTGGTGGAGGTGCCCATGGTCGGGGAGGTTCGCCCGCGGGTGGAGTGGACCTTTCTCACTGGCGGCGGGCGGCTGCTGTCGCTCGAGCGGCTGGATACGGGAACGGGCGTCAGGTCCGACGAAGCGCTGGTCGTCCCGAGGAGCGGCATCCTGGTCCTCTCGGCGGACGAACATGGACGCCTCACCGCCACGATCGGCGCCGAAGACGTCAGCGAGCTGTTCGCCAACCTGGACGGCACGACGCCCGCGTTCCTACCCGAGGTGCCGCCACACCGCACCGAGTGGAGGTTCCGCGCCCAGAGCGGTCTCTACGACATCGGCGCGTTCGACGGTGACGACACCTACGACCTGCCCTCCTACCAGGTAGAGATGGCCTGGACGGGCTACGAGCGTCTCACTTTCGATGTGCACGTACCGTATTTCCTGCAGAACAGCGTGGACGCCCTCAGGGAGAGGCACGATTACAGCGGCGACCTCTTGGTGTTCCAGGGTCTGCCACGTGAGCGTATCCAGGAGGTGGTGGACCAGACGCGGGCAGCCGGCGTACGCGGCAACGTAATCTTTACGCTGGACTTCTACGAGACCCACGACCACCGCGAGGACCGGTGCGCGACGCTGGCCGTCCACCGCGCGAGTGAGAACCTAGCCGCTGCCGACGCCCTCACCCTCGGCAGCCTCAACCGGGAGGCGGAGGCTCATGACATAAGCGAGGTCTTCGTCATCGGCGGTGTGTGGAACGTATCGACCTTCGACGGAAGCTTCGGCTTCCAGTAAGAGGAAGGAGTAGCGATGAACGAGAAGCACGCGATGAGCGGGTTCCTCACCCTCCGAGTGTCGGACAGGGAGGGCCGTCTGGTCTACGAGCAGCCTTGCAAGAACCGCATCGTGACGAGCGGACGGAGGCTGGTGGCCCAGATGTTCGGCGGGGTCACGTCGGGAACCCCGCCATCCAAGGTGTCGCACATGGCGGTCGGCGAGAACGGCACCGCACCTGCTGACAGCGACACCGGCCTGCGGGCGCAGCGTGACGGCCGCAAGCCCATCGGCGAGGTGACTTACGAGGCGTTCGACGAGCCGATCGAGGGCGGGTCGGTCAGGCGCATCAGAGCGAGGATAACCGCAGAGTTCGACTTCGGCGAGGCGAACGGCGATGAGCCACTGCGGGAGGCTGGCGTCTTCAACGCCGCGACCGGCGGGGTGATGTACAACCGCGTCGTCTTCCAGGACGTCACGAAGACCGACGCCTTCAAGCTGACCCTGTTGTGGGACATAGTGTTCTAAGGTGTTAGGAGGCGACCATGGTTTTGACCCCCGATCAACCGTTCCCCAAGACTCGAGGCCACGTCATCCGCTCCAAGGACTGGAACGACGCCATCGTCGAGGTGCAACGCCTGGATACCGCCAAGGTGAACAAGGCGGGCGACACCATCACGGGTTCGCTCACGATAGGCGGCAGCCTCAGCGTCGGTACCACCACGTCGGGATCTAGGCTCGAGATAGGTGGCAATGCAGACCTGGTTCTCAAAGCCACAGCCGAAGATCCGGGCGATATCGTCTTTCAGTCGTCCGTCGGGACGCAAAAGGGCAGGGTCTGGTCCAACCCGACCGCTGGCGCGGCTCTCTTCCTGAGCAGCGGAGACCTTACTCCCGACCTGACCATAGACGCGAGCGGGAACGTCGGCGTTGGTACGACGGCACCAGCCACGGGCAACAAGCTGGACGTAGCTGGCAACCTCAGGATATTGACGGGCTCGAACCCGGTCCAGTTCACGTCGGCCCACTCCGGGTTCTCCAACACCGCTACGAACCAGGCCGAAATCTCGAACGACACCGGCACTTTCAAGAGCTTGATGATCGTCGGCAACAGAGCGGGCGGCCTCACCGGCCCCGGCCTGGGCCGGAGGGTCTCCGTGTACGACACTCTGGAGGTCAACGGCACCCTGAGGATGGCTGTCCAGGGCGACATCCTGTTCAAAGGCGGCACGGACGCGAACCACGGCATAGGCTGGTACGGCGGGGCCAAGGGGGATAGGGAGTCCTATGTCCTGGGCTTCGCAAATACGCTCGTGGACGGCCCGGTGGTCTATGGATTCGGCGGCGGCGCGGTTGGCTCGACCCAGGGCGGGCAAAGGATTGCGCTCTCCTGGAACAGTGCCGGCGACGTGACGTTGCGAGGTTCGCTTCGCTTTGCAAATGCTACGACGCCGCTGATGCACATCTTCGAGTCGGGTGCCGGCAACCCGGATCGGCCGGTCATCGCTCACTCACCGGATTTCACGAACTGGGGCTTACTTTATAGGGACTCCACCGACTCGATGATCTTCCAGGGTTTCGGGCAATCGAGAGTGGAGATAAACCTCAGTAGCACGTCCAACCAGCTTATCGTAAACGGTAATGCGTCCAAAACAGCCGGTGGTACCGCGTGGGCCGTTCCATCCGATGAAAGGCTAAAGAAAGGCATAAGATCCCTGGACAGGGCCCTGGACAGGCTCTTACGGCTGCGCGGGGTGAGCTTCGAATGGAAGAAGTCTGAAGAGCAGGGATACCCGACGGGTACGCAGATGGGGCTCCTGGCCCAGGAAGTCGAAGAGGTATTCCCGGAGTGGGTGGACACGGATCAAAACGGGTACAAGACCCTGAGCATCGCGGGCTTCGAGGCTCTGACCGTAGAAGCATTCAAAGAGCTTGTAGCCGAGAACCAGACCTCGAAAGCGAAGAACACGGAGCTCGAAAGCAGGATAAGGGATCTCGAGGTGAGCGCGTTCGGGGCGTCGAAGGGACCTGCGGATGCGGGAAGGGTAGACGCTACGGAAGCGGCCGAGAGAAGAGCCGGGGAGCTCGGCGTACGACTCTCCGAGGTAAAGGGCACGGGAGCAGGCGGGCGCATACTGGTCAATGACGTAGAAGAGGCTGCGAGAGGTTAGCGGCAAGTGATGGACAACGTAGAGTACGACGGAAAAGTAACTCTTCGAGGAGCGGACTGAGCCGTGACTTTTCCCACCGTCGTCCTGGCCGAGTACGATCCGGAGTGGCCCGCGCTCTTCGAAGCCGAGAAGGAGCGGATACTGGACGCCATCGGCCCACGGGTCCTGGCGATCGAACACGTCGGCAGCACCGCGGTCCCGGAGATGCCAGCCAAGCCGGTCATCGACTTGATGGCCGGCACCAGGAACGTCGCGGCTACGGCAGACGCTTGCACCGGTCCGCTGCAGAGCATCGGGTACGAGTACATCCCGAAGCCGGCGCTCTCTGACAGGCGCTTCTTCCGGCGGGGCGCCTGGCTTCTCGAGTGCATGTACCACCTGCACATGGTCGATCTTGGTGGGGACACCTGGAACAGATACATTTTGTTCCGTGACACACTTCGCGCGGACCCAGACGTGGCGCGCAGCTACCACGAGTTAAAGCAACAACTCGCCGCCGAGCACAGGTTTGACCGCGCCACCTACACCGCAGCGAAGAACTGGTTTATCGAAGGCGTGATCGCCAGGGCCGGAATTGGGTTGGAATCATGATGAGGATAGTCGACGCGATCCGGCGGTTCCTCAGAGCAGGAACAGCATCCATGCGGGAGCCTGGAGAAAGGTAGGTGGATCGATGCGAGAGCGGCTCGAGCAGAGGCTCGCGGAGTTGAGAGCCGACTTCGAAAGAGGTCAGCAGACCCTCGATCAGCTGGAGACGCAAGCCACGACGGTGCGGCAGACCTTGCTGCGCATCAGCGGGGCCATCCAGGTGCTGGAAGAAGAGTTGGGCGACACGGGCCAGCCCCATGGGAACAGCTCGGAGCTGTCCGTAGAGGAGGACGAGACGGTGAACGAGACCGGGTCCGCGACCACGAGCAGACGAGGCTAGGCAAGCCGAATGACCGGCGGCCTGCCCGACGCTCTGGAGACGCTGCTCACCACCAGCCTGCCAGGCCTGTTCGACGAGGAGAACGACGAGGCGGTGAGCCTGACCGTCGGCGGTGGTCTGCTGGAGATAGATCAGGAGCAGTCCGCCGACGCCACCGCGAGCGAGCCGCGACCGGACGACCGAGTGGACGATCTCGAGTTCGACCCGGTGGACCCGGCGGGCCCGTACACGCTCACCCAGCCACCCTACCCGGGGCCGCGCCGCGTGTGGCTCATCACGGAATCAGACGACCGGCTACCGCTCAAACCGGAAGAAGTAGTCTGGGACCGGACGGATACCCGCAGCTTCTCCCTCGCGTTGCGGCCGCAGCGCGACGTGTCCGCCGTTACCGGAATCCGCGTGCTCTACGGCGTGACGGCCATCTACACGAAGGTCAAAGCTGTACAGACCGTCGAATTGCAACTGGAGACCACGGACGCGGGCCTCCTGGAACGGGCGGAGTCGCTCGTAGTGGCCGTGATCCAGCTCAACCGCCAGCGGCTCGCCGACGAGGCGCGGGCGAGCTACGAGGACGGGGATTATGGCGCGATCGTAGAGCTCAAGAACGTGGGCCTGGTAAAGGGAACCCGGCCCGACGACGACACGCGAGCGCTCGACTTGCGGGCGGAGCTGGAGCTCAAGGCCAGCCGCGCGCTCGGGGAGGATGAGGGCGTCCCGATCGAGCGCATACTGACGCCGGGACGGCCGCTGGACCCCGACAGGCCCATCGACGTCCAGATCGACGTGGAGGCGTAGACCATGAGCCGCATAAAGGCCGCCCTGATACTCGATCCCGACCAGCGTGAGGAACAGCTCGCTTACCTCTCGGAGAGGGTCGAGACCCTCCACGAGGTCGGAGATCAGCTGTGGGTCTCGATGACCCAGGAGCAGGCAGACCGGCTCGCCGGACAGGGCATCGTGGTGCAGTTGCACGAGGAGGCCGACCTGATCGAGCTTCCCGCAGTAAGGTTCGATCCCACCGCAGGGAGCCCGGTACCTCCCGAGGGCCTGCGTGCCACAGCGCTACCCGAGGGCGCATCCGGCTACCACCTGGTGCAGTTCATCGCGCCCCCCGATCCTACCTGGGTCCACGAGGTCATCCGGCTGGGCGGAAGCTACGTCCAGACCCTGCCGGTCAACGCCGGCGTCTTCGAACTGACCGCACTCCAGGCGACGGAGATCGGGCAGCTGGGGTACGTGAGCTGGGTTGGCCTCTACCACCCGGCGTACGCGATCAGCTTCGCGCTGGCCGGCAGAGCGGAGCCGTTCGACGCCCCCTCATTGCGGAACCTCGCCGTCGATCCGGCCAGCGTGCCGCCCGGCGATGGTGGGAATATCAGGCTGCGCCTGTTCGACGACGTCTCCCCGGAGGAGATCAGGCCGAACGTGGAAGGCGCGGCGACGGTCGTCGCACAGACCGAGCAAGGGTTCGTCGTGAATGCGGATCACTCCCGGGTCACGGCCCTCGCCGGGATACCAGGCGTCTTCGCGGTGGAGCCGTTCTTCCCACCCACGGTCCAGAACAACCACACCGGCGCCATAATCACCACCAACCAGGTCAGGAACGTTGGAAACGTGAACTTCCTGGTAAACCTCGACGGGTCGGGGGAGATCGTGGGGGTGATCGACAGCGGCCTGGACACGGGCGTGACCCCTCCGGGACCGCCGACGATACACGCGGACCTCGGCGCCAGGGTGCTCCAGATAACCAACCTTGCGGCACCCGGTACCCCCGTGCCCGACAACGCCGCCAACAATGGACCGCACGGGACGCACGTCACCGGGTCCATCGCGGGAGACGGAACGGGGTCGGCGGGGCGGATACGCGGCGTTGCCCCGGCTTGCCACGTCATCTTTCACGGACCGTTGGGCCCCAACCTGATGCCGGGTTTCCGCAACTCCCAAGACGCGGGCGCCAGGGTTCACAGCAATTCCTGGGGGACGTCCCCGTCCTTTTCCTGCGGCGGGGTTTCGTGGCCGGCGCCCACCAGCAACCGATACGTCACCGGCAACACGGACCTGATCGACCGGTTCTGCTTCGCGAACCCCGAGAGCCTGCTGCTGTTCGCATCCGGTAACGAGGAGAACGACATCATTCCCGTGGGCGGCAACGGCACGCCCGACATGAACTTCCTCACCGAGGAGGCCACCGCGAAAAACGTCCTCACGGTGGGAGCCGTCGAGAACGTGAGGAGCGACGACGGCGACCCCACGACCTACCGCGTCGCCTTCGCTCCTCCCGCCACCCCGGTCGGTTGCCCGCCCGTACCTCTCCTGTACGCCAACGCGGCGTGGAACGCGCTGGCGGGCGGCGCGGCGCTGGGGTTCACGCAGTCGGACAACGCCGGCCAGCTCGCGCTGTTCAGCAACCGGGGACAGGTGCAGGCCTCGGGAGGCAGGATAAAGCCGGATCTGGTGGCACCGGGAACGAACATACTGTCGTTGCGCTCGACGCAACAGCCGGCGCCGCCAGGGGTGCTTCCGCCTCATCCGAGTGCGGTCAACGTTGGGAACTCGCGTACCGAGAATGCCCTGCTCTATGAGCTGATGAGCGGCACGAGCATGGCCACGCCCCAGGTCTCGGGCGCGGCGATACTGGCCCGCCAGTACTATCGCGCCCGCTTCGGACAGCTGAGGCGACCGCTGCTCCTCGAACGGCTCAGCGCCATCGTGGATTCGCCGGCGATCGCCTCCCACCGCGACGGGCGCGTGGCCGCCTGGATCCAGCGCGACGCTGGGCAGAACCACATAGTCGCGGCGCGCTATGACCGTGGCTGGGCGCGTCAGAACGGTGTCGTGCGGCTACAGGCGAACGTAGGAGATCACCCCGCACCCGCGCTCGCGCGCCACGGCGACAACACACTCCTTGTGCACCGTGCGAGCGACAACACCATCAGGTTGAGCCTCTACGATGGCGCGTTGTCTCTGGTGAACGCCTTCGGGAGCGGCGGCACGGTCACCCTCGCGCCGGCCTCCCGCTCCGAGGACTCGCGCCGGCCCGGCATCTGCGTCCAGGGCGGCGAGGTCGCCGTGGCATGGAACGAGAGCGGCGGCGACAAGTTGTTGTTTCGACGCTTCAGAGCGGACAACGGCGCCCCCATAGACTCCGCCCCGCAGAACCTGGGCAACATGACCAGCTCCTCGCCGCACCCGTTCATCGCGCACAACGGGACACGCTACGCCGTCGTGTGGGCTCAGGTGGAGGGAGCGGAGCGCAAGCTGAGAATTCGCCTGGTGGATAGCTCGGGGACGCCCCAGGGCACGCAGCCGGGGACGCTAGCGACGCAGGCGCAGGACTTCCGTGACCCCCATCTCATCTGGGATGGACGCCAGGGCCGCTTCGCGGTAGTCTGGGCCGGCTCCGACGCCAGCCCCAACGGCGACATCCGCTGCCTGTCCGTCGATCCACTCGGCTCCCCCGCCGGCGCTGCGAGCACGGTCAGCAAGTTGCCCGCCGGCAACACGGCGCGCCGGCCCCGCATCTCGCCGCACCCTGAAGCCGGTTACGTCCTGCTGTGGGAAGACGACACCCAGAACAACCACCACGACGTTTACATGGCCTTCCTCGACAACGCGGGCCAGCCTGACCGCCTCCCGCGCGACCCGACCGATCCCGTCATTCTGGCACCCGTGG
>Ga0126310_10000387_pt1 | contig 14777 bp, 19 predicted proteins | sample Plot60_FD_92540 | JGI IMG/M metagenome (GOLD analysis project Ga0126310, IMG submission 92540) | Serpentine soil microbial communities from UC McLaughlin Reserve, CA, USA - Plot60 | ecosystem: Environmental > Terrestrial > Soil > Grasslands | place: USA: UC McLaughlin Reserve, Lake County... | reverse complement strand
GAGTACCGCGAGAAGGACCGCGGTGCGGACGTCGCTGCCGCTGAGCCCGAAGATGGAGCCGAAGAGAACGCGGACGCCGGCGGTGCCGTTGCCCGCGCTGTCACGAGTCATGAAGATCGACAGGAAGAGCACGCCTAGACCGAGCGTCCAGGCGAAGAGCGAGCCGATCGTGACATCGTCCGCTCGCGCCTTGTCTCCAAGCAGGCCCATGAGGACGCCGCCGAGAATCGTCGCCGCAAAGACCCCGGCCAGGATGTCGAGGCCGAAGACGGCGGCGGCGAGCGCGCCCGTGAAGGCGACGTGGCTCAGAGCATCGCCGGCGAAGACCTGGGCGCGGAGGACGACGAAGTAGCCGACCAGGCCGCAGGCGAGGCCGACAAAGCTGCCCGCGATCAGCGCATTGCGCATGAACTCGTGCGCGAACATCAGGCGCCCTCGAGCGCAAGCCGCATTATGGTTCGGCGGCGGTTCGCGAGGCCGCGGCCGATGCGCACGAGCACGTAGAGGCCGAATGAGAGCGAGGTGACGTAGAAGCCGACCGGATAGATCGAGAAGTAGGCGAGCGCGAGCCCGAGCCAGGTGACGGCGAGTGCGAGCGCGACCGACAGGGCGATCCCGAGCCCGGGGCGCGCAGTCAGCTGGTGCGCGGTTGCGGCCGGCGTCACCAGCAGCGCAAAGACGAGCAAGGCTCCCGTGATCTGGCTCGTTTCCGCCACGGAGAGGCCGAGCACGAGCAGGAAGCCGAAGCCCAGCAGGCGGACCGGGACGCCGCCGGCGCGGGCCACGTCGGGGTCGACTGAGGCGAAGAAGAGCGGCCGGGCGGCGATCGCGACCAGCGTTACCGCGACGGCCGCGACGGCGAGGAGGACGGCGACCTGCCGCTCGGTGATCCCCAGGAAGGTGCCGAACAGGAGCGAGTCGAGGCCGTTGAGGACCCCGTGGTAGAGGCTCACGAAGAGGAACCCGAGCGCGAGCGCGAGGGCCTGTAGCGAGCCGATCGCTGCCGACTCCGCGCTCAGGCTTCTGCGCGAACCCGCGATTCCGCCGAGCGCCAGCGCGCCGACCCCGCAGAACCCGAAGTAGCCGACGGCGAGGGGCAGGCCCGCGAGGCTTGCGGCGGCGGCGCCGGGGAAGGCGATCACCGAGAGCGTGTGCCCGGCGAAGGTCTGCCGGCGCAGGACCATGAACCAGCCGGTGACCCCGGCCATCACTGCGACGATCGTGCCGGCCTCGAGCGCGTTGACCATGAACGGGTACGCGAAGAGCTCTTGAAGATCGGTGAGCGGATTCCAGGAGAGCCGCTGGAAGATCGCGGCCTCAACCATGACGGTCGCCGTGCACGAACGGCGCCTCAGGCTGGCCGACGACTACGAGCCGGCCGTCGGAGGCGCGCAGAACCTCGATCGGCGCCCCGTAGAGACGGCTCAGCGTCTCGCTCGTGATCACCTCCTCGGGTGAGCCCTCGACCGCGGCGCCGCCCGCGAGGTAGATGACGCGGTCGAGGTAGCTAAGGATCGGGTTGATGTCGTGCGCGACGAGCAGCACGGCGACCCCTTCCTCCTCGCAGATGCGGCGCACGAGCGCGGCAACCGCTGCCTGGTTCGGCAAGTCGAGGCTGTCGAGCGGCTCGTCGAGCAGCAGCAGCTTCGGCCGGCGGACGAGCGCCTGCGCGATCAGGAGCCGCTGTTGCTCGCCGCCCGAGAGCTCGCCGATCGGCCGGCGGGCATAGCCGGTTGCGCCGACGAGGTCGATGACCTCGGCGACGCGGCGCGCGTCCCGCCTGCGACCCGGTGCGCCCGGGATGGGGACCCCCCAGCGGGCTCCGTCCAGTCCCAGCTGAACGAGATCCACGCCGCGGATCCGAGTGGCGGCGTCGAAACCGTGCCGCTGCGGCAGGTAGCCGATTCTGCCCTTCGCGTCGCCGGGGCGCCGCCCCAGCACCCACGCGGTACCGGCGGCCAGGGGTAGCAGGCCGAGGACAGCCTTGATCAGCGTCGACTTGCCGGCTCCGTTTGGACCGAGAACCGCGACGAAGTCGGCTTCGGCGACCGCCAGCGAGACATCGCTCCAGATCGTGCGGCCGCCGAGGCGGATCGCCGCGCGCTCGAGCGTGACGGCGGTCGGAGTCGGCATGGTCTCGCTCTTGGTGGGAGCGGACGCAGCGGTCGGCCGATTCATCTTGTCCCCCGCGCGAGCGCCGCGGCGAGGGCCTCGAGCTGGCGGGACTGCCACCGCTGGAAGCCGGCGGACGGCGGGAGCAGCGTCTCCGTGATCGTCGTGACCGGGATGCCGTTCTTGCGGGCGGCGGCGGTGATCCGGTTGACGTCCGGGGTGCTGTTCTGGCTGTTGTAGACCCAGACCCTGATCTGCCGGTCCTCGATCTGGCGGTCGATGGTCGTCTTATCCGCTGCGGTCGGCTCGGACCCTTCGCTGATCGCCTTCAAGAACGACGGCGGCGTCAGAAGCCTCAGCCCCAGCGCCTGCGCGAGCGGCGCGAAGATGCTCTCGGATGCTCCCACGGGGACGCCGTGGTACCTGCGCTTGATCGTCGAGATCAAATGCGTGTACTCGGCGAGGCCGCTCGTTTCGAAGCGCGTCCTCTGGTGCGCGAAGGAGGCGGAGTTTTTCGGGTCGAGCTTGTCGTAGGACTGGACGATCGCGTCGATGACCTGCTGTACGTCCGGCGGCGAGTACCAGCGGTGGGGATTGCCACCCGGGTCGATCCCGACGAGGTCGCCCACGTTGAGGACGATCCGGCCCGAGACGGGGTTCGCGGCGATCAGCTTCTCGGCCCACGGGTCGTAGCCGATCCCGTTCACGATCACCATTCGCGCTCCCGCGACGGTACGTGCGTCGGCCGCGGTCGGCTCGTAGTCGTGCGGGTCGGTTGCCGGGCTCCTGATCACGCTCGTGACGTGAACCCTGCTCCCGCCGAGCTGGGAGGCGAGGCTCCCCCAGAAGTTCTCTGCAGCGACCACTTGCAGAACGCCGGTCGATGCGGCAGCACTGTTCCCGGAGCGTCCGCCGCACCCGGTGGCGGCGACCAAGAGCACTGCGAACAGGCCGAGAAGCGGGACGGTTCGCAGCTTCGTGACCATTTGCGCTAACAATACTCATTCCCGCTATCGGTTGCAGGCGAGAGGCGCTATCATTAGCGGCCGTGAACGCGCCGACGACGCAGACGACGTCCTGGGCGGAGACGACGATCGCTTCACTGCAGGCGAGGGGGCACCGAAACAGCGGGGCGCGGCGCGCCGTCGTCGAGCTGCTCGGCCGCCAGCACTGCTGCCTCACTGCCCAGGAAATCTTCGACGACCTTCGCTCCGAAGGCCGCCGCGTCGGGATCGCGAGCGTCTACCGGGTCCTCGAGCAGCTGAGCAAGGACGGCTTCGTCCAGCGCATCGACATCGGCGCCGGCACCACGCGCTTCGAGCCGATCCACGCTGGCGGCGAGCATCACCACCACCTGGTCTGCGACGACTGCGGCAAGGTCGAGGCGTTCGCAGACGACCAGCTCGAGCGGGCTCTGCGCAAGGTCGAAGGCCGAACCGGCTACTCCGTTGCCGGCCACGACGTCGTCCTTCGCGGCGCCTGCAGTGAGTGCGCCCCCGCGCTGCGATCATGACCGCGCCGTGGAGCAGGCCGAGGTGACGACGCCGAAACCACGGCCGCAGGTGTTGTTCGTCTGCAAGCACAACGCCGGTCGCAGCCAGATGGCCGCAGGCCTCGTCAAGCTGCGGTCGCAAGGTCGGATCCACGTACGCTCGGCCGGCTCGACGCCCGGCGAGGAGATCAATCCGGCCGTGATCGAGGCGATGGCCGAACTCGGCGTCGACATGAGCGAGGAGTTCCCGAAGCCGATCACCGACGAGGCAGTCGAGGCGGCGGACGTCGTGATCACGATGGGGTGCGGTGATGCCTGCCCGGTCTTTCCCGGCAAGCGATACGAGGACTGGGAGCTCGAAGATCCCGAGGGCAAGAATCTGGCGACAGTCCGCAGGATCCGCGACGAGATCGACGAGCGGGTGCGGACGCTGATCGGCGAATTGCTTCCGGCCGCTGCGGCGTCGGCCTGAGTCGGCGCGGTGTTCTCGCTGGGAGCATGAGCGCAGGTGAGGCGGTTGATCGATGGATCGCCGGCTGGGCGCGCGGCTGGGCGACGCACGATGTGCAGCTGATCGCTTCGCTGTACGCGAAGGACGCCGTGCAGGTCTCGGCGTTCTTTCGCGAGCCGCAGCCGCCGGCCGACTACGCGGCCTGGGCCTTCGCAGACGAGGAACGCGCGGAGGTCTGGTTCGGCGAGCCGGTCGTGGAGGGAGACCGCGCCGCCGTGGCCTGGTGGGGGATCTCCAGGGGAGTCGACGGCCGCGACACGACGCTTGCGGGCGTCTCGCTGCTCACCTTTGGAGACGACGGGCTCGTCGTCGACCAGCGCGATTACTGGAATGCCCTCGAGGACACGGCGCTCGCCCCGCCCAGCGGGTGGGGGCCGGTCGCGGCTCACGAGCCGGCCTAGCTAAGCCCTCGCCGGCCTGAGGCGCCGCCACATGGCGCCGGCGACCAGCCCGAGCGCGAGCGTCGGGACGATGGTCAGGAAGCGGTAGACGAGGACCGCCGCGACGACCTCGGCATCCTCGCCGCCGAAGCCGACCAATGCGGTCGTCAGCCCGAGCTCGACCACCCCGATCCCGCCGGGGGTGGTCGGCAACGAGCCGAGGAGTCGAACGAGCGACCAGGCGGCAAAGGCCTCGACGGCGCTCACTTCGCCCGCCGAGACGCCGAGGACGCGAAGCGACACCAGCAGGAGCGCAAAGACAGTGAGCTGCCCGGCGAGCGTCGCGAGCGTCAGGAGATGCCAGCGGTGGCGGAGCAGGCCGATCGCTTCATTCCGGAAGCGAACGAACGATTCGCCGGTCCAACCGACAGGGCCTCGCCGGACGAGGCGGAGAACCCAATTGACGACCCGGGCGGCGGTCTCGCCGGCGAAACGAGCGAACTTCGGCGTGGACAATCCGAGGGCAAAGGCCCCGGCCGCCAGGAGGAAAACGGCAAGACCGATCGTCGCCACCGTCTGGAGGAGCGCGTTCTGCTCCTGCTTGAGGGTCAGGAGCGCGAGTGCCACCGTAGGGAAGCCCAGAAGCGCCAACTGGTTCCAGATCCCGGTTACCGCCACCGCCAGCCCGACCGGGCCGGCGGAGAACCCCCAACCTCGCAGCATTGCGTAGGCAAGAGCCACGCCGACCGCCGCGCCACCCGGAGCGATGTATGTCGACGCCGTCGAGGCCTGCGTGAGCACGAAGGCTCGGCGGAATCCCAGCCGGGGGAGCGCGACCATCCACGGAGGCGCGAAGGTGACGAGGTTCAGCACCGTCGCGAGCAGGAGTGCTCCGACCTGGCCCCACGAGAGCTCCCTGACCACGGCCCAGACGTCGCCGTAATTGGCGATTCGCGGCAGGACGAAGAAGAAGGTCGCCGCCACGACTGCGATCCCGAGCCCGACACCGATCAGCCGGCGCCAGCGTGACTTCCGCGGGCGCGGCTCGGGAGCATTCGTCACCTCAACGGGAGGGCCACCCTCGATCCGCGGAGGATACGGCCGCGTCAGTCGCGAAGCTCCGCCAGCCGCCGTTCGAGGAACCGGCGCTCGGCGTCCGAGCCGACGAGCTCGAGCGCCTGGCGATACGCCGAACGGGCGTCTTCGACGCGGTCGAGCCGGCGCAGCAGCTCCGCCCGTGTCGCGTGCAGATAGTGGTAGCGGTCGAGCTCGAGCCGCTCCACGAGGGCGAGCGCGGCTTCGACCTCCCCGGCTTCGGCGATCGCGGCAGCCTGGTTGAGCTCCACGACCGAGGAGCCGGTCTCGCGGGCAAGCTCTCCGTACAGGGCCGCGAGCCGCCGCCAGTCCGGAGGATCGTCCATGTGAAGTGCGGCGATCGTCGCCTGCAGGACGTACGGTCCGCGGCCGTGGAAAGCGAGCGCGCCATCGAGCGCCGCGCGTCCCGCGCCGATCTGTTGAGCGTCCCAGAGCGATCGATCCTGGTCGCGGAGCAGGACGACCACGCCGTCGGCGAATCGCGCTTCTCGCCGCGCGTCGTTCAGCAGCATCAGGGCCAGGAGTCCGTGCACCTCCGGCTCGTCTGGCATGAGCTCGGCGAGCGCGCGCCCCAGCCGGATCGCCTCGGCCGCCAGGTCCCCGCGGCCGCCGTAGCCCTCGTTGAAGATCAGATAGACGACCGCGAGCGTTGCAGCGAGGCGGTCGGGAAGCAGGTGGGGCGGAGGGACGCGAAACGGGATTCCCGCCGCCTTGATCTTGTGCTTCGCACGGACGAGTCGCTTCTTCATCGTCGCCTCGGGAACCAGGAAGGCGCGGGCAATCTCCTCGGTGCTCAGCCCACCCAGCGTTCGCAGGGTGAGCGCGACCTGGGCATCGAGCGCGAGCGCCGGATGGCAGCATGTGAAGACGAGCTCGAGTCGCTCGTCAGGGATGGTCGTCTCCTCCAAAACGTCCTCCACGGTTTGTGGGACGTCGAGCAGGCGGGTCTTGGCAGCGAGCACGCGATCGCGGCGGAGGCGGTCGATCGCCCGGTTGCGCGCCGTTGTCACGAGCCAGGCGCGCGGGTTGGTCGGCATCCCATCGCGGGGCCAGCGCTCCGCGGCGAGCGCGAACGCCTCCTGGGCGGCTTCCTCGGCGAGGTCGAAATCGCCGAGGAAGCCGATCAGGCTCGCGAGCACACGCCCCCACTCGTCGCGGAAGACCTGCTCGAGCACGAACCCTCCTAGTACTCGACGATCGGCCGCACCTCCACCGCGCCGCCCAGCCGGGCCGCCGGGACGCGCGACGCGAGCTCGATCGCGCTGTCGAGGTCGTCGGCCTCGAAGAACAGGAAGCCCCCGAGGGCTTCCTTGGTGGCGACGAACGGCCCGTCGGTGGTCAATGTCTTGCCGTCCTGTACGCGGACCGTGGTTGCCGTCTCGGGTTCGTCGAGCTGCTGGCCAGGGGTTACGCCGGGTGCCTCCGTGACCTCGCGGTAGGCGCTGTAGACCGCCTGCTGCTCGTCCTCGGAAAGGCGCGCCCAGTCGTCCGGCGAGCGCGGCGTCGGGGCATCGCCCTGGTGGATCAGCAACATGTATTTCATCGCTTCCTCCTTCTCGTGGTGCTTGGACGACCCTTAGACGAACGGCGCGGGAGCAAAGGGACAGCCTCCCGGAATGCTTGCAGCAACCGGCCGGCCAGGCCCCGCCCCGCCGCCGCCTCAGCCCGCGCCGCTAACGTCAGCGAGCGAGGCGACGATGAGCTCGAATCGCGACAAGCTGACGAAGGAGTACGCGACCGACGAGATCGTGGTCGAGTGGGAACCGCGCCTGTGTTCCCACTCGCAGAACTGTGTTCGCTCTCTGCCGCAGGTGTTCGACGACGGCCGGCGGCCGTGGGTGCGTGTAGACGCAGCAACGGCCGACGAGGTCGAGGCTTCAGTGGCCCTCTGCCCGTCCGGAGCCTTGCGGACGCGTCGTCCCAGCGCTCCGGCTGCGAAGCGGCGGCAATCACTCGAGCTTCGTGCCTCGGCGAACGGCCCCCTGCTCGTTTCCGGCGGCGTCCGAATCGTGGACGCCGAGGGCACCGTCCTCTACGAGGGAGAGAAAGCCGCGCTCTGCCGCTGCGGCGGTTCGGCCAACAAGCCGTTCTGCGACGGCACGCACAAGAAGATCGGCTTCAGTGGCTGAGGCCGGCTCTCGGGACGAACCCGACGTCGTCGACGTTCCGGAGGCGAGTCGCTACGAGCTTCGTCTCGGCGGGCGCCTCGTGGGCTTCGCCGCGTACAGGCGCGAAGAAGGTCGCATCATCTTCACGCACACCGAAGTGGAGGAGCCTCGAGAGGGTCGAGGCTTCGGCAGCCGTCTCGCGCAGGTCGCGCTCGAAGATGCAGCGCGGCAGGGACTCGAGGTTGTTCCCCTTTGCCCGTTCATCACGTACTACATCGAAGGACACCCTGAGTACGAGCGGCTCGTGGCATCCGATCATCGCGGCGGCTGAGCCGCCGCATCTCGACCTTGATACCCCTTGTAACAGTCTGTTGCTAGCTCTTGGAAACGACCCCTGAGCAGGCGTTTGAAGGCCCGAGGGTCGGGTCGTTTGCGTTCGTCCCAGCGGGGTAGCCGAACAGGGTCCTCGAAAGCGAAGGGAGAGTCCAATGGCATTGCTCGGGCGTACCATCGAGACGCCGCGCGACCTGTATCTGCACAAGCTCGGAGCGGCGCTGAAGATGGAGAACACGATCCTCGAGATGATCCCGCAGCTCGAAGAGCACGCGAACGATTCGCTGCTGAAGCAGTCGTTGAATACGCATCTTCAGGAGACGCGCGGGCAGGTGGGGAATCTCGAGCGCGCATTCCAGGCTCTGGGGGCTGAGCCGGACGAGTCCTCCTGCCCTGCGATCGAAGGACTGGAGAAGGAGGGGCAGGCGAATCTCAAGCTCGTCGATGACCGCCTCAACGACCAGGTGATCATCTCCGGAGTGACCGAGACCGAGCATCACGAGATCGCGGTCTACGAGGGCTTGATCACAACCGCCGAGGCGATGGGCGAGGAAGATGTCGTCGCACTCCTGCAGGAGAACCTCGAGCAGGAGGAGGCCACGCTTCAGAAGGCGCAGCAGATGAGCCAGCAGCTGGCCCAGAGCGTTTCGCAAACGGCCTAGAGATGGATGGCTCGCGGGGAGTGCCGGGTCTTCCGGCACTCCTCTCCCGTCGAGAGCCGGCCGAAGCTCCGACACTCGAGGCCCTTTCATGAGTCGCTTCGACGACGTTGCGGCGCAGTCAGCCTCTCTGAAGGAGGTGGGCCATCGACCATGGCCGCTCAAGCAGCAGCCGTGGCTGATGGGTCAGACGTGGCAACGGTTGCTGTTCGCGCACTGGCGGGTGTCGCACGACCTCTTGCGGCCGCATGTGCCCGAGTCGCTGATCCTGGAGGAATGGGACGGGTCGGCATGGCTCGGCATGACGCCCTTCCGCGTTGCGGGCGTGCGCCTGCGCGGGGCGCCGCCGGTGCCGTTGTTCTCGAGTTTCTACGAGCTGAACTGCCGCACCTACGTTCGCCGTGGCGACCGGCCTGGGATCTGGTTCTTCAGCCTCGACGCGTCGAGTCGTGTTGCAGTCGAGGCGGCTCGGCGGACCTACCGGCTGCCGTATCGATGGGCCCACATCGAGTTCCGAGGCGAGCATTTTTCAGCGGCGCCCAGAGACGGTTCTGGTTCCTTTCACGCGGATTATCGGGGCGCCGGAGATGCGGAGCCGGCTCCTTCCGGAAGCCTCGAGCACTTCCTCGTCGAGCGCTACTGCCTCTACGGACGCGACGGCCGGCTGCGCGCCGAGATCCACCACGCGCCCTGGCCACTCGAGTCCGCGGAGGCGACGGTCACCGCGGACGGCATTGCGCCGGTGGCGCTCGACGGCCCAGCGCTCTGCCACTACGCCAAGCGGCAGGACGTCGTCATCTGGCGCCCCGAGCGAATCGACGTCTGACGAATCGCCAGATCAGGGCGACGCGCCCGATGAGGGCACCGCGCCGGCGCGAGCCAGGGCAGGTCCGAGGAGCTGCGCGCCCCCGAGTGCGCCCGACTGCACGTCGCCGAGCGTCCGCACTCGCTCCAGCACGTTCTTCATGGTCAGATCGCGCGGGTCGAGATCCTGCTTCAACTCGTCCCACGCGACCGGCGCGGCGACGGGCGCGCCGGCTTGTGGCCGGACCGAGTAGGCGCTCACGACTTGCTGCCCGTGACCGTTCATCTTGGCGTCGATGAAGACGCCGACGCGGTCCTGCGGACGTCGGGCGGTCGTGATCGACCCATTGCCGCTGGCGGCCAGAGCCGCTGCGACGACCCGGCAGAAGCTCCGTACTTCTTCGTAGGTATGACGTCTAGCGATCGGCACGTGGACGTGAAGCCCGTCGCCGCCGGTCGTCTTGACGTATGCGCTCAGGCCCAGCGTTTCGAGTGCAGCGTGGAGAAGTTGTGCAGCCTCCACGACCTCCCCGAACGAGACCGCATGCGGATCGAGATCGAACAACACGTTGTCCGGCCGTGCCGGGAGGTCTTTCCGCGATGACCAGACGTGGAGATCGATGCACCCGAACTCGATCATCCAGAGGAGTGACGCCGCGTCCTGGATGAGCGGGTAGTGGACGATCGCCCCACCGCGCGATTTCGCCGGCTGGGGCGTAGTTGCAATCCAAGTAGGCATCTCGGCCGGAGCGTCCTTGATCCACTCGAACGGGCTGCGCGGGCCGTTGTAGTGCCGCTTGATCGTGAACGGCCGGTTTCGCAGATGCGGTAGCAGCAACGGTGCGACCGCGGCGTAGTACTCGATCACGTCTCGCTTGGCGAGATCTTCTTCCGGCCACCAGCGTTGGTCGAGACGAGTCAGCCGTAGCCGCCGCTTGCCGACCCGAACGACTTCCTCTGCGGAGCTCGCGTTCTTGTCAAGCACCGCCCGTTAGTTCCCGGGGACCCGAGGCTTCAACACGGCTGTCGCGTCGGCCACCTCTCAGCAGGGCAAACCGCTCACCCGCCAACGGCGTAGTGAGAGCCGTGGTTCTTGTGAGTCGTAATCGAAAAAAAGGGGGTCAAGGGTTGTTTCGCTCTCTTGTTCTCGGGTCGGTTGCCTTCCTGTGCGCCGCCGTTCTCGCTACTGCGGCAGCCGCATCCTCGGACTCCGCAACTTCTCCAAGCGGCGCCTTCTCCATTTCGGTCACTTACCCCGACGTAATCGTCGCCGGCACGACCGCAACCGCTTCGGAGCAGCTGACCAACAACACGGCAACCCCGAAGACGTTCACCGTGAGCAACACGCTCAGCGGCTCGAACGGCAAGACGCTGACCCACACCCAGGTCGTGACCGTCGCCGCGTTCACGCAGACCTTCAGCAAGAAAGCCAACGCGTCCGACGTGGGCAGCTACACGCTCACGTTCACCGCCGACGACCGCAGCGAGACAGCAACCGCACTAGCCCATTACAGCGTCGTCAAGCGGTAAGGCGACGCCGGCCGAGGGAGGAGCGACGATGACGATGAAGCGAACAACGGGGATCGCGCCGGTAGCCTTCGACACTGCCAACGCGGGACGGAGCCGCCGGCGACTGCGGTGGCTGGCAATCGTGGCCGCTTCGGTCGTGGCCATCGGCGCGAGCGCAGGGAGCGCCCACGCGGCCGTCTCGATCACCCGCTCCGAGCTGAACAGCTCGCAGCTGCGGGTCGAGGGCGGCGGCGCGCTGCCGAACGCGACGGTGACCGTCAATCCGGGCGGGATCATCGGCAAGAGCGATTCGGCGGGGGCCTTCAGGATCCAGTCGACGGGGTACAGCTCGTCGACCTGCCAGGTTACGGTCAGCGACGGCTCGACGTCCGCGACCGCCCTGCTCGCGGGGTGTGCGCCTTCGGGAACGTCCCCTCCCCCGACGACCTCCGCACCGGCGGTCTCGCTGTCGCCGTCGTCGCTCACGTTTGCCGCGCAGGACACCGGCACCACGAGCGCGCCGCAGCAGGTGACCGTGAGCAATACCGGTGGCGCATCGCTGTTCATCAACAGCGCGGCCGTGCCGAACACGCTCGACTTCACCGTCGTCCACGACGGCTGCTCCGGCCTGACCCTTCCCGCCGGAAGCAGTTGCAGCGTCTCGATCACCTTCTCGCCGACGCTCGCAGGGACGCGCTCGGCGCAGCTGACCGTCACAGACAACGCCCCGAACAGCCCGCAGCAGGCGCCTCTCACCGGCACCGGGACGACGCCCGCCGGCGCCACCCCGCCCGCCCTGACGCTCGACACGCAATTCATGACCTGCGGCGGCGGCGTCTGCGACATCGGCGCCGGCAGCAACGTATTCGTCAACAACTTCTTCACCACGACGTTCCGAGCAACCGGCGGCACGCCCCCGTACAAGTGGTCCGGGACAGTCCCGGCCGGGCTGACGCTCCGGCCGTCGGGGCTCCTCCTCGGCGCGCCGACCGCGCTCGGAACCTCGACGTTCCAGGTAACCGTGACCGACGCGGCCGGCGCCACCGCGACCGGGACGTTCTCGCTGACGGTCACCAATCCGCCGCCGCCGACCCCGCCGGGCTGCCAAACCGGAGGCACGTTGCGCGAGTCGCTGAGCGGTTCGGCAATCGGCGGCCAGACCCCGAGCGGCCAGGCTACGGCCGACGAGTCGCAATTCAGTGGCTGCGGCGGCTTCAGCCTGCTCTCCGTGCAGGTCAAGAACGTGAACCTGCCCGACGGGACGGTGCTCTGGGTGACGCTGGACTTCGGCCCGGTCGGCACGATCACCCTGCGCGGCGGTTCCGGCACGATGGCGCGGTACAACCTGGGCCGCTTCGGCGTTTCTCGCGACGCGATCCGCGTCTACAGCGCCCTGCCGGACATCAGCACCTCCCAGCAGATCCTCATCGGGGGCGCCTTCCGATAGCCCTCCCGAAGAGGGACAGTCCCTACGGGGACTGTCCCTGCAACCGGTTGCGTTTCCAGCGCGTTTGTTGTAGGGACAGCCCCCCGGGACTGGCCGCTTTTTAAGGAAAGCCCCCGCGACGGGGCTTTCCTTCGTCAATAGCCGCTGAACCGATCGGGGGCGACTCGGTCGTCCGGCACGCCTGCGGCGCGAAGCATCTCCACGACCGCTTCGACCATCGGCGGCGGACCGGCGACGAGGTATGTGTAGGACTGCAGATCTTCGCTGAGGTGATCTCGGAGCAGCTCGGGGCCGATCAGCCGAGTCTCCCCGTTCCAGGACGGGTCATCGGTCATCGTCGTCACGAGCTCGAAGTTGTCTCTCGCCCGATCGAGTTCGGACAGCTCGTCGAGGAACGGAGTCGACTCTCGGTCACGGTTCGAGTAGATCAGGCTGACGCGATGAGGGAGCTCTTCCTCATCGATGTAGCGGAGCATGCTGCGAAAAACCGTGATGCCGATTCCGCCGGCGAGAAAGACATACGGCCGACTCGTGTCCTCGGGGAGCAGGAAACTCCCTTTCGGCTGTTCGACCTCGGCCTCGTCGCCGACCCGGAGCTCGACCAGCGAGCGCTTGAACGCGGAGTCGCGCAGGCGGGTGCAGAAGCCGAGCCGTCCTCGCTCGTTGGGAGAGGTGACGACGGAGAAGTGGCGTCGCGCTCCGCGCTCGTCGTCATACGGTGGATCGAGCAAATTGACGAAGAAGTACTGCCCAGGCGTGAACTCGACGTCTTCGCCGAGCAGGTCGAAGACGACGAGCAGCGTCCCCTTCGCGACCTCGCTTTTCTCTGCGACGCGGGCGCGCACTCTACGAGCCGCCCACTCCGAGCGCCGTCAGCAGCACGAGGACGACGGTCGTGACGGCCAGCAGTCCATGGAGAGTCACGATCGACACCGGGAAGTGCTGCTCCGCCGGGGCGCCCAGAGCAATGTCCGTGCCACCTGTCGCCCCCTGTCGCCTTCGCAGCCACATCGCGAACATGGTAAAGCCGAGGGCGGCGACAACGGCAAGGATCGCGAAGGCGATCCAGGCAAGCGCATCCTTATCGGCGATGACATAGACGATCCAGAGGACCAAGCCGCCGGCCGCGAGCAAGAAATGGCTCAGGATCAGCGGCGGCCGGATCCGGTTGCCCCTCTCTTGTTGCTGGCGCATTCCGCCTCGTTTCAGCCAGATCGAAAGCAGCACGAAGCCTCCGCCTGCCGTGATCACCCAAGCGATTAGCGCAGCCCACTTCATTAGGCCTCCTTTCGTTTCGCCTCGCGAGCGAGAGGCTCGCTCTGAGCGGACGTCTTTATACCGCGCGAATGTATTTATGAAGCATTCGGTAGCGGCTGGTCGCGCCGACGTCGGACGCTTAGCAGCACCCGGCAGTCGACATGGTCGCCTCGGCACCCGGACGTGTTGCAGGTGATCTGGTCGACGCCGGCTTGGCTAAGAGCCGCCGCGGCGAGCGCCTTCCACATTCCCCGGTCGAGCGTGGCCAGCCCCGGCTGGGCACGGATGAGTGGGCGGAGCGGGCAGGTCGGGGACGTGATGACGGCGGTCTCGCCGGTCACGTCCGCCACGGCAGCCTGGTAGCCGAGGCGGCCGAGAGCGGCGCAGACTCGGCGCATCCCCGTCTCGAAAGTCTTCCCCGAGCGTAGGCGCGCCTCCACTGCGAGCGCGCGCCCGAACGCGATGCCGACCTCGTGTAGTCGGCCGCGGCGTGTGCGTGCGGGGAAGGCATCGGCAATCAGCCCGATCAACACCTCGTAGCGGCGAGCGGGGAATTCGATCGCGGCCAGCTCTGGGGCGACTCGGTACGTTTTGGCCGGGCGGCCTGCGCCCGGGCCGGTGCGCCCCGTGCGCCGCTCGAACGAACGAATCAAGAGGCCCGCTTCGGCAAGCCGCTCGAGTCGGGCGCGGGCAACGTTTCGGTGAATTCCCTGGGCGCCGGCGACCTCGTCGGCGGTCACCGGGGACGGCTGCGCGCGGGCGAAGAGGAGCGTCGCTCGAAGCTCCCGATCGCCGACCGAGTCAAGACGATGCATCATCTCTAGAAACGTGGGAACCGTAGATAGAGATCCCCTCTCGATTACTCGCTAACAAAGGAGATAACCGTGAAGCTCAGCTATCTCTGGCGCGGTCTACCCGGACACCCCATTCATCCACCCCTGACGGACGCAACCATCGGGGTCTACGCCTTCGCAACGATCGCAGCTTTGCTCGACGTCATCGGCCTCACTTCTCGTAGCGGTGCCGAGGGCTGGTGGCTCGCGCTCATCGTCGGCCTGATCACGACCGTC
>Ga0126310_10000386_pt1 | contig 14780 bp, 13 predicted proteins | sample Plot60_FD_92540 | JGI IMG/M metagenome (GOLD analysis project Ga0126310, IMG submission 92540) | Serpentine soil microbial communities from UC McLaughlin Reserve, CA, USA - Plot60 | ecosystem: Environmental > Terrestrial > Soil > Grasslands | place: USA: UC McLaughlin Reserve, Lake County... | reverse complement strand
GCCATCGCTGTAACTTTCGATTTCGGTTTTAGCTGTCTGTGAATCTTTAGCCTCATTTGCAGCTGTTCCAGACAAATACGATATAAACCCAGGTAATATCGGAAGTATACATGGAGATAAGAAAGAACCTAGTCCTGCAAGGGCTGAAACTAATACAGTTGTTTCTATTGGCATTATAGGTTTACAATAACCTCCTTTATATTACCAAAGATGATATCACTAATCAATAACAATTCAACTTCCACATTTGTATTAATACTTACTTCCAAATTAATTCCAGATGTCTTCCATATGTGTATGCAAAACTAAAGATGGATTTAAAGCTAAAATAGCACCCTAACAACTAAAAACACGATTACAATAACATAGTTCTAAGCAGCACTGACAATCCGGCCAATTCCGCAATATGTATTACAACAAAATATGGCAATAATCCAACTGAATACAGTTGCTGCATTGCAAAGTAAGCATATACAGAAATTAGAGTATGCAGCATAAAGAGGCATACAAAAAATATCAGAGCTATAGTGAATGTTGCTTTACTGTTCTTATATACTCTCAAGTAAATAACAAACAAACAACGCTATTAGAATTCCTATATTTTCCAACCCCATTACTGCATTTATACCCATCAATGGATCCATAAAATAGCAAATGAAAATCAGATGGCTTCTCTAATTTACTTTCTTCCAGATCTATTCCATATCCTAACATAGATGTGATGATGGACTACACTTGACTTGACTTGACTTGAGCTTCCAACTTTAGAAGAGATCAAAGTGGATAAACAGGAGTGCCAAGCTATAGAATTATTGCAATTGGTAACTCTCAAGTATCAAAGATGTGGCATAACTGTTCATATCATTGGGAAATTGACTAGGACTGGAAATGACAGAAGTGCTATATCGCAAAAGAGGATAAAGTGGGATTAGGTATTCGTAATAGAAAGCATCATTAGCCATAGTTAACAATAGCCCAAAATAGCTAGATAAACAGCACAAGGAGCATTAAAAGATTTCCGTATCCACGTATATGTATAAAATATCCCTGATTATGAATATTGTTAGTCAAATTTGAAACTATACGACACTCTAAGTAGGAATATAGAAGAATTAGATAACGCCGCCATAGTAGATAGCGAAACTAAAGATACAAGTAAGCAAGATAATAATAATATCCGCGTTTACCTATGTGGCCTTACCGTTTATGATGATTCTCATATAGGCCATGCTAGGACAATAATCTTCTTTGATGTTCTACGCCGATACCTTATTTTTAAAGGGTATAGAGTAAAATTTATTCAGAACTTTACAGATGTTGACGACAAGATCATCAATAAAGCAAAATCGGAGGGAATAAAAGCAGAGGAAGTGGCAGCAAAATATACTAATAGTTATTTCAAAGACTTTGACTCACTTAATGTAATGAGAGCTGATTTGTATCCACGTGCTACTGAAAATATAAAAGAGATGATCAATTTAGTTGAAGGATTAATAAAAAAGGGTCACGCATATTTATCACTCAACGGTGTTTATTTCCGTGTCAAGTCATTTCCAGATTATGGCAAATTATCAAAAAGATCTATTGAAGAGTTAGAATCAGGATATAGAATTGAAGTTGACACATCTAAGGAAGATCCGCTTGATTTTGCGTTGTGGAAATTCTATTCAGACCCTCCTGTGTGGGACAGTCCTTGGGGAAAAGGGAGACCAGGATGGCATATTGAGTGCTCTGCAATGGCTTTGAAATACCTTGGATGTCCATTTGAAATTCATGGTGGAGGACATGATTTGGTTTTTCCGCACCATGAAAATGAAATAGCACAATCTGAAGCTTTCTCAGAAAAGCAATTTGCCAGAATATGGTTGCATACAGGAATGGTTACGATTAACTCTGAAAAAATGTCCAAATCACTTGGTAATATTGTAACTATACAGCAAGCACTTAACCGTTGGGGAATGAATACCTTGAGAATTTATTGTATGTCTGTACAATATTCAAAACCACTTGATTATACTGATAAATTACTTACGGAATCCCGTCAAAGGTGGCGTCAAATAGAAACTCTCGCATATGAGTTGCGATTCGCTAGCTCAGAAAAAGAGGAAGAAAAAGAAAGAGGAGGAGAACTTGAAGTAGTAAAGAAATTATCTGATGAATCTATGAGGAAGTTTGAAAGTGCAATAGAGGATAATATGAATACTACGCTTGCCATGAGCATATTTATGAAGTTTGTTGCGGAATTAAATCGCTATGCTGCAGCAGATAAGATGACTCAGAGTATGGCACAGATTGCACTTCGAATCTTTAGCAATATTATTGATATACTGGGGCTTAAAGTGATTGAAGCCTCAGATGAGGAGAAAAAGGAAATCGAAGAGTTGATAATTGTGCGCAACAAGATGCGAGCAGAGAAAAAATTTCAGAGCTCTGATGATATAAGGAAAAGGCTAATTGAAAAATATTCTGTTGAATTAATGGACCACAAGGACAGAACCATTTGGAAAAAGGTTGAAAATCTATCTACAAATTGAAAATAGCATTTAGATATGTCTGAAGTAGTATTTTATAAAGTAGGATATAAGTAAAAGCTCCGAATGGATTTACTATTACAGGTGTGGTTACTTTAAAAAATAATAATGCTGATGGTGAAGGTAGTAATAAAAAATACACAGTAGCAAAAATTTTTGTATCCACTATAAGACCAACCTTTTTATCTAGTTTACATACTGAGATTCAGTTAATACATTCCTATGACTTCAACATACAAAAATAAAAATAACAAAGTAGCTGTTATTAGTGGTAGTTCAAGTGGCATAGGTTTAGAGACCTCTTTAGCCTTAGCAAGAAATGGTTTCCTTACATATGCAACTATGCGTAATCTCAAAAAAGCTGATTCCATGAATATATTAGCAGATAAGGAAAGGATTCCAATCAGAGTTATACAACTAGACGTTACTGACGACAAGTCAGTGAATGATGCCATACAAACTATCACGTCGGATGCTGGTAGAATAGATGTTTTAGTAAATAACGCAGGTTATGGACTTTTTGGAGCATTTGAAGACCTTTCGATAGGGGAAATAAAAGATCTATATGAAACCAATTTCTTTGGACTTGTAGGCTAACTCAGGCAGTTATTCCTACGATGCGAAAACAGCAGTCTGGTAGAATCGTAAATCTGAGATCCGGTGCCGGAATCTTTGGATTCCCTGGCGGTTCGGCATATGTTAGTAGTAAATTTACGGTTGAGGGCTTGAGCGAATCTATATCATATGAACTGGAGCCATTCGGAATAAAGGTAATATTAGTGGAACCCGGCTTTATCAAAACTAATTTTGGACAAGCAATGGTCATTGCCAAAAAATCACAAGATCCAAACTCGCCGTACTCACAAATGATGCAGAAAGTGGCAGCAAATTCAAGTTCCATGGCAGATAATGCAGCTCCTGCCGATCTAGTAGCAAATGTTATCTTAGAAGCCGTAACAAGCAAAGAACCAAACCTTCGCTATCTAGCAGGTAAAGATGTAGAAACTTGGGCAGCAAATAAGAGAACTATGAGCGATACTGAATTTTATAATGTGATGAAGAACATGACCTGATAGTAATGGCGTAGATACATTTTAGAATGTCAACTAAGAGGATCATGATTCATGGTCGTGTTCATTTCCAGCACATAATGTTGATAAATTTCATGCTGTATGTAAAAATCATAATAACAATGCCTTTGATGTATGAAACAAATGAATTATGCCTTACTGGTAAAATTCACTCTAATGGATATTCCTTGCCTTAAAACAATATCTAAATAACTCCCGTTTGAATGCAGGATATTATTAACGTAAACTTTAGTATTGTATTTTGTTAGATCTATTTTCCAAATATATAGAAAATGACCTAGAGTGAAAGGATATGATTTGCCATAAGCAACATGAATAACATTGGGTTCGAGGCTGTGCACAGGTCTTATGCAATTATTATTCATACCTATGCCTGCTGGGACAGCAACATTGCTGCCGTCGCGAGCTACAGTTATAGGAATAGATAGCTGAAATGGCTGTGAAGTTGGGTCTTTAATACATTGATAGATAGGATCTTGTGATCTTAAATATCCTAAAATAAAATTCGTAGCTAGTCCAGCACCCAAGACCAATATTGCAAGTGTAATCATAGACTTTAGCAGACGCTTACGGCTGTCTGGACCCTCCGTAAATGACATATTTTTTCTGTTAAAGAATAATTAAAGAATATGATTGTTAAATCTTTTTTGAAAGGATTAGGCTAGCTAGCTTGATACTCTCGTTCCAGTTGAAGGATCCAAAAAGAGCTTATCTGCCAAGATTCTATTCCCTGTAAAATCAAACATATTTGTAATATTAATGCAAGCAAAATGAATGATAATTTTATTACTGTTTTACGAGATCATATAGTTAAACTGACATTTCAGATAATAGTTACTATTGATAGTAGTAGACCACATATACATTAGGTCTAATTAATGATAGATTTTAAATCTACCACATATTTCATGAAATATTTTTGTCAATGATGTAACATTATAAGTTTAATTTTTAATCTACAAATAGGAGGTTGATGACATTTAATAGAAAATGCACAAGAAAACAATATGATCTAAAGTTATAAATCATGGTGACTCATGGCACCTGTGAGAACATTTAGCAATGGTAAATCAAAATTATTTTAATCCGGGCGTGACAAACTATGTCGCCTCAACTGCAAGGATTGGTAAAAACGTAAAGATATGGCACTTCGCCTATGTCGGTAATGAGACAGAAATTGGCGACAACGTAATGGTCGGTTCGCTAACACATATAGATTACAAAGTAAAAATTGGTGAAAACACAAGGATAGAAGGTTCTGTATATATCCCACCGCTGACAACAATAGGCAAAAACGTTTTCATAGGGCCAGGAGCAGCTTTTACTAACGATCCATATCCTATGAGTCCAAAAATGGTAGGAGTCATAGTAGAGGATGGAGCCATCATAGGTGGCAGGGCAGTAATAAAACCAGGGGTAAGAATTGGACGCAATAGTGTAGTCGCAATGGCCGCAGTAGTTACAAAAGACGTTCCTTCAGACGTGGTTGTAATGGGGCATCCTGCGAAAGTAAAATATTCTAGAGCCGAATATAACAGCAAGCAAGCGGTATGGAATTCATCTTGAAAAGAACTGCCGAGCTTAAGTTGTTACATATCAATGCTTTTTGTTTTGAATTTGACCGATGTTGATCTGATTATGTACACGCGAGTTAATAGAGCAAAGAGCAATAGGAATTAGAATTAATGCATTATATATCATATATCGTCTGCAAATAAGGACATATTTCAAACATAGAAATAACGATAAAGATTATAATAATAGCGTCTCATTGAAGCTATCTAAATTAAAATAGGAGATTCACCACATCAAAAACACTGCACAATGGCTGACAATGAAAAACCAAGCGAAAAAGATGTGGAATTAGCTACTTGGCGTAAGAAGATAGAAATAATAGGCATCGACATCAAAAGCCTAGACAGAGAGAACGAGACAGGACGACTCAAATTAAGAGCAACGTTAATGAATCAGCATTTTATAAATGAATTAGATAAAATTGATCTGCAGCTCATAAAGATAACTGCAGGTAGATTCTTTACCCACGGACTTGAAGTACTCTTAGAGCCAAAATCTCAATCTACTCGAATGTTAACATAATGACAATACACTACTACCAGCGCAAGCAATAAGTATATTAAATAATGAATAAAAGCCCAGCTTTTTAATACTGTAATTTTATAAGCAAGATATTTACCAATACGCTCAGAGAGATAGTAAACATTGCATAGTTGGTATCTGACAATTACCTTGCAAACTTAGCCTTCTTTTCTTTCTTTTCTGTGTTTCAGCCATACCAAATTAAAAGTAAAAGTAATTCTAGAACTTAAAGGATATTGAAACTATTCTTATTCTTATCTCTAGTCTTGCAACGGATTTGGTGATACTGTGACAGGTTTTTTGATGATTACCAAACCACAATAGATTCTAAAACCACGAGAAGAAAGAGTAAATCACATCAACTACCAAATGTATTCTATACTGCTATGCTATTTCAAATACTTGCAGTTTGGGGATGTATGTCTGAAATTACCAAAGGTTGTATTGATATGACAAACGCATCAAGTACATATCAAGTATTGCATTAGGAGCGATAATCGGTGCAGTAATAAGCTGGTTGGTATATAACACTCAGAAGAAAACAGCTGTTAAACAAGATGAAACTCTCAGACGAATAAATGAACTTGAGGAAAATCATGATAAAGTCTTAAAATCAATGCAGCATTTCCAAAAACATCAAGATAATCTCCTCAGTCAAATACTTAATTTAGAGAAAAAGATTGATGCTATAACTGAAAAGTACCTAGATAGGCAATAGAGTATAGTAGTTGTCGCTATTGCTATTGCTATTGTTGTTGTACTTTTTTACCATCATTGTCTTATTAAGATATCCTTTACTATTTTGAAACTCTTCCCAGACGGCGCATCAGTAACAGTATATGTTATAACATAACCTCCTTCAGGAAACGGAGATGATTGGGTCAGTCTAAGATTCGCAAAAAGCTCTGTATTTTTATGATGCGACTTAACACCTAGCAGAGGAATATTTTCCCTTCCAAGTAATATATTGCCCTGCTTATCTGAAAGCACGATGCCGGCAGTCATATTTATCAAATATAGTTTGGAATTATTATTACTATTACTATTACTATTTGAGATATCGCCATTTATTTGCATATGAGTAAAGCCTATTGGTTCAACGTACAATATTATAGGTTCGCCTGGTTTGAAGACATTGGATTTATGTTCTTCATATATACCGTAGGCATCAGCGGAATTAACATACGTATCAAACTGCGGGCGAAAACCTGTACTGTTCCAAGCTAATAGAAGTTGTTCTCTTGCAGTATTAAAATCAGCAATTACCTTTTGTGAGGTAGCACTAGAGGAAGACGAAGATGATACAAGTGATGTCGAGGTTGTTGCTGTATTAGACAATGAAGTTGTATCAGGCGATGCTGCCATTGTTCTCTCCATGGCATTACCTGTACCTGTATTCGTAGTAGTATTGCTGTTGTCTTGAGGTCTTTGTGTACTGGCATTATCAGCAGTACGTGCTTCTGCATTAACTATTTGAAATGAATCTGTCATCTTTTGTGCTATTGGTAAATAACTTGAGTATACGGATTCTGCTTCTGTAGGGTAGCTAATGAAGAATGCCTTGTCTCCCTTTATTGCATAAACTGCCATTGTTTTGTGTACAGGTCCATCTGCAGTATACACTATTTTCTGCGCAGGAATAGTAGCCGCAGAAGTAGTGGACTCATTTCCATCACTAGCAGTGGTAGCCTCTACCACTGTTTTGACAGTGGTCGTATTAGACTCAACGAGCTTAAAGCCTGGCGTAGATTGTTGTAAGCTCTTAATAACGAAAGGAGCAAACGAAGACATGTTATCAATATTAATCGATTGGAATATCGGTGGTAAACCTACACTTCCTACTGTAACAAGTGCATGAACGCTCCTGTCTTGTGGAAGAAAAGTGACGATAGGCTGTACCTGGCCAGTAGTATTATTATTGCTAGCATTATTTGCAATAGATGTATTCTCACTTCCCTCATATCGCCAATCAGAAGGGTACTGTATGTTTATTCCGTATGTCGAATTGTGATATGTCAAAAAGTTTGGCATTACTGTTGATGATGGTGATGTTGAAGTAGTTGTTTTCTGCGCCATTGCTTGTTGATCATGAAAAATAGTAGAAAATACTGGAATATTGTACGATATGCCTAAAGTGAGAGGTATTGATACTATCAGTAATAGAATAACAAAAACAGTTCCAGTTAAACATGGTTTTAGAGCTTTCTTCATTACCTGGATTCTGCTTTGGCTTGCTTTTATATTTTCTTAATAAGATATATCTTAACCTTAACCAAAAGATAGCAGTACCAACACTATCAGAAATTGTGTAATGCGAATTCAGGATTGGGGTTTTTGAATTTGTTTAATCTACAATAACATATGATAACGACCAAGATATCGCTTGAGTATCGATACTAGGAATTCTCCTCTAGATCTATCTATCCGTTCTTACTCACATTCAGATTTCAATCAAGTGCCATCACTACTGTATCTTCAAACTATTTTTGATGCATATAACATCCAAGGCCACTAGTTTGTAAATCAAATTTGACCTGAGTATTAGCTAAATAATGGTCCTATGTAAATAAGCAGTTTTCAATATACCTTCGTGTTGATAATAACAAGTGGTCGTTATAAAAAAGTAGGAGTAACTTTGTATGTGATGGCTATGCTATCGTTATCAGTTCTTGTCTTTGGTCTGAATAATAATAATAATAATATATCAATTTCAATATTAGCATATGGTGCTAATGATGATAAAAACAGCATTAATATTATTAATAATAATGGAGTAAACAATGACAACCTTTCATCAATCAATGATATCTCTGGTCAAATAGCTGGTTCTAATACAGGTACAGATAAGCAACATGTACAACAAGTACTACAACAAATACATACACAAATAGCCATAACTGCAGGCGAGGATGAGGCAACGAAGGCAATTAATCAGATAAGTTCGATTATTCATTTAAATCCCAATGGCGGATTAGCTCAATCGTTATCATTTCTTGCAAAACAACAAGCAGCAGGTAAGAGCGATACTGTTAAACAAGCTGCATTGAAAGTGGCCTACCGTATATCTAACGGTGACGACGATTTGGGAAAATCATTTGCACAAGACGTTGAACAATCATCATCAGGAACACTCTCTGAAAGATCTTCTCCATCTCCTGATCTAACATCTTCTTTACCATCGTCATCAACACCACCGCTATCATCATCGCTTGAATTGCAATCCGAATCTGATCAATCAGTAATGGAGGGTATTGGCGAAGAACCAGATACAGATGAGAAGGAAGCTAATGCCCTCAGCAGAGGGAGTGAAGAAGCAAGAACATTAGCTAATAATATAGTAATACCAGATGATACGCCATTTAAATCCAATGGATGCGATGGAAGCCTTGACAAATTTGTACCAAACCCATTCATCAAATCAATTGGCTCAACAAGGTTTCTAGTGCAAGATTGTGTAACTGTTATTGGCGAAGTGATATGGACTCATTACATAAATACCGATGGTGATGCAAATTTCAATATAAAACTAGACAGCAAATACAACTCACTACTTACACCAGCAAATAAATCTCCAGAGTTCAAGGGTGCGCTTCACGTTGAAGTTATATGCCAGGGACCAAATAAAAGCAAAGATCCAATAAAAGTTGACCAATGCAAAAACCCCAAGTATGATGGACCTAAATTCCGTTTACCTAAGGTCGGTACACGTGTCCAAGTTACTGGTACATATTTGTTAGACGTAAACGAGGGAGGGCATGCAGAGATACATCCTGCCTACAACATCGTATTCAATCCGACATCGTCTTCACCACCACCACTACCTACTCCTAGTCCAGTACCGGCTGACAATTCTCTAATAGCAGATGCAGGCCATTCTCGCCCGGACCAAACAGTCAATGGAGGTTCTAGAGTAACAATGGATGGTAGCCAAAGCCGAAATCCTAATGGCGGTCCACTAAGATTTGCATGGACGCAAATCAGTGGTCCTTCTGTACAACTAAGTACTCCTAATGAAGTCAAAACCGCCTTCACTGTACCCTCAAACCTGCGAGCAGATACAACTATGACATTTGAATTAACAGTAACAAACTCAACTGGTTTATCTGACAGCGATACTGTCTCTATCCTAGTCAGACATGGTGAAATGACAAAAGGAACGCAATACCAAGCTGGTTATGATCATGGCTGTAGTGACGCAAAGCTACCACCCTCTAAGAGATATATCAATCAACCAGGCAAAGGTCCAGAGTCACATTCAGAAGAATTTATGTCTGGGTATAATGCAAGGTTTAGTGCTTGTTCTACAAATTGAAAAAGCACTGCTTCAGTAGCAAGTTCAACCGCAGCCAATGATCTTGTGTATTATCTTATAATGAGTTGGCGTGTCATCTTCCCAAAATAATGGAACAGAATGGACTCACAAGAGAACATACTCTATAGAAGTATATGGAAATGATAATCAAAACCTAACAAGCCCTTATTAATATCATGAATAGTTCTAAATTATGTCTACAAATTCGACTGAAGACAAGCAGCTCTATAAATAATAAGATCAGTATATCATAGTACCAAAACAGATTACTTTTATAGCCATGCTCCTTCGTTCGGCAATAACAATAAGTCTGAATTTACATTATATTATTCAAATTGTAATTTCTTCGTTCTTTGTTTCTTTCAAAGTAAGAAGTGAACTTGATCTTTTAGGTTATGTTTGATAATATATCCCCTTGCTCGTTTAATTGACTCTTCCTCAGTTCTAATTTACATTATACTAATGCTATTCTTAGGCATCGTAATATAACATGAACTGCATTGCCTTTGATTTATCATTTCCAATTTGGACAATCTCTTGCTGTTTGAGCGTGTTATAAGTTTCTATTAATTCATTATCAAAACATACATCAAGATAGTCCAAATCATTTTTTAGTACTTCTAGAGACTCATCTAGACTGCGTGGGAGAGACTTTATCCCTAAACTTTTTCTTTTTGAATCAGACATTTTGTAAATATTTTCATTTACTGGACCGCCCGGATCACTTTTATTTAATTCCGTCAAGCCCTGCAGCCACTATTGCTGGAAATGCCAAGTAAGGATTGGCAGATGGATCAGGGGCTCTGAATTCTATGCATTTTGATTTAAAATTATTCTTTTGATCTACTGGCACACGTATGACAGCAGATCTGTTTCCTCTAGCCCATGCAATGTATACTGGTGCTTCAAAACCTGGAATTATTCTGTTATATGAGTTTACTGTCGGGTCTTAAAATATAGCTAGTTAGAAACCTGCCTGGTACGTCAGTATATCTCATCTGAAGGAATTCAATGTTATCCCATTTTACACTATTGAACTAGTGTATAATATACTCTTGCAATCTTTGGCAGCAAAAAAGCTTTTCTTCTCATCATCATATAATTGATCTAGTTTGATTTGGATCATACCTACACTATATCCTCGCATATTTCAGACAAAAAACACAGTATTGGGCGGCCCAATTCTTAGGAATATAATAATATCCACAGCTTGGACATTCTCTGAATAACTGTCTTCGCGACAATCCTTTATCGATTCGTTTTTGGATATGGTAGATCATAGGTTAACTCGCTGCAGGATCTTTCCTTAGCTCATTTCACATTCGAGAATATTGCCTCACATTCACAATGGCCGTCGATTCTAATGAATCGTCCACATTTTGAGCAGATAGTAAAAGGCTGCTGTAGTGATGTAGATGACTCCTTTTCCATATTACTGGAATAGATTAGAGTACTCATGCATATTAATGGACATAGTGATTTATAATATTTTCATATAAAATGAAGTGAATATACATTTTACTTATTTCTCAGTTATTTTGACATTCTTTACATATAAAGCCACTTTAAGTTTTGCATTTTTTATATTATAAGACTGTTATGTTATGACACAGTGGTTCTCAATAGTGTTAGTACTCGGTCTAGCTACTAACTACTAGCGCTAATGGTACTAACACTACGACAAATAAAGAAGTGAAAAATGAGGATAACAGTGCTAATTTAAATATCAAAAACATTAAAATTCGCAGCAGACCGCTGCTCCCTATTATACCAGAAAGTGTTCATTATTGTAGTGACTCGATGATCTGTGCCAATAATATATTCGTAAAAGTCTGGTCATCACTTATCTTTTCATGTAACAAAATATAATACCTTACTAAGGTCTTACTATACACTGGTTATTTGCTATTGATAAGAGGATCAGCAATATCGTAATCATACACCTGTACATTCAGAAAATAACAAAAATAAAAATGAAAAAACAAAGATTGAAGACAAAAACTACCACTATTACTATTGCTTCTTGTTTTTCTCTAGTTTTTTTAGAGTTTCTAATAGTTCTCTTAACTGTTCATGTCTAAAATTAGCGGCTTTGATCTCTTCTATCTTTATATCGAGTTTTTGCAATTCAGTGTATATTTCCTTATCTTCTATTGCATCTATTAGCTCATTTTCCCCAAACGGTTTTTGAAGCAGTTCTACTATTTGATTTAGCTGTTGTATGGAATCTATCAAAGTCTCTTTTACATAAGCAGATGCAAATATTATTCTCTGATGTGAATTTACTGTAAGTATTTCTTTTGCGACTTGCATGCCATTTATTTTTGGCATTTTATAATCTAATATTACTGTGTCAAATGGCTGAATGTGCTTTGATGGATCTGTATTCAGAGTTATATCTTGTAATTCCCTATGATAAACATCAAGACAGCCTTTGCCATTATTTGTAATAATAACTTGATGGCCTCGCTCTTCTAATGCCCTCTTGTATAATGTTGCGGTATCATTGTCATCTTCGGCTAATAATATTTTCATATCCGTTTGCTGTCTTCCCCCCTTTTGCGATTTCAAATGTGCCTTTGTATATACATATAGATGTTGCGCTGGATGCGTTGGATAACACATCCCAAAACTAAGAGAATCAATTTTGAATTGTAACCCAAACCAAGAATTCGATATAAAACTCGTTCAGAGTATCGATTTTAGTTCAACCTTTTTTTGTTCTCACACTTTTCTGGATGTCTGATAACTGTTTTTGCAACTGTTTTAGCTGGTATTGAAGTTGCTTTATTGATTCCAATTGTCTTTTCGTATCTCTAGATTGTTTTTGTATAATAGGTTGAAGCATTGATCTTATTTTTTTATTAATTTGGTTTTGGTCTTCTGTTTCTTAAATATTTGATATTGATATTCTAATATTATCTTGGTTTCAGTGGATACTGCTGGTTCTTCTTCTTCTCCTCTTCCTTTACCACTTTTTTCTATCTCTTGTATTCTTTGTTCAGCGGGTATTGCTTTGCTCCAAAGCGTATCAAAAACATAATGCTTGTGATGTTGTACAATTTCCTTTACGCTGCTGTATGTGATTTGAGATGCAGGCTTTCCGTTTTCATGTAAAGTAGCAGAAGCGATGTATTCTGTTTCATTTACATAGAAATTTCCTTTAATGCCCCCCAGATGACGAAGCTCATCGACTATGTTTATTAGTTCCTTACAATCCTTGACGTTATCCACATTAATTTCAGTAACATATCTTAGTTTGACACCTCTGTTGATAGCATCGAGAAATGCTTTCTTTAATATCTCGATTTCAGTTGCTAAGGATGGTCTACTAGAGTCTATGCATGCATCAATTCTATTCTTTGCGTTAGAGACAAAATGTAAGACTGTATTTACTACATTCTGTTCTCCTGTCAGTATCTCAGTCCTTTGAATGGTCCTAACTGACGGTAGTGGTCGTGCTGATGATGATGCTCCTGGTGATGATGATGTTGTCGTCATGCTCAATAAATCAATTCAAAACAACTATTGAATTTGTAAGTATAAAGTATTAACGGTATATGTGTCACAAATCGGACATAGAACACCTGTATAGACACTTATCTAAAAACCTCTATCAATTGGACTCTTGTTTCTGGGAGTACTATTATTATAATATTGGATAATAATTGCATTAATATTTCCAATCTATATATTCTGCTCAAGCAGTATTTCATCTATAGACTAGAACAACATAGTACGGTCATGTATTCAAGCGTAATGCGTAAGCAGCAAGCTTAAGTACGCAGCTTATCACACGTATATATTACAGAATGTCAGAAGACGCAGTAATTAATTGGGACTCGATTATCCACAAGAATGTGAGATCCAAGGACGGTCAAGATGCTGGAAATGTGGATGCGATAGAAGGAGATACGGTGGTAATTACAAGCGAAGGAGACCGTGAAGAGTATAATCTACCCAAATCAGAAGTAGAAGGATACAATGGTGCAGAAGTCTCCTTGAAAATTACTTTTGGCGAATTAAAGAAATATAAGGTCTGAACTAAATATTTTTAATTTTTTTGGATATTTCATTTACTATAAGTATAAATCATAAATGAAGAAGATATATAATGATATCTTGCTGTCAATGAACTCCACTAACAAGAAAAAAGGTGTGAGGATATTAGCTAGTTATGGAAAAAAAGCGATACCACTCATACAAGAACTTCGTAATATGGAAACTGACGAAGATATGAAAAACTATATGTTTGATATTATAGTCAAAATAGACAAGGGGCTTACATAGATGTATAAGCATTAGATATCAACTAAGGTAGTTAGTTCATATTGTATTTGTTGTATGACACGATTTTATTTTTCGTTTTTTGAAATTGCTTGCATAATAATAAAACACTGTCTATTAAATCAAGAAGATGAACCATCAGGAACTATTCTATACACATTTCCATTAAGGGTAAGAATATACAAATATCCATCGCTAGGTCCTACTTGGATATCTGTAATTACACCAAATCCTTTTCCTAGTACTGCTCCTCCATCTTGGAGTTCTTGTATGTTATTTGCTATCTTGTCTGCAAGTGGACCATCTAGCACTAATCCTGTTCTATCTTCATTTAATTTGAAATTGTATAAATTACCAAAATCTACATCTCCCATAAATATAGTATTTTCATACTGCCTTCCTAATTTATCGGAATTTAGAAATTTAAGAGCAGTTGGAGCAATCGTTAGGAGTGTTGCAAGT
>Ga0126310_10000385_pt1 | contig 14796 bp, 18 predicted proteins | sample Plot60_FD_92540 | JGI IMG/M metagenome (GOLD analysis project Ga0126310, IMG submission 92540) | Serpentine soil microbial communities from UC McLaughlin Reserve, CA, USA - Plot60 | ecosystem: Environmental > Terrestrial > Soil > Grasslands | place: USA: UC McLaughlin Reserve, Lake County... | reverse complement strand
TTTCAAGGAGGCGTAGCCGGCATCAGCGACGGCCACGATCTTGCGCTCCGGATGCCAACGCCTGACCAACAGGAGCAACTGCCAGGCCCACTCAGTGAGCTTCTTATGCCGCAGGCCTCTCTGTCGTCTACCCGGTCTCGTCCGCGCTTACCGCTCTTACCGCGGGCGCGCTTCTTGGCGCCACGGGTAATCTTCTCCCTCTCGACTTGCGCCTCGCCGCCGGCAGCGTACTCGCGGTCGCGGTGGTCGCCGCGGGTACCTTAGCTTTTCGGTAGGCGCATCCACCCTCCGCAGCTCGACTGCGAAACGCCTCAGCGCTGGATGCACAATGGACCGTTGTGGTGGGCAATTCGGAACGGGGTGACGCTGGGCTTCGGTGCCACGAGCCGGATAGGGTTCTTGCTGTGGTACGTGGTCCCGATTGGGGCCTTGCTTTTCGGGAGCCCGGCTCTCGGTGCCGCAATCTACGGCACCTACGGGTTGGTTCGGGGTGCGGCGGCACCTGCGATCTTGCTCGGCACATGGCGGCTGAAAGCGGACGTCTCTGACTGGTTGGTTATGCATAAGAAGCTGCACAGATCTCTGCGGCGGTAGCGATGGGTTTTGCGGGAGTGGCGGTTGCCATCGCCGTTGGGTTTTAGGGCTGAAGACGGTTCCTTCCTACACTCGCCTTGCTGGACTAGAGCGGTATTCATGTCGACTGGCGACGACGCGCATGTGCTACCCGCAGCCTCTGCGGCGCACGAACCTGCCCGGTCTGGCTTGAAGACCTTGATAGTCGGACGCCGCTTGAGGTCCTGCGAGCGCGCCAGGTTGGCCAGGCGCGATGTTCGACAGCAACGTGGGTATTGTCGAGCGCTCTCTGCGCCCACGGCGCGAAATCTCGCCTGCTTTGCGCCGCCAAGCGCGTCTCCTCCGACCTAACCGCCGCTAGCGGCTCGCAGGGCTCGAGGAGCAGATTGCCCGGCTGGTATCCAAGGCAGTCCCGCGCCTGTTAGCGCTCAAGGGGCAGAGCACACCGACACTGCGGCCGTGCTGCCGTATCAAAGACAACCTAGAGTGCTCGAGAGGCGAGGCGGACTTCGCCTACCGTTGACAGCCCGCGACGACCACCTCACCAAAAAAGGTCCCTCTCCACGATCCCATGAGTTGCCGTTGCTATCACGTTGGGTCCTTAGCTGATATAGGAGAATTCAGTAGGGTCAAGGCCAGCTTATTTTTCGGCGTTGCGTAGCTCCATCTCGAGCGTTCGGCCTACCTCTGTGCCGAACGCTCGAGCCCTAGCAGTTGCAGTAAGAACGACACCACCCACCTTGGGTTTTGTTTAGCGTAGCGCTTCCACAGTCGTTTGGGATCCATCAGCAACCTGAATACCCATTCTAGACCCGCACTCTGCATCCACCGCGGCGCCTGGCGCACCCGGCCCGTATGAAAGTCGAACGCTGCTCCCACGCCCAGCATGATCGCAGGGATCCGCCCTTTATGTGCCGCCATCCACCTCTCTTGCTTCGGACAACCGATCCCCACGAACAATATGCGCGCCCCCGACGCCGTGATCTCCTTCGTTACCATTTTGTCTTCCTCGGGCGTCAGAGCACGGAACGGCGGCGCAATCTGGCAAGCTATGCGCAGATCAGGGTAGCTTGCCTTCAATATCCGGACGAACGACTTCAGCAGATCTGGCGTACCGCCGTACAATCCTATCGGTACGTTCTCGCGCGCCGCTCGTTCCACCACGTGTGTCATCAAGTCCGTGCCTCGCACCTGCGATGCGTCCCTCACTCCTAGAGCCTTCAGGGCCCAGACCAAGGGCCGACCATCTGGCGTGACCAAGTCTGCCTCGTTCATCACCCGTCGGAACGCTGGAAAATCATACGCTTCCATGTTCATATGAACTGTGGCCACGCACACGTAGCGCGATCGCTGCTCATGTGCCCATCGCACCACCCGCCGGGAAGCATCTTCATAAGAGGTAGCATCCACTCGGGCGCCCAACACGAAGCGCGATTCCAAGCTCATGCTAGTCTCACTGGCTTGAATCACTCTACCAAGCACTCCTATTGGTATCGCTCACACCGGTCAAGAACACCTGCGTCGCCACGCGCGTCCTCCCAAGGTAATCAAGGATCATACCTACGTTCCATATTAGAGGACGACTATGGATTGATACATCAGCCAACCGGCACATTTTGGGACCGATGGGGCAGCTGGATGGGGCCACAGACCACAGCGCGCGGGTAGTCTCCATTCCTTGGCTGGATACTACGCTTGTGGCGTTGTGATTAGGGAAAAGGAAAAGTATCCAAGGTTGAAGCCGAGTTCGAACGTTGAGCCCCTTCGAACCCTCTCGGGCTTCTAAGGATGTTGCTCGCGAACGTGATAGGACAGGCTGCAGGAAGATTGATACCTGCGCCGAGCCAGTCTTGGCACCTGCGCCCTCGGCGGGACAGGCTGTGTTTCTACATAACCTCACGGCACACAGAGGCACCCGGGTACAGGAGCTGAGATGGCACGGTGCTGCGAGCTGCTCTATGCGCTGCCCTACCCGCTGGATCTCAACCCAATCGAGGGAACGTTGGTCGAGGGGCCGCGGCAAGGCGTGGCTCGAGACCCTGAGTTTCACGTCGAAGCGATGGCTGTGACGCTCGATGCGATCAACGCTCGTGATTCTCGAGGCTTTCCGGGCATCGTGGCTGGCGTCTACCTGGTAAGACCACCACGACAGGGGCCTTGGGGCTACCCGAGTGGCGGTAGAGGCACCTGGCATGCCATGCTGGCCCGTGACGCGCCGTCGCCACTCGAAAAATGTGCCACCCGGCTCTTGCAGAAGGCTGCCGTGCGGATCATCATTACGAGCGAGATGGCGGGTTTTGCTATGACATGCGAGCGCTGAGGGCCTTGAGGATCAGTGGGACCGGGGCGACTTGCCGGCCCGGCTTCGGCGTCCCTGGGCGTCTGCGGCGAACCAGTAGCAAGAGGGGTTTTGATCCCGCCGTAGGAAACGTTCCGACCCTTGCCAAGGATCGGTAAGGATGTACCGTCGGGGGAGGTCTGTACGGAGGCCCGTGCTAACGAACGGCCAGCTTGTCGTGGCTCTCGCTGGTGAAGAACCGGTACGTTGCCAGGTCGCTAATGGCGAGACCTTCTGCCGGACCTGCATTGGGGAGGCAACTATTAGCCTTACTTATCCCATCCGGACGCTATACTCGTAGAGACAGACGACGTTCCAGATTTGGATGAGTTGGGGTCTTCCGATAACGTGCGTGATCAGGCGAGGGATTTTTGGAGCCATAGCCCAGGCAGGCGAAGGCTATGGTAGATACATGTGCGCCGCCGCAAACGGAGACTAGGAGAACTTTTGTCTGACGCAAAGCTTAACGCTAACCGAGCAGGGCAAGACTCTCCCGCTGGGATTGCTAGACGCGAATACGCAGACAGCAGTAAGGACGAGGTGTCTTTAGCACAGATTATCCAGACTCTCAGGGAACACTTATGGATCGTGCTGCTGATGCCGTTGCTTGTCGCTGGGTTGACGCTAGGCTTCAATTTCATGCAGAGGCCCACCTATGAGGCTTCCACCAAGCTACTCATCGGAGAGAACGGAGGGTTAAGCGAGGACGTAGCGCAGACACCTAATCTCCAAGCGTTGATTCCGACCGTGGTCGAAGTCATTCGAAGTCGCCCCGTGGCTGAGTCTGTTATTGCGCAAGAAGGGCTGGAGATGACCCCGGACGCACTGATCAATAACCTGAATGTCCAGCCGATTCCGCAGACCCAAATAATCTGGGTAGCTTACAGGGATGCCAGCCCGCAAAGGGCTCAGCAAGTTGCTAACGCTGTCGGAGCCGCGTCATCCAAGGAGATCGAAGAACTCCAGAATAAGGATGTGGTAACGGTGGTTACTATAGAGCGGGCGGTTACAGGATATCGCGTTGGCCCCCATACCTTGCGCAACAGCCTTTTAGGGCTGTTGCTGGGGCTTATGTGTGGTATTGGGCTGGCGCTTCTGCTGGGCTATCTGGAAGATAGCCGCGTTGGCCAGAGGAAGTGAGTCAAGGTTTGTGGCCGACCGATGTCGCAATTGTCCGTGGTTCAGGACACCCAGAGGCAAGGTGCTAAGGAGTACTAGTGGAGCACATCCAAGCTCTCCGTGAGCAGCACGAAGCCAAGAATGTTTCAGGCAAGAGAATGCTAACGCCGGTGGTCACGCCAGGGAACCGGGCTTCGAAGTTCGGATGGTCATTGCGGAGATCGCCAACCTCGAGTTTGCCCCACAACGTACAGGAGGACGATCAGAATTAGTCTGCGTGCGCGGGTGCTACGGGGCGGCGCTTTCTTGACCCTACGCCAGGGATTGGGGGTGGCCCTCAATTTTGGCGGCGTGCTTCTCCTGACCCGTGCAATCGGGCCGGGGAACTATGGACTTTACGCGGCGGCCCTAGGCGTTTTCCTCTTCGTACAATTTCTTACCCAGGCCGGAATTCCAGTCTACTTGGTACGTCGAGAGGAGGAACAGCAGGAAGCTTATCATCTGGGGTTTACTCTTCTGCTACTGCTGAGTGTCGGCGGGATGTTATTGACTATTCTGGGGCTTCCACTTCTCGAGAGGTGGACGCGCTTGGAGGATTTTGGCCCGGTGGCGCTGGGCCTCTTTCTGAGTCTTCCGGTCGCACAAATAGCCCAGGTACCTCTAGCCAAGCTGGAGCGGAATCTTGACTTTAGGCGAGTAGCCATGTACGAGCTATGCGGTCTGGCAACCTTCTACCTGATTGCGCTGCCTCTAGCCTTTGGAGGCTTCGGCGCTGCGGCTCCGGTGGCAGGATGGTGGGGTCAACAGACGCTTTTGTTGGCTCTATTCTGTTGGGGGGCGAATTACCGCCCCAAATTGCACTGGAAGAATACGCTCGCAAGAGATGCGCTCAGTTACGGATTTGGATTCTCCGCCTCAACCTGGGTTTGGCAGCTAGGTCAGCTGGTCAACCCTTTGATTGTCGGACGCTACGCCGGCGCCGATGCTGTGGGGTACGTGGCTTTGGCCACACGAATGGTGCTAGGTTTGTCATTTGTTACACAGGTCATGTGGCGACTATCTATATCGGCTCTAGCTCGGGTGCAACATGACCGGGCACGTCTCAACCGAGCGGTGACGGAAGGAATGAAGCTGCAGGTATTAGGTCAAGGTCCCTTCTTGGTGGCGTTTGCTTGGGTTGCCCCCTGGTTCCTTCCCGCCTTCTTCGGCAACGACTGGTTGCCAGTGGCACAAATCTACCCATTTTTGGCGCTCGCTGCTATGGCCAATGCGCAGTTTAATCTGCACTCTTCCGCTCTCTACGTGCTTAAGAAAAATCTCGAGGTCGCGATATTCCACGTGGTACATATCATCCTCTTTGCAGGGTGCGCCTTTCTCTTGATCCCACGGATAGGATTCATGGGGTACGGTTGGGCCGAGGTAGCGGCATTATCAAGTTACGTGGTGATCCACTTTTACTTGAAGCGGGAGCTCGGTTCTCCTGCTTATCTGCTGTCCGGAGTATGGTATGTCGCCTTTGCGCTGGCTCTATTTGCTCATACTTTGGGATGGTGGGCGGCGTTGGGGTTGGTTGGCGTAGCCCTGTGGCCTCGAACGTGGAAAGAGGTAATCAGCTACTGGCACGAGCTAGGCGGTCAGATCAAGCTTCCATGGAGGGTTAAGGGTGAGCAATAAACCTTTGGTCAGTATCGTCATACCCAACTTCAACTATGGGCTATTTTTGAAGGACGCCATCACCAGCGCTCTAAACCAGACCTACCCCAACACCGAGGTCATCGTTGTAGACGATGGCTCCACCGACAATTCGCGAGAGGTCATAGCAGGCTACGGTAGCCGCATTGTTCCTGTGCTCAAGCGGAATGGGGGACGAGGTTCGGCTATTGACGAAGGCTTTCTGGCCAGCAGTGGCGACATAGTATGTTTTCTGGACTCAGACGACGTATGGTTGCCTCATAAGGTAGAACGTATAGTTGCGGTGTTCGAGAAATACCCTGAGGTAGGTTGGGTTCGCCATAATCTCGAGATGGTAGACGAGCATTTACGTGCCCTAGAGGGGGGAAGTGTATTCGCCGGCTCTGCTCGCCTCGAGCACGGTTCTTACCTCATGCCTTTGGACCCATATTTGTACTTGGAACGACGATCGACGATGATTAATAGCACTGGCCTAGCCTTGAGGCGCGAGGCTGTCTTTGATCTGTTTCCTATGCATGACGTGCTCGAGAGCTATATCGGGCATCGTGTACAAAAGCTGGCCGATCATCCGGATTCGTACATCAACATTATGTTAGGGGCGAAGGGTATCCAAGGCTATTATGTGGGCGAAGTCTTGGCATACTATCGACAACACCAACTTCAGGAGTTTAATACTCCTGATGATCCAGCGGAGATGCTGAGGCGTGAGATTGATGTAGGAGAGTTGGGTTCAGTTGTTTGGTCGAACGAAATGGGGATGAAGCGGCAGGGAACTCACGTATACAAGCATTACTTAGTGCTCGACGTCCTACAAGGCGAGCCTTTATGGGGCTTGAAACGGTGGATCACCCTGGCAAGAGGTCTGACCGGAGCTACCAAGTTAGCACCGAAGAACTCCAAGTTGGCCTTGAGGCAATCGCTTGCACTACTTTTCGCTTTCATGGCCCCGCACCTGTGGATGAAACGCTGGTTAGGTTACAAAGTTTCACCCGAAGTGTCCAGGGAAGGCGGAGCGAACTTGGGCGAGTCAAGCTAGCTCCTGGTCTTGATACTCACAGACACACGATACGGCTAACAGGTAATTGAGAACGTCATTAACGTCCGTAACCCTTATGATCCCTATAGCCTTCAGCGGCTTGGTGGATTTGCCCCGCGTGCTCATCTTCGGGCCCGTATCTTCCCTGGCTTTACTCACGACCTTTTATGCGTCATCAGCGACGTTGTTGTGGTTGGCGCGACCCGTGCTGAGTCGCCAGGCTATCAGCGTGGTTGCGCCGCTCGCAGCATTCTTGGTCTGGGCCTTCGCATCGCTCTTTTGGTCTGCGCCGACAATAAGTGGAGTTCAGAATCTATTGGTTGTGTCGAGTTTTCTAGTTCTCATGCTCCTTGCTTCAGGCAAGGGTGCGGGTAAGACGAATCGCAGGCTCGTAGAGCGAGCCTTCATGTGTGCCATATGGCTTGCGGCTTGTTTATACGCGATCACCCTTATTCGTAGCGGGTGGGGTGGAGTGGGGATCTTGGGTGCGCGCTCATTCGCGCTGTTCGCTTTGCTGGGAGTTGCTTGGTACCTGGCTAGCTGGCGCTACGGTTCGCAGCGAGGGTTGTGGTGGGCGGCTGCTATCACTTTGATGATCGGTGCCAGTCTCTCGCGGATGGCACTTGTTGTGGCTTTAGCGTTGTTCCCTTTATCTCAGATCTCATTCAGGAGCGTGTGGCGATGGTTAAGAGTCGGCTTATTGATCGCTGTGCTTGTTGGGGTCTCTCAGCTGGCGTTGACCTACGTAGAACCTGTGCGCGCTCGCTTCCTGGAACCCTCCGCGGTCGAGATAGGAGGAATACAGATCAATACCTCAGGGCGGGACGTGGCCTGGCCCGTGGTGCTAGATTCTTGGAAGGAATCGCCGTGGATAGGCAAGGGCGCGGGCACAGCGGAGGAAGTAACCACACGCTATTTCCCTGACGTTGGCCACCCTCATAACGACTACTTGCGTGTCTTGCACGATTACGGTGTCATCGGCCTGGGATTTTGGCTGCTTACATTCGTCAACTTGTTAGGGGTAACCTTCACAGCATGGGTGAGATCAGCTAGTAAGGGCAGTCCACATGGCCGGTTGCACCTGGCTGCCTTCTTGTCTGTGGTTGCTGTGATACTAACCATGATCACCGACAACGTGATGACCTACGTTTTCGTGATGGCTCCGCTGGGAGTGCTGGTAGGAGCGTCTCTGGCAAGCGGGAGGCAAGAGGTTGACTGATAAGGTGGCGATTCTCACGAACATACCTACCCCTTACACCTTGCCAATTATTAGGGAGCTTGATCGGTACTGTGATCTACTAGTCGTGTTCGATGATCACTCGGAACCGAACCGGGAATGGTCTTTATCGGAGCAAGACCTCGAGTTCCGGCATACCTTCGCCAAAGGCGTTAGCCTCCGCTACCGGAGAACGCACCCTGTCACCGGTGCACGGGATGAGCGATATCTGCAGATCAGGTACGGCGTCCTTCCAGCGCTCCACGCATTCAAACCCCGCTTGGTGGCAAGTGCGCAGCTAGGCGTACGCACGGCGCTGGCCGCTGCCTACTGCAAGGCAACCGGGACCCCGCTCGTCGTCGGTTGGGAGGGGACCCGTCACTCGGAGAAGCATGTCAGTGCGGGAAGAGTCCTTTTCCGTAGGTTGCTGCTTAAGACTGCCGATAGGATCGTGTCCAATGGCCGTGAGTCGGCCGCGCTGCTCCTGCAATATGGGGTATCGCCGGACAGCATCGACGAGATTACGATGGGGGTCGATACGAGATTCTATGCGTCGGAAGCTAATAACCTTACGACTCATCGCGCCCGTATTCGTTCAGAACTAGGGGTAGCAGAGGTAGTGTTGTTGTTCGTCGGCCAGCTAATCGAAAGGAAAGGCCTCCGTCAGTACCTTGAGGCTCTAGGAAAACTCTATGACACAGGGCTGAGAGGATGGTCTGCCGTCTTTGTCGGTTCCGGACCGATGGAAGGCGCGCTGCGCGACTGGCGATCGAAACATCCGGACGTGCCGGTCAATATCAGCGGTTTCGTCCCGCCGCAAGCTCTCCCCAGGTTCTTCGCCGCTGCGGACGTCTTCGTTATGCCGAGTTTGGAAGATGTCTGGGGCATGGTCGGGCTAGAGGCGGCGGTGTCGGGACTACCCCAAATATTCTCGGTGTACAGTGGGGCTACGTATGACCTGTTACATGACGAGCGTGTAGGGCGCATAGTTGATCCGCTCAAAGTCAGTCAATTGACTTTGGCACTCCAGTATTACATCGAGAACCCGCCGCCAAGACTCCCAGACAAGCTCGTTCGAGACTTTGTTGACCATTACAGCCCCGAGCGTGTTGCCGCGAGGTGGTGGAGCTGCTTTCAAAAGGCGCTAAAGCAGCAATGACCAACACAACACAACGGACGGTATCGGAGCGAGCCCCAGACTCGGGACATTTGAAAGTGGTGCTCGTGCATGGTTACTATCAACAGGCCGGTGGCGAGGACCAGGTGTTCGCCGCCGAGAGTGAACTTCTGGAAGCCCAAGGCCACCAGGTACTGCGCTACACCGTTCACAACGAACGGATAGAGCGCATGAGCCCATTGAGCCTGGCCGGGGCTACGGTGTGGCACCGGTCGAGCTACCGCGACCTACGGGCTTTGGTCCGCAGGGAGCAGCCGGACTTGGTCCATTTCCACAACACCTTCCCCCTGATCTCCCCGGCCGGATATTACGCGGCCAAGGCCGAAGGGAGACCTGTGGTCCAGAGCTTGCATAACTACCGCTTGCTGTGTCCGAACGCCCTCTTTTTCCGCGATGGCCACGCGTGCGAGGACTGTCGCGGACGGCTTGTTCCCTGGCCCGGCGTACTCCATGCCTGCTACCGGGGAAGCCGGCCGGCGAGCGGGGCGGTAGCAGCGATGATAACTACCCACCACGCACTGCAAACATGGACAAGGATGGTGGACACCTACATCTCACTCACGGGGTTCGCCCGCAGGAAGTTTATCCAAGGAGGGCTGCCGGCGGAGAAAATCGTCGTGAAGCCTAACTTTATCCACCCTGATCCTGGGCTGGGAGAAGGGCGGGGGAACTACGCCCTCTTTGTGGGTCGGCTCTCGGTCGAGAAGGGTATCGACGATCTGCTAGCGGCCTGGGAACGGCTGGGAGACCGGGTGGTGCTGAAGATCGTAGGAGACGGCCCGTTGGCGGATAGGGTAGCCCGGGCGACCCGAAAACTCGGGGGTGTGGAATGGCTAGGGAGGCAGCCCAGGGACCGGGTGTTGGCCCTGATGAAGGAGGCGGCGATGTTGGTCTTCCCCTCGGTGTGCTACGAGGGTTTCCCCCTAGTAATCGCGGAGGCATTCGCCGTGGGTCTCCCTGTCGTTGCCAGCGACCTGGGCAGTGCGGCTTCGCTCGTGGAGCCGGGCCGCACTGGCCTGCACTTCCGGTCCGAAGACGCGGAAGACCTGGCAGACAAGGTCGGCCTGACGCTGGCCAACCGGGGGACGCTCGCCGGCATGCGTCGGGCAGCCCGAAGAGAGTTCGAGGCTCGATACACCGCCGAGCAGAACTATCGGCAGTTGCTGGGTATCTACGGCTCGGTAGCGGGGGAGGCTGCAACGCGAGCTTGATTTCGAGACATTTCCTGGGCGTGAGAGTAAACGCTACCCGTGGCATGCGGTGTGCATACTTATACTACTTTGCCTTTTTAGAGTCATGAGTCACAATACTCAGGGCCCTGAGAACTCATTACCCCGCCTGACCTGTTCTCCGAAAACTGACTCTCCCTCGTTTTCGGTGCAGCATGAGCAGACCGCAGCTTCTCTCGTAAGCTACAACGCAGGGCATGTACTCATCGAAGAAGCTCCCAATTAGGCTGTTTCCCAATGTACCCGGCCTCCAACTCGAGCACCTCGCCACTGACACTAGTGGACAAACCGAACCTACAACTTTCCAGACATTGACCTTTACAGGGCGACCGAAGGAGAAGGTTGTATCATTACGAGTCCAGACAACGCATCTCTTAAGACGAATCTCCGTACGAGTCCGGAGATAACGCTGCACCCCTTAGGAGGCGAGTTACGAAGGAAGGTGAACCTGTTTTCCTCCGAAGATGCGAGCGCCCTCGACGGTCAAACTCAGCACAGTTGAACGACCGGTTTGGGCGGATACGATGCAGTATAAGATACTAGTGCGCATGGATCACAGGGCCACTTGTGTGCGCTATGTTAAGCACTGGGACCGTGATGCTATATCATCGGACCCGTTAGGATGTGGGGGGAAGAGGTGCGTAAAGAGCAGATAACGTTCGACTACGCGGACCCTGAGGTGGACGAGATCCGCAGCTGCTTCCAATGAGTCGCGCAACAGACTCGTCGCAGACGCCCCAATCGTACCCCTTGCCTTCTGTCTCTGTCATCATGGCCGTGTACAATGCGGAACAATACTTAGCTGAAGCGATAGAAAGCGTACTGCACCAAACCCATACAGACTTCGAGTTTATTATCGTGGATGATGGCTCGACCGATCGAACGCCAGAAATCATCGACTGGTATGCTGCTCGTGATGGACGCATAAGGGTAATTTCTCAGGCCAACATGGATCAACCCGCCAGCCTCAATCGGGCACTTGCCGCGGCGAGCAACGATTGGGTGGCCCTCATGGACGCCGATGACAAGTGCATGCCACATCGTCTGGAAACCCAGTTGCGTGCACTGCAGCGGGAGCCGTCGGTGCGCGTGCTTGGATCTTATGCAAGGCGACTCGATGAACAGGGCAGAAGCTGGGGAATATGGGGGATAAGGACTGTCAAACCGAAATCCGTAACAGAATACTATAAACTGATCGAACGCAACGAGTTGATGAGCCTAGTTCACCCATCGGTGATGATGCATCGCTCAACCATTCTGGCGTTCGGAGGGTACGACACCAGCTTCGGCCCTGCTGCGGATACCGAGCTATGGAGCCGTATATCGGAGAAGTGCGTAGTGATGAGCCTGCCGGAGCCACTGATCTACTACCGAGTCCACTCGGGAAGTATGACGATAACGCGTTTCTTTGAGCAACGCCTCATGTTGCGATGGCTCCAAGCTCGTCAGTACGCGCGAAGGCACAGGCTTCCGCCACCCTCACTCGATGAATATCACAGGTCATTGGGAAGCCGTTTCGCACTGCGACGGCTGAAGTGCGTCCGTCAGGACTGGGGAAGTTATTTGGAGATGCGGAGCACGCTGGCTTGGTACAGAGGCCATCATCTGCGGGCTTTGCTGATCCGGGCAGCCGCTTCTGTTCTTATTCCACTCCAGGTTGCAGGAGGGTTATGGGCGCGGAAGTCGAGCTTTTTGAACCGATCAGATCGTGTGCAAGCGGAGAAATGACTCAACAACTCGCCGGCATGGGAGTTGCTACGTTGCCAACCGAAATCGGTATTTTGGATCCTTACTAGAGGTCTTGTCTTGCAGGATTGGTAGGCCTTGTGTGATGATCCCCTGTAGGCTCGAAGCGATCGACGCTCAGATCAGCCTGACCGCTGTAGACAATCCTTATGAGAATGCACAAACGAAGACTTCTTAAGGTTCCTGATGTCGGAAGAGGCGTCACATTCGAGGAGGCGATGACCTTCGCTGCGTTGACCGAAGAAGTCTTCAACAAGAAGCGGTTGTACTCGAATCTAGGGTACATACCGCGGGTAGGATTTGAGGCAGGCTACGCCCCGAAGGGAGGATCTTCACCAAAACATCTTGGCGAGGCGTGTGTTCCGCTTTCCTACACCTCGGAGCGCGAATGCCGACTTTCTCCTCAACGCCGAAAATAGTCTTCCTTGCTGCTATATCGGTTAGGGAAAGAGCCAACCGATGCTACGAGAATGTGCCAGATGGCCTATGCACTGGATTACTTTAGCTTCTAATATATTACGGTACGAAACTAATGCTAGGCTTGAACAGAATGTCTGGCGAGTAAGGAAGTGGACCCGTGCCCCGAATGAGTAACGCGGGACTTTTAAGTGACAGAAGGCCTAAGACGGAAGCTCTGATCGCGAAACCTGAGGCTGCAGAGCCACGAAAGGCATGACGGTCACTGTTAAGTCGTGGGACCGAATAGATCCGCTCCTGACCGAATGGGAGCGTTTGGCCGTGCGAGCCGAAGCCAGTCCGTTCTTATGGCCCGGGTGGATCGGCGCATGGTGGCGCGCGTTCGGGGCGGGAAAGCTTGAGATACTCACGGTGTACGAGGACGGCGACCTAACCGGGGTTCTTCCGCTGCACCGACTCCGCGGAGTCCTAAGCTCGACCAACGACCCCGATACGGGCCCCTTCGGCTTTCTAGCAGCGAACGAGACAGCCCTACAGCGGCTGTGCGAGTACTTGTTCTCCGAAAGAGCGCGACGCATCAACTTTTCCTTACTGCCCTCTTCAGATGTGGGCGTATCTTTGGCTCGCACAACCGCCGAGGCCGCAGGTTACCGGGTGATCGCGGATTCTATTGCAGGGTCGCCCTACGTTCTTATCGACGAAACGAGCTGGGACGCGTATCAGAGCGGGCTGGGCAAGAGCATGCAGAAGGATATTCGTCGCTGCCGGCGGCGGCTCGAGGAGGAAGGGCGGCTCACGATAGACGTCTTTGACGGTACGCAGAGATTGGACGAGCTTCTCGAGGAAGGCTTTCGAGTCGAGGGATCGGGCTGGAAGGAAGCTGAGGGCACGAACATCAACGCGCGCCCGTCGACGCGCCGCTTTTACACAGAAGTCGCGCACTGGGCGGCCGAGCGCGGCTGGCTCCGGTTGGCCTTCCTGCGGCTCGACGGACGAACGCTTGCTTTCGACTACTGCCTTGAGTGCAACAGAATTCATTACTTGATCAAGACCGGATACGATCCCGCCCACGCGAGGTACTCGCCGGGCAAAGTGCTTCGTCAGCATATGCTCGCCCGAGCCTTCTCTGAGGGCCTTGCCATCTACGATTTCGGCGGCATCATTGAACCATATAAGCAGAAGTGGACCGACTCATATCGCGAACTACAGTCGCTGTATATGTTCGCGCCGACGGCACTCGGCTTTCTCGACCGGAAGGCTCTTGAGTACCGTCGTCCTGCTGTGGAGCAGGTGAAGGGTGTTGCCCGCTCGGCCCTTGGCAAGCGCGGCTGGCATCTGCTAAAGCGGGGGCGCGCGCTGGCCCGGGCGAGGCTCGATCTATGACGCTCCTCCCGCGCCTCATCGTCTATCCGCCTTTGCTGTTCGCACCCTATGCGTGCTGGCCTTCGGGGAGGCTCCCGTTCTCGCTGGAGGTAGCTGGGTGTCGAATGTCATGTCGCTCCAAAGGCTGTTCGCGTGCGTCAAAGCCCTAGTCCTAGTGCTGGGAGGCGAGATCCTGACGCTACCCTACCGGCGATGAAAGTTGGCCATGGTCTTAGGATAGGCGCCGTCGGGTGTGGGTACGTGGGGCTGGTGACGGGGGCTTGCCTAGCTCACCTCGGGCACCGGGCAGTGTGCGTGGACCGGGACGAGCGGCGCATCGGCGCGCTTACAGAGGGCCGGATGCCCTTCTACGAGCCGGGCCTCGAGGAGCTCGTGGGACGGAGCGTCCGAGAGGAAGGGCTCTCTTTCTCGGGCTCCGATGGCCTGGCGCGGCTCGTCAGGGAGGCCGACGCGGTCTTTATCGCCGTGGACACGCCCGAGGGAGACGATGGCTCGGCGGACCTCTCCAGCGTCGCGGAGGTCGCGAGGAGAATCGGCCGGGCCCTGGCAGAGCCGGACGCCCAGCCTAGGGAGCGCCCCCTTATCGTGGTCAACAAGAGCACTGTTCCGGTGGGATCTGGGGACTACGTCTCAATGCTGATCCGCGACGGTATGGAGGAGGCCGGCGGGGTAGAGGAGGAGGCGGCTAAGTTCCTGCTGGCCTCCAACCCCGAGTTCTTGAGGGAGGGATCGGCCATCTACGACTCGCTCTTTCCCGACAGGATCGTGGTCGGGGCCGACTCGAGGGAGGCTTTGGATACCCTGCGTGTCCTCTACGAGCCGGTTATCGAGCAGTCTTTCCCAACCGAGCTCGACCCCCGTCCGAAGGTG
>Ga0126310_10000384_pt1 | contig 14800 bp, 15 predicted proteins | sample Plot60_FD_92540 | JGI IMG/M metagenome (GOLD analysis project Ga0126310, IMG submission 92540) | Serpentine soil microbial communities from UC McLaughlin Reserve, CA, USA - Plot60 | ecosystem: Environmental > Terrestrial > Soil > Grasslands | place: USA: UC McLaughlin Reserve, Lake County... | reverse complement strand
TAGCTGAGGAAAAAGGGACTAATACAGGCAGAACCTTAGCTGAGGAAAAAGGACCCAAGAACAAAATAGTTGAGGAAAAGATAAAGGGGCCTAAGAAAAGAATTGCTGAGGAAAGGAGAGGGGGCAGAGTCATAGAGGAGGCACTTATAAAAGAAGCGCCTATAGCTACATCCGGTAACAATGTCTACATAGCATGGTGGAGTAACAAGACTGGAAACGACGAAGTAATGTTTAGAGCATCAACAGACAATGGTGTTACTTTTGGAAATAAGATTAACCTAAGTAATACAACTGAAGCTGATTCACAAGATGCACAGATATCTGCATCTGGAAACAAAGTGTATGTAACATGGTGGGAGAGAAATCAAACAAGCGAAGAACCAGTGTTAAGAACTAGTAATAATAATGGAGGAACATTTGGACCACTATTGAGGCTTGCTTCTAACGGTACTATTGGAGAAGCATGAGGATAAGAATAAGAATAAATCAATCTCCTTTTTTTGTGCTTTGGAGTTTCTAAAAAAAGTATAATTATTGTTCTCTACTTTGCTGTGGCGCGCGCTTGTTGAGGGTTCTTGTTTGTTCTTTATCATGTCTTTGCAAGTGCGATAAAGTCCTTGGTAGGAAATGCTGTTTGGTTGGGTCCTCTGATTTATTTGTGGTATGCTTAATATCCAAATAGTCGTATTTTTCAGCCTGATTAGATATGATTTACCATTTCTATGTAGTTATATGCTTGTTGTTTGTAAATGTCATTGAAGCTCTGCAAAAGGAGGCGAAGCATTTTCAGCTTGTGCGTCTAATAATAACGGTATTGATATTTTGGCTGTTATTATCAAAATTGTAATAAAAAGCAGTAAAGGCATAATGACAATATATTTTGGTCCTAAATGCCCTTGCATAAGCTGCTAACTATTGTTGCTATCTTATGTAATAACATTTTCTGCTTTACCTAAAAAAGTAAAAAGAGCAATGATAGACATTCATTTTATGTATAATCTGAACTTTATATAAATTCTGTTGCTCTGAGTATATAAGAGGATGCTAAGGTCTAAATTTGCAATACTTAAGATAAGTCTATGTACATTCATGGCAGCGTTTTTACTGCTTTTGCAAATAGCTGCTGTTCATGGTAGTGCTATTACCAATATGCTACCGTTATCATCATCTCTGCTGTGTTAAGAACACCTATTTGTTTTATAAGATGACCATCTTCTTCTAACTTACGCATTGTTGCATAAGTATGAAATCCATTTCTTGCCAGCATGAGTGAAGTTTCAAATCTATACCACTAGAGCTGCCTGTTACAACTGCAACTTGTTCTTTTTCTTGTATCATATATGGTTGGTCAGACACTTTCAAATTATATAAAGTAAAATTTACAAAGTATACAAATTATCTGTATATTTGCACAAAGCAATTAGCCAGAAAAAGTACAATCTAGCGACCTTGTTCATCTACTATCCATCTTCAAACTGCATTGTACTAGCTAACTAGCAGTCTTTGATCCAAAGATCCGTTAATCAAAATGATAACAGAAGGTGATCGCTCAAAGTTGTATAGAGTATTTCATAAATATGGTCTTAAGGTTAACCTATAACCAATTTTATACCCTGCGCAATATGAGTTTGAATGCTCAAGCCCACATTGATTGTTGTCAATCCCTTTCTTTGCATCTATAAATCCTCGTGTCTCACCATCTCTCAATCCTGCTGAAAATCCACCATCATCTGTCATAATTGGATTTGAAGGTGACAATTGTTGGGGCTGTATAGAAGGCACTGATGACGATGACGACATGCTTGTTGTTTGTTGCTGCTGGCTTATAGACGTGTTAGCTGTAGTTATTGCATTGCTAGGATTTCCAGTACTATTAGTCAGTTTTGCTGCTATTGATGACGAATATGATTGCTGTGCGTACACATAGAAATTGTTACTACTCCAAATAGCAAAAATTAGGATACCAGCTAAAGCTGAGAATATTGTAAAGATCATGGTCGAGTAATTCATATTAGATGTCTACATATCATATTTATTTTACTCAGATCTACTGGAAAAAGAGATCCGCAGATGATGGATTGTCCTAGATGTGGACGAGAGGGAAGAATTTCATATTACAAGCCAACAAATGGTAGAGAATTTCATATATGGAAATACTATATAGTCCATGAACGATTAGACGGATATTGGGGGAAAGGGGAAAAGCCATAAAGTCAGAAAAGAGAGAAGATGTCATATGAAATCAGAGCATGAGAAAAAGCAGATACTAAAGAGATTGGACAGGCAGTCCTCTTAGATTAAAGTAAAGGACGAAAATAAGTAGTATTACCTCACGTTATCCAGATCATCTTAAAACTTTATGTGACTTATTCTTGCAGTCTCTAGCGCTTTGAAAAGCGCATCACCTTCTTTAGTCTTTAATTCAAGTGTGACACTGAATCTTTGATCATTAAATGATTTTTCAAACAACAATAAAATTGACTTGCGTTTTCTAGTAAAAGCGAGCACTACATCATATGGATAGACATTCCCTGCACAATATATTGCCTTTTCAGTAACGACCAGTGTTCCTTTGGCCTTTGTCTACCTCGTCTTATCTCTACCTATTGCAACGTATCCGATAGGCCAGCAGCAAGCCAACTTCCTACTTTTCTGCCAGCTCCCCTGTGCTCTGTCTTTTTAACTATAACCTCGCCTTCTGATCTGAAATATGCCTTCTCTTTCTCAACATTATAGCTCTCTAACATGGGCTTCGGTGGCGATGCTGTTGTTGATGTAATTTCAGTAGTAATAGGATTTTCTGACATGCTGAGTATAGCACAAACAGTTGGAATAGTAGGAACTATGGTATTGACACTAATTTTCTCAAAAAGACACATACAGAGTCTATTAAGTCATCAACAAACTAGAGTTCTAAATGACTTAGACGAAAAAGTTCGCAAGATGGCAGAGATTATAATTGAAGGATGGCTACATTGGATCAAAAATTGCTTCAAATATGGAACTATAGGGGAACAATGGGCGCAAATCCGATCAGAGGGATGGTTGAATCCTGCATTTGAGAATTTTGTAAACAGGGAAATAATTCTAGACAGATTATGAAGATTTATTCTACAACTATATCGATAAGCTAAAAATCTGAACTACGTAATATTTACGAGGCAAATTCCTGAACTTTCACAAAAATTGAAGATAAAGAAGTTTTAACGAGAGTGAACAAGAAAAAGAAGAATCAAATGACCCTGATTATGATGAAGATGAAGATCAGCTAGAAGAAGAGCAAGAAGAGGAGACTAGAGATATGACATCAACAATGAACCAAGTTTTTTAGAGGTTAAAAAATATTTAGATGAAGATTGATTATTTTATTTGGTCATTTAGTAGTAGTAGAGTTAGACAAAGAATATGATGATGAGGGCATAGAAGTAGGAGTACTCGTAAACCCAGAATGAGATTCAAGCCATGAATAAAGATCTGCTAGAACATACTCTGGTATGAGTCCATAGCTATTTCTCCATCAATCCGTTAACAGTATGGCAATCATATATGAACCTAGAAACTCATTATAATCTTGTTCACGATCTTGTCTGATGGTGTGGATAGATTTGTGTGACAAGTTTACTACTGCTTTAAGATAAAAGCTCAACTACACATAGCTTTGTGGTTCTCAATTGACTCCATACTGTCATCGTCATTATCACCATCGTCATCACTTTCTTTCTTTGCCAAGAAAATTACTTACTATTGCAATATACAATTCTCTACCTATATATTTCGGCATCAAATTATAGCACTAATTATCTCAATACAAATATACCTATGTCGTAGAGGAATGTTTAACACATATGAACCACACAACTCTAGGATTAGTTGTTGCTGTCATAGCAGCAGCTTTAGTAATAGGAACACTCGCTACAATAACAGCAGCTTTTGCAGATAGCAGCAAAACAGTTGTAAAGCAATCAAATAAACAAAAATTACATCAGGATGGAATTATTAACTCAGCTGACCAACATGCCTCTAATTGTATTGCTGTACTTGATGGAGCTAATGCATGTCGAGGACAGGAAACAGGGCGACCAACAGTAGTACCAGGAATACCAGGAATACCAACAACATAACAATATCGATATCAATATCACCTTAAGGACAGCTAAAATAACAACAACAACAAAATAAGAACCCTATAGTAGTAGTAACAACATTAATAGAGGTCGAGTAATGCTGAACTACTACTACAAATTCCCTTCTTTCAATATAGACAGACGATAGATCTATTCTAAAGATGGAAGCTCAAAAGCATCATTCAATATGTTAGTTCTTGTGTATCCCTATGGCTAGCTATAATCATAGCGTTACTTTATTTTTTCTTCACAAGCAGATAAAGCAAGCTAAAAAACTGCGGACGCAAAAATATCTCATTCTAAATTACATTAACTTCATGCAGTGTTACCAATCCATTATCGCCAATCATCTTCTTATCTGCGGAAGTAGTGGTTCTAGTTTTGATTTATCATCTATTACTTCTATCATCATAGGCATATTGATGGTTATTCCTTCCAAGTGTATTGTAGACCTTCTGCGTTTACCAAATCCATCTACATCAGTCCATACTGTCGCACCAGAAATTTTAGCGCCTATCAAGAAATCTATCAATACTTTTTCTAATCGTTTACCTTTGAATTGGTCATTCTTCTTTATTCTAATGGTGAGGCACCACATCTTCTGTATCATTCCTTATCTTTTCTCTCACCTTCATAATTGTAACATGATTGTTGAAGCAATAATCCTGCCTGCATATACAGCACCAATTGATAAGCCAACATTTGATAATGTGTTTATTGCTGTTGTATAAAATTGTCTATTATCGATTAAATCAGTTGTCTCAAGTGCAAATGAAGACATAGTAGTAAGCGATCCGCAAAAATCAACAGCGATCAAAAGAGAATATTTTGTATCCAAATTCCAAAGCAAAGACAGAATTGAAGATATCCCAAAATAAAACTTCCAATCACATTGACTGCTAAGACATTAATTGGAAGTGCACCAACTATTATCGGGGAAGACAACATTCTATATCGAAGGAATACACCAGCCAAAGCTCCAACTGATAGAAATACAAACTCTTCGATGCCTTTCATTGTCATTTTGATTTTGTTTCACCTACTTTCCATCATTTTGATTCAAGTAGGCATTATCAGCATCGTTATAGCGTTATAGAATGCGGTTTTGGTATAGCTTTGCTTCTTTTATATCTATACCATGGCTAATGCCATAGCCAATACACTATACGAATAAGCCGTTTTAAATGTATTTACTACTGATCACATAACTGGCCTGATTCAGCATAATAGATGGAGCATGTTTCATGCTAGATAAAGCTAAAAATTTAAACAACGTAATATTTACGAAGCAAAAAATTAAACTTTGAACATGTCTAACTAACAATCAAGTAATATATCTATTGATACTAAAGAACTTATAATGGCTCCAAAAGGTCTTATTAAACACCATGTTTGTGGATGTAATTACGCGGATGGGAAGAACTGCCCCTTGTGCAAGAAACCGTGTCATCATGATGCGTCTCTGGCACCTAGGATATTAATTTCGCCGATGTAATTAATCTACAGGAATATGGATGAAGGGGCAGCATGGAGGAGGAGCAAAGTTGCAAGTCATGCTCACTGTTACATATTAGCAGTTCTATCCACCATCAGATGTAGAGACTAACGAACCACATGATTCTCCAGTACGAAGAGATCAGCAGCAGCAAAAAGGACAGCAACAAATGCAACGAGCAAAAAGACGATATCTTCAATGTAAAAGGCTGTAGTCAGGAAATCTATTTTGATGCAAACAACAAAAGCCAAAGCGGAAAATGGATCCCATTAGACAAAGACACTGGGTTGCCGCATCAATGTCAATAATAGCCAGCCATTCTAATACTGCTTCGGGATTAATTTTTTGACAAGCATTATTTTACTACCAATACAGGACAATGTGCATAAGTCACAACACCTGACGCGACACTCCCAGATAATACTTTATTGAAACCCGATTTTCCTCTTGTTCCAACAACAATCAGATCAACATTTTTATCTTTAGCATAATCTACTATACCTCCTGCTACATGTGTAGAAGCGATAATTTCTGTCATTATCTCAATATTTTTATCATTTGCCTTCAGTTTAACTTTATCTAAATATTTCTGAGCTTCTTTGTTTATGTTTACAATATAGTAAGAAGATGGTCGCATTTCTTTAGTCTGCCCAAAAGATAAATCAACGTCAGCTGGATGTATAACATGCAAAGCATAAAGTTCTGCATCATTATAATCTTTAGATATGGAGATGGCATAATCTGCTGCATTCATGGACCCATCTGAGCCATCTATTGCAACCAATATTTTGGAGAATGTTACTTTTTGATTATTAGTAGCAGTTGACATATACATTTCTTGGTTAAGAAAATCTCATTAAAATTGATATCTTTAAATGACTATGGGTTTCAGCTTTGACAGATAAAGCTAAAAATCTGGACACTATAATATTTACGAAGGAAATTTCTGGACTTCACAAAAACTGAGCAGTTAGTGGATTTTGAGCACATAACAATGAAAGCTATTTGTTTGATTTTTTAAATAATTTCACAGCATTTATGCTTGAATTGATACATACAAGGAATACTAACCATGCCACTATGGCCGCCAACATAGAAGCCTGATAAGCTTCAATATTTCTTTGAAGTAAATAGTATTGAACTGATATCTTGCAGACCGAATATATCAGTTCAGAAATAGAAAATGCAGCAAAAAGTTTCTTTATATCTGTTCTTATTTGGACATAGTCCTTTTGACCTGTTATTGGATGGACATATCTATGTCTATTATCGAGGTAAAATAATACTGCAAATAGAGGAATATATACTCCATACTCAATAGACAGAGTAGCTAGAGCATTTAGTAGATCATTATTATTAGTACGTTCCTGTTCTGAGTATATTTGAGCAAAGATTGCTCCTGCAAAGAATGCGGCTACGCCAGCCAGAATTAAATTTTTATTGAAAAGTATTGTGTGTTTATATTTTTGATAAAAGTCATTATATTTTAGATGAAGATCAATCATAGATAATAGTAATAGTCATTGATTAAAGACCATATATTTATCAATTCGTTATTTATATCGATTAGATAGGCCAAACCCATAGCAGAACATCTTTTTCTACATCAAATACTCATATGTTTGGTTTAAGCAAAATGATAAAGCTAAGTATCTCCATTATACTGCTAAGCGTGAAAATGGAACACCTCTTTAAAATCATGCACAGAAAATGGAACATTTGAGCTCGCCTGAAATCTGACAAGCCAAATTTAGAGGAATTTTAGGGTACTTCTAGATGATTTAGAAGATGTCAAAAACTCATGTTATTTAAGCAGCTGTGTCACTACACTGATATCTTGTCACGTCTTTCAAAAGCTTCACGTGCAACATTGATTGCGCCTCTTCTTAGCAACATAGCTCGATAAATAACCTGTCTTGACATTTCTATTGCCAAAGTTCTAGGATTCTCTTGTCTCATAACAGCTTCAGTAAGTATATGTCTTACAGCCTTTACTATCTTGTATTTTATAAGCTCAAAAGCCTCTTTTTCTGTCCTACCTTGATATTCAACAAATGATCCTATTACTCCTCCAGCATTTGCAATAAAATCTGGGATAATCCAAACTCCGTTTTTGTGCAGATATTCGCCAGCGCTTGGTAATGTTGGAAGGTTTGCTGCCTCAACAAACCATTTTTATATTATGTTCAAGTAATTTTGATGCTGTCTTGTCAGTTATGACATCACCTATAGCAGCTGGGATAAATATATCTGAATCAACCTCAAATATCCCTTCTTTGTCAAAAACATCATAACCCTTCAAATCTGAAAATCTCGCTTTTCCTTTCATATCTTTCATCAACCTTGGAATATTCAGACCATCTTTATTGCAAATAAATCCAGAGACATCGCTTATGGCGACTACTTTGATTCCAGATGAATCTAAGAATTTGGCAGTAAATGAGCCAACATTTCCAAATCCCTGAATTGAAACTCTGATTTGTCTTTTTGATACATACAATGATTTTAATTCTTCAAGAACTTCGATGGCGGATTCTAATGCTGAAGTCACTCCATAACCAGTGGTTCCTAGTTCATGAGGAATTCCACCAAGCTCTGCAGGTTTTCCAGTACAAGCACGCATGTCCCCTATTTCATGTGCGAAAACAGCCATGTCAAGTTCAGTCGTACCTATATCTGTAGCAGCAATATACTGTGTTGGACAGTATGGTTTGATCATTTTTGCAAATGATTTCATCCAAGATACTCTGTCGACTTCATTTGGATTAGCAACAATACCTCCCTTTGCTCCACCAAATGGCAGACCAGCAGCGCATTTCCATGTCATAGTTCTGGCCAGTCTAAAAATTTCGATTGGTGTTACCGTATCAGCAAATCGTTTTCCACCTTTTCCAGGCCCAGTCGATGTGTTATCAATAACCAAAACTCCTTTCATACCAGTATCAGGATCATAAACCTGCAAGATTTTTTCAGGCCCCCATTCATCTATAACTTTTTCCTGCTTTGAATCAAATGTCAATTGTTGTTGTCTTTTGTCGAATTGCATTACAGGTATATATTAGAATATGACAATATGCAAATGCGATGGATATATCATTTTGCTAAACGATTCAATGTACCTTGTACTTGTTATGTAATTGTATGCGTTAAGATGTACTTATTTGTCATTCAAAAATCAAGGCCCTTGTAATAGAGTGTTGTAGCAGACCTTGTCATAACATCTAGAACATACGAATTTGCAGCCAGTAACCCTGCAGATATACAAAGGTAAGCTCTTCTTCTAATAGATCGGCAAGTTCTGCTTTTAGCGATTTGACTTCATCGATATAAGAAGATCTACTAGTATTACCACGATAGTAATTCACAAGCCACTTTATCCTTCTTTGTAAAAAAGTAACCCGATCATTATGAGGCCTGGCCAACTTACCAACAATAGGCACGGCATTACCACATCTTTGACACTTGGCTTTTTGGAGTAGAAAGTGGGCCTTTGTTAGTCTATTATGACTTTTTTTCTAACCATTTCATGAAAGTAAAACGTGCAAAGGTTATTCCGGATACTAGTTGAGAAAATATGTCATCTCCATATAAACTTGTATTCATAATATCTCTTCCACCACTCTCGAGTGTTTTGATATATGCACTCATTGAAAATTCTTCTACCAACTTTGCAAGGTTGCCGCTTATCACATGGGTGTTAAACAATCCGACATAATCATCATTTCCTAACGAGATTAATTGTACCTTGATATTATATTCAAATTTTTTATCTGGTGGTAAATGGCGTAAATTTTCAAGATCAGATATAACGTATTTAGGTATAAGTTCTGAAAGATATTTTGCTTCTCTAACTGCAATCTGAGCTAAAGGTGGGTATAATTTCCCATTCTCATCTTTAACTGCAGCTATATCGCCGATTGAAAATATATTTGGATAGCGATCTATCTGACAGAATTCATTTAGAATTATTTTGCCATCTTTAGTTTTTTTAACTTCTGGATTTATTGGTATATCATAACCTTTAACTCCTGCAGTCCAAATAGTAAGAGATGAAGGGATTTTTGATCCGCTATCACTAAGATAAATACTACTACTGCCATCATTGTCATTTTCAACTCTAGTTACTGCAGAGCTTGTCATTATTCTTATTTCTTTTTTGTGTAATATTTCGTTTACTTTCTTAGCTAAACGTTCATCCCATTCTGAAAGAATAGTTGGTAGTGCTTCTATAATTGTTATAGAAAGTCTATCTGATCTTTTGCTCTCATTTACAAAACCCGATAGTGCTCCGCCAAGGCTGACACCTGTTGCTCCCCCTCCTACAATTACAATATTATGCTTCTTATTTGATTTTATAAGCGCTCTGACCTTATCATAGATCAATGACGCATCGGAAATAGAGCGTAACGGTAAAGTATTTTCTCTCGCTCCTTTAATATTAAAATACTTTGTGGAAGCCCCCAAACATATAATAAGAAGATCATAGGTAATTTCACTTGATTCTAAAACAACCAGATTTTTATGTGGCATTATTTTTTTTACTGTAGATTGAATGAACTTTATATCCATTCGATCTATTAATGTTAGAATTGGTATTTTTACTTCGTCTGCTGTTCTGAAACCTGCAGCTACTAAATGAATCTCTTGAAGCAATTGATGATAAGGGTTTCTATCAATGAGTATTACTTCGCCTGCTTTCTCTGTCACATATCGAGCAATGTGAGTGGCTAAAAACGTTCCCGCGTAGCCTGCTCCAAGTATGACTATTCTCTTCTTAGATGTGCTCATTTTGCAATCCTTGTATTTCATTTCATCTATATACTAGAAAATAGTTGTCAATCTTACCAATTATTGCAATTACTGTAATAAGTAGCACAATGAACTATGTAATTAAGGAGCTTCAAAAGCTATATGAGAAAACACCTGTATCAGATCGCTTTATCCGTGCTAGAATCCTAAGTGGACTGAAGAAGTCAAAAACAGACTTGGCGAAAACTCAGGCTGAATATGAGATATTCAAGAAATACAAGATGAGAACTGCAATAAGCAACTAACTATATTTTTTGGCCTAATAGAAAGTCGAGTAAAATTTTAGACAAATTAATTTGGTCATAGCCGTAGTAGATACGCTGAGGACTTGTTGACACAATAGATTAATAATAATGGTTATAAAACCCCTTATGATCCATACCGTATGATATGAACCACAAGGGGGTCATGCTCACAGATGTAGTGTCCTTGTGGTATGTGTATAGAGTGGTGGTCTCTTTTTTCCACAAGGACAAAATCACCTGCATAACTGTTCTAATATGACTTTTGATCTATTGTAACCAATTTAAGAATCAGTAGGAACGCTACAGAATACAATGCAGCCATCTAGTCAACTATTTTTTTTGCAAGCTTTAAGTATATCGTCTCGCAAGTTGAGATGAGTATTGAATTGTATATCGTTTTAACGGTGGGAAAGTTAGATACCCACGAAAAGCAATGAGATTGAAGAAGAAAACTACAATAATAACAATGACGACAAGCGATCTTATAGTATAAAGGATAATGAACAATCAGGAAAGGTAAATTGGTGGTTTAATGAACTGGGTTCACTTGGAATCAAGAATGATAACGATATTGGCATAGTCAGTAACGATCAGAGCAGTAGCAGCAATAAAACCAAACCAGTATCAAGTCAAGAACTCGAAGATCTCACAGATGACATAAAGCAGCGCTTTATTCGTGATTATAAGACTTGCTATAATGAATAACTACTAATAGTAATGACTTCATAAGAAATAATAGTAAAACTATAGATTGTTGTACTGTCAATATTGCATTGTTATTAGATCAAGTAGGATACCTTAGTATCTGTCATATCCTACCAGCATGATATACAGCAGTTAGCATTATCATTGTAAATTTCAACTTCATTCTTTTTACATTTGTCACATAATAATATTGTCATTTTCTTCATATCGATAAACATGCTTTCCACATACCAGATAAGAACCTTGAACTGAAAACCAAAATCACCTTGAACGTAATATTTATGTACAAAAGATAAAGCTGACTTTGAGATAATTATATTTGTTAAGTGGTAATAGTATTCAAAGACTTACAAAAGCTAGTTTTACACTCGCAGCAACAAAAAGAAAATACACGTAAAGAGTCATTTCTAAGGCTGAAAGTAGCCGTTTTTCTAACATACAAACAAACGAAAGAATGACTACCTTTTCTTTTACAAAATGAATTAATAAAGTATGACGATAAAGATCACACTTAAGAATAGCTAGCAAAGGATTGCATTTTCTAGAGATATACAATAGACTACCTGAATTTGTAGAAAGGATCGACAGACTAAGACCTATTAGGGCTTAGTTAAGCGGTTTAATACATTTGGTTTGATATCATTGCCTTCTAGATTGGTTATATACTATAGCATATTGTGAAGTATATTGAGGTATTTTTATTAACTATAGCGGGGACAATTGTATATGACAGAAGAAACAGCCAAAGAAGCAACAGAATCACTCAAAGAGAAAGTCAAATCCATCGGTAAGAAAACGGAAGAGAAAGCAAAGGATCTTGAAGATAAATCCATGGAGACCACAGGTATTGATTCAACAAAGGATGCACATGACATTCAGGCTCTCGGTACTGCCAGACTCGAAAAGTTAACTGCAGACTTTGAAAATACAATGGCTGAGATAGAAAATGAACCAGACTATAGAATGCAAGAAAAGCAATTAACAGCCTATAAAAAGCTATTAGAAGAACAAATGGACGTAATTGATTCTAGATTAAAGATGGTAAAGGGAATTCAATAACAAGTAAAATTGCTTTTACTCCCTGCAGGATGTGATTTCTATTCTGTCATGAGTATTATTTGCTCTTCTTCTTGATTTTGGAAGATTTAGTTTTGGCTGCAGTTGGTTTATTAGTACTGGTGGACTGGCCTATTTTTTGCTTTTTCATGCTGGATTCAATGTTAGTTGGAGCTGTTATTTGTTCAGGAGATTCTCTTTCAGCTGCACTTATTGTCTGAGGTTCATTCTTTAATTCGTCTTGGCCAGAATTAATAGGAGTAGCAGCAATTATTTCGGGTAATTGCGGGTCTCGTTTAACTGGTAATTCAGGTTCCAGTTGTTGCTTTTCCTCCAACGCGGGGCTTTCGGTTGCAACGCTGCTAACAACCGGTCTTCGTATAGATTCCTTTAATTTGGCAGCTAAATCCCTCCTTGCTACAAGAAGATCTCGCTGTTGTTCGATCAACTTTATAAATCCCGTGTATATCTCTTCTTGTTCTTCATACGTTCTCGTTTTAATGTCAGATAAAGTATTGTCAAAAGAACTTGTAAACTGAGTAGCCAAACTACCCATTTTTGATATCTTTTGTTCGTCTCTATTTGTTTGTGTGTGCAAGAGAATACACGTAAAGAGCTATTTCAAAGGCTGCAAGGCAAACCGTTTTGGGTATCGAATATTTTTCGCATTAGATTCACGCTATGCGGTTTATGTATTGCTGTTAATCCACTCAGACCAAGTAACAATTAGGTCTGGTCTTCGCTCCCTATCATCTAGCATTGTTAGATACTCTATTAGATGACCATCAGGGTCCCGAAAGTAAATTGCAGCTGCGGGCATCCATCCAATTACAGTAGGCTCCATCGACTCTTTGCCAAAGAAAGAGAGCGGCATGATCCCATGATCTTTCAATCGTTTTGGTATAGCATGGCATAAAAACACCCTGCCAGATGATATGAATTCGTAACTATCATTTGACTTTAAATTATAAAAATATTTTTGCACATTTATCTGTCTGTAATGCAAAAGCGAACCATTTCTATAGGTGTCTATATATTTCTCTAGGTTTTTTTCTGTATCTCTAATTCACATAGCACTGTTCACGAAAATGTTATATGCACATGTGCAATAACAGCATCCTGTTTTAGCCAAGAACACATTATGCAGTGAATATTCTTAGTTAATTACAACAATAGGTTCTGGTTCTAGATATCTCTGCTATCAAGAATTAGTCCATGATGTTGCTGTTCATGTCCTTGTCGTTCTTGTCCCTACTGTCACTACAGCCGTCCTTACTACTATCGAGTTAACCGAGAGCCATAGATTCAATGCCATTTTTTCATATGTTCTTTGTGTGTGGTCAAATATGCTCCAGGCTTAAAATAATGATCGTAGAAGTCTAGATCTAGATGTTGAGCTTGTACATACATAAGGCTAAAAATACTAGGAATAGTAGCAGGAAATTTATCACACGTATCGTAAATATATTGTGCTTGTAATGCTACACATTCCTTAAACTCTTTAGTATAGGGTTGTGCACTTCCTCTTACAGTTAACATAGTTAACTTAATTATATTAACAGCTCGATTGTATGACATACTGCTGGTATAACTAGCGTATGTCTCCTAAGCCAACATCATCATACCGTGATAGAATTTACATAATTCAGGATATAATACTAAAGCTAGTTGAATATGGTGAACTAAACCAGACTGCATTAATCAGCTTTAGTGGATTGAATTTAAAGAAACACAGATGCATTCTTGATGAATTAGAAGTAAATGGTTTGATACAAAAAGGTGAATCACCATTTGGAAAAAGAATAGTTATAGTCTATAGACCTACACAAAATGGAATAGAGTTTTGTAGAAGTGTATTGGAGCCATATGAAAAAATCTTTCCAAGAAAGAAAGAATCTATTGTTGTTAACAAAAGTAGTAGAGATATTAGTAAGAACGATGATGCAAGCAAACAAGAAAAAGCAAGTAGTAATCCAAAAGAAATAGAGCAACAACAAAAATTGCTGGCAATGCCATCAAAACAAATTGCAGATTACTAAAAATAAGAGAATCATCAATAATAATTAGTAGCATTGGTAGTAGTATCTTCACTATATTGTGATGCGATCATTCTATCTATTTCTTGCTTTTCTCTAATATAATTTCCATATCTTTTATTCCAGGAACCAATTAATCGGTATTGGCTTATACCTACTATAAGCCACACTAAAGAGATAATGATAATAGATCCTAGCAACGCACCAAGAACAATTCCAAATTCATTCTCTGTTTCAAGAATCGCAAAGAATGACGGATGACGTAGTAAGAATACTGAGAGCCCTATTGCAATAGGAGCCATAATAATAGCAGAAATACTAACTCCTAAG
>Ga0126310_10000383_pt1 | contig 14805 bp, 19 predicted proteins | sample Plot60_FD_92540 | JGI IMG/M metagenome (GOLD analysis project Ga0126310, IMG submission 92540) | Serpentine soil microbial communities from UC McLaughlin Reserve, CA, USA - Plot60 | ecosystem: Environmental > Terrestrial > Soil > Grasslands | place: USA: UC McLaughlin Reserve, Lake County... | reverse complement strand
GGATCGACGAGAGCGTCCAGCCCGTAGCCGGAGACGCGCCGGATCATGCGCGGGAACCGACGCTTGATCTCGCCCGAGTACCGCTCCCCGATCTCCAGCGCACCGCGCAACAGACGCGCCTCTGCATCAGCGTGCCGGGCGCGCCGGAGGGCTTCTTCTCGAGAGATCGACCTCAGCTCGACCGTCTCGCCGCTCGCGAACACGCAGCGCAAGGAGAGGATCTGGTCAGCCGTGGTTCCATAGACGATGGAGCGCATCCCGGCCGAGTTGTTGCCGACCATGCCGCCCAGCGTGGCGACGTCGGAGGTCGAGGTGTCGGCCCCGAAGACGAGGCCGTGCGGCTCGACGAGGGCGTTCAGCTCGCCCTGTATCGTCCCCGGCTCGACCGAGCAACGTCTGTTCTCCAGATCCAGGTCCACCACCCGCTGCATCTCGGAGACGTCGAGAGCGAGGCCGGGAGCGGTCGCCTGCCCCGCCAGCGACGTCCCTGTGCCGCGGGGGGTGACGGACAGCCCGAGCTCGCGCGCGGCTGCGAGCGCGAGCTTCACGTCCTCCTCGGAGCGGGCCACGACCACGCCGACGGGTTTGCGCTGGTAGATCGAGGCGTCCGTGGACCACAGCGCGCGGGAGGCCTCATCGGTGCGTGAGTAACCTTCCAGGCGACCGTCAAGCGCGGCTTGCAACCGCTCCGCCAGAGGCCCATTCCTCTCCCCGATCATGAGCCAAGTATAGTCCCCTGGCATACCACCAACCAGGGATACAATCCCGGGGACGATTAAAGGCGCTGGAGAGGGTATCGCGCTTGGACGAGCATCGGCTCCGGATCATGAGCTTCAACGTGCGCGGCTCGTTCCGCGATCGGGGCACCCCGAACGCATGGCCGGAGCGGGCCACGTTGAACGTCGAGACGATCGGACGCCGCGTCCCGGACGTGATCGGCTTCCAGGAGCTACAGAGCGGCAACCTCGAGACTTACGAGGAGGGGTTGCCCCGGTACGAGCACGTGCCTGGCCCGGAGTACGGCAACGAAGCGCGCCCCAGCCTGAACGCCATCTTCTTCGACCCGGAACGCCTCCGCTTGCTCGACGCGGGCGGTTTCTGGTTGAGCGAGACACCGGAGAGGTACTCCGCTAGCTGGGGATCCAGGGCCGTCCGCTCCGCCAACTGGGCGTTTTTCGAGCTCTCGGGCCTGTCTTTTCTGTGCCTGAACACGCACCTTGACCATGTGAGCAAGACCGCCCGCGTCGAGGGCAGCAAAGTTATCCTCCGTAAGATCGCGCAGCTCCTGAGCCGTTACGGCGACGAAACGCCGGTCGTCGTCACGGGGGACTTCAACTGCCGTCCCGGCACCCCCGCGTACCGCAGCTTCCTGGGAGGCGGCTTCGTGGATGTCTACCTCGTCGCTGGCAACGAGGAGGACGCGCACACTTTCCACGCCTTCAAGGGCTCGCGCTACCGCGACGCGCACCCCGGCCTCGGGCCGCGGCGGATAGATTGGATCCTGCTCCGAGACCCGCGAGGGCGCCTGCGGCCGGCGTCGTGCTCGATCGCGCGCGACCACGCCGGCGAGACGTACCCGAGCGACCACTACCCCATGCTCGCCGATCTCACGCTTTGAAAGCGGATCGACAACCGAGAAGGAGCCCGCGTTGCGAGCTCCTTCTCGGTTGGTCTATCTCTTCTCAGGCGGCGTCGGAGAAGGTAGCCCCGAACTCGCCCCTTGCGAGCATACGCTCGGCCTCGCGTTGCAGCTGCCTGACCCGCTCGCGTGAGATGTCCAGCTCGTCGCTGAGCTCGGCCAGCGTCGCCGTGTCGCGGTCGCCGAGGCCGTAGCGGCGGAGCAGCACGTACTGATGGCGCTCGGGCAGGCGCTGGATGGCCTGCGCCAGCCCGGCGGTCTCCATCTCGCGCATCACCTCACCCGGCGTATCGGAGGCGCGCTCGTCCTCGATCAGGTCTCCCAGCTCCGAAGAGCCCTCGTCCGAGCTCAAGGGCTGGTGCAGGCTGCCCGCGTCGGGCATCGCGCTCTTGACGTCGCGTACCTGCTCGATGCTCCACCCGAGCTCCTCCGCGACCTCCTCGTCGGTGGCGTCGCGCCCCAACCCGGTCGAGAGCTCGTTGTAGGTGCGCGCCATCTTGCGCATCTTGTCCCCCATGTGGACAGGAACGCGGATGGTCCTTCCCTTGTCTGCTACAGCCCTCTGCACAGCTTGCCTGATCCACCACGTCGCATACGTAGAGAACCGAAAGCCCCTTGCAGGGTCAAACTTCTCTACAGCCTTCATCAAGCCTATATTGCCCTCCTGGATGAGATCCTCAAAGGGCAGCCCATAGCCCCTATACTTCTTGGCTACACTGACCACAAGGCGAAGGTTTTTCTCTATGAGGCGCTGGCGGGCCTTCTTGTCGCCTGCCTTGGCTCTCTTACTGAGATCTATCTCCTCTGCGTGCGACAGCAACTCACCCTGGCCGATGTGAGCCAGATATTTGGCGAGCAGCTCAGGGGTCTCCATACCCTGCTCTACCTTCTTCGTATCCGGCCTTTTCTCTAGACTCGTCGCCAATTTTCTCGCCCTCCTTCAGAAATGCGATTCTACTCGAAATCAGTTTTAGAAACTACTCTTAGTTTTCCCTGAAGGTCATCTTCTTAAACCTGCCTGCCCCCTGAGGGTGTCTCATCTTCTACCCGCACACATATATACGGAGGAGCGTGGCAAAAGGTTTCCTGGAAACCGGATCGGGTGTGATCTTGATCACCCAGGAGGAGTCACGCTCGGGGTAACGGGGTAACCGGGTCGCGGGCGAGGTTATACTAGGGATATGGATAGCGCTTCGCGCATACCCGAGCGCATCCGCCAGGATCTTCCGAATATCATGGCCTCGTGGCGGGAGGCTCGCCGTGGCGACGCCGAGGACGGCGCCTATTCCCGGCTAACTGCGGGGATGGAGCAGCTCGTCTCGGTCTTCGTCGATTTCTTGAGCAGCCCTGACTCCGTCGAGACCTTCACCCGTGGCGGTGCCGTTCGCGGGCTGGTGGGCGAGCTAACCCAGAACCAGCACGAGTTGGGACGAGACACCGTCGGCGTCATAGAAGATTTCGCGGTTCTGCGGCGGTGCATCTGGCGCTCGGTCGAGAAGGGCGTAGACCTGCCGACGCTAGGCGGCGGGGAGGTCGCTGCGTTCTTCCTCAAGCTCATGCAGGCCTCGGACTGGGTGACGGAGGCTGGTCTTGAAGCCTTCGACGCAATCGTACGCCGCGAGATGGAACAGGCTCTGGGCCGGGCGCAGGCAACGGACCTCGTGACCGGGCTACCGGATCGCGACCAGTTCAACCGGCTGCTCCTCCCGAGGGCAGTCGATTCGCACGAGCGGTTCTCGGTGGTCGTGTTCGACGGCGCTCACTTCACCGAGACCGTCGCCGCGGGGGAGGTCAGGCGCGCGCGCCAGGTCTTGCGCAGGCTCGCAGACACCGTGCGCGTTGTCGCCCCGGAGGGGACCGTCTGCGCTCGCTTCGGAGACGATGAGATCTCCGCGATACTCCCTGAGTGGGGAGGCGAGGGAGCCTACCACGTCGCCGAGAGCGTTCTCGAGCGCCTTGCCGAAGGAGGCGACGGCTTCGAGGTGGACGTGGGGGTGGCGGAGTATCCGGCGCACGGCTCGAACGCCGAGGAGCTGATGGGCGAGACCCTCAAGGCGCTCAAGATGGCCAAGCGCGTCGGCGGCAGCGGCATCGTGGTCGCCCGTTGAGCCGGGAACACGCGTGATCGCCATCTTCAACAGTCTCCCCGTCAAGGAAGGGGCGGCGGGCCGCGTCGTCGAGAGGTTCCGCGAGAGCCGCGGCAACGTACAGGGCTTCCCGGGTTTTATCTCCATGGAGGTCCTGAGGGCCGAAGGCGCGGACGAGGTGCTCGTCATCACGCGGTGGCGGGATCACGAGTCCTTCGAGGCATGGGTGGGCAGCGACGCGTTCGCGAAGGCTCATGGGCGCGGCGGCTCGGAGGGTTTGCTGCGGGGACACCCAAGGATGAGCTCCTACGAGGTCGCAGTCGAGCGCGAGCCCGAAGCGTAGATTAGAGTCGCTGCGCTAGGCCAGGGCGGCGTGCGCGGGCGCGCTTCCTTCAGAAGGCACGTACTCTCCCTTGCCGAGCACGGCGAAGGTAAAGGCGAACAAGAAGACCAGAATCGCGATCAAGATCACGAAAGCCACACGTTCGCGCACCCAATCTCCTCTCTGAAGCCCGATAGTGACGCCATTCTATACTAACCCTCGCGCCCTGGGCTACCGAGAGCCCTTATCGCGACTGGGTAAGGTACAATGTAGCAACATGTAGCAGTCTCGTCCTAAAGGACCCGACATAAACATTTTTGTGACAATAGGCTTCGGCGGGGGGGATCAGGGTGGACGTTGATCCGTCCTTGCCCGAGTACACGGAGTTGCAGGAGCAGGAGTGCCGGAAGCTGCTACAGCTTCTGGGAGAGATGGGCATCGCCACCGCCGACCGCACCTACGCACCGGGGGACGCCGTGTACCGCGAGGGGGAGTACGGCGACGCGCTCTACGTGCTGACCTCAGGTGTCTTGAAGGTCTTCCGGCCGTATTCGGGGAGCAAGGAGGCCACACTAAGGCTCCTGAGGCCGTGGGACATCTTCGGCCACCTGGCGTTCGAGGGGGAGGCGAGGCAGCGCGCCTACGTCGAGGCGGTCACGGAGTGCAGGGTCACCAAGGTCCCTAAGGTGTTCGTCGAGCGGGCGATACGCCGCGAACCACAGGTTGCCTTCAGGCTGATGACCCTTCTCGAGCTCCGTCTGGTGCAGTACGAGGAGCTGGTGAAGTGTCTGCTGCCGCGCGAGACCGAGGTGCGGCTCGCGAACCTGCTGCCGATACTCGCCCAGAAGTTCGGCGAGAGGCGGGAGGGGGCGGTGACCATAGACCTCCGCCTCACGCACCAGGACCTCGCGGCGATGGTCGCCTCGACCAGGGAGTCGGTGACCAAGGTGCTCAACGATATGCGCAACCGCGACCTCATCGAGATCGAGGCCGGGCGCATCACGCTCAAAAACTCCCGCGCCCTCGCCGAGTTGGGCAGTCCCTAGAAAAAGCTGGTCAGTACGCTACGCCCCACGGGCTTCGCTTTCAGCACGCTTCGGCCTCGCGGACTCGCTTGTCAGCATTTCAGCTTTTCTTTGCGCTGACAAGCTGAGAGCCGCCTGGCGAAGCCTTAGGCGGCGTGCTGAGAGTCCCCGCAGGGGACGTGCTGAAAAGCGGAGGCGAAGCCGTTGCATGCTGACATGCTGACTGGCTTTTGTCATAGTGTGCCGGTTGGATAGAGACAGGGTCGGAGGGTTGCGGGTTGCTGGAGTTCCTGGAGGCGGTATTTCTCGGTGTGGTGCAGGGGCTCACCGAGTTCCTGCCGATCTCGAGCTCGGGGCACCTGCTTCTCGCGCAGTACTTTCTGGGTCTGAGCCAGGAGCGCTTCGGCCTCCCATTCGACGTCGCGCTGCACCTTGGTACTCTCGTTGCGGTGGTCTCTTTCTTCTGGCGCGACCTGCTCGGGATGGCGGGTGCGTTCGTGCACTCGCTCTCGCCGGGGGGGAGAGACCTCGCAGATCCGCAGCAGCGACTGGCGTATTTGATCCTGGCCTCGACCATCCCAGCGGCCCTGATCGGGTTCTTCCTCGAGAGCTTCTTCGAGAATACGGTGCGCAACCCCTGGGTAGTCGCCTTCAACCTGGTGGCGGTGGGCGTGTTGTTTATCGTTGCAGAGGGGGTGGGTCGCAAGACCCGCCGGGCGGACAAGCTTCGCTTCGTCGAGGCGGTCGGTATCGGGCTCGCGCAGGCGGCGGCGCTCGTCCCCGGCGTCTCGCGCTCAGGGGCGACGATCACGCTCGGGCTCTTTCTGGGCCTGCGGCGGGAGGAGGCGGCCCGCTTCTCCTTCCTGATGAGCGTACCCATCATCGCGGGTGCCGGATCATTGCAGCTAGTCGAGGCGGCGTCAGAGGGGATGAGCCGTTCCGAGGCGATCATGTTCGCTGCCGGGTTCATCTCCTCGGCGGCGGTGGGATACCTGGCGATCCGGTTCTTCCTGCGCTACGTGACCCACCACTCCCTGCGCGCCTTCGCTTACTACCGGTTCGGGCTCGCCGCCGTAATCGTAGTGGCGCTGTTGCTGACCTCTTGATCCCGCACCCCGCTTTGACAACGACCTCGCTAGTTTGGTACTTTGGACCCGTTATGCGGGTTGCGGTCTCGGCATTCGGGCGATTTACCGGGGAGGGGCATGCCCGTCCGGTATGCGCGGCCACGCTCCTCCTACGCTGAACGACGCGTAGATCCTCACCGAAAGGCCGTACACCTATGTTTTCTTCCGACGCTTTGAACGAGAACTCCGCAGAGACCAGAGATGAGATGGGGTCGCTGCGTGCTGAAGTAGACGCGGTAGACGAGGAGATCGTGCGCCTGCTCGACCAGCGGGCGCGGCTGGCGCGCAGGATCGGGGAGGTGAAACGCGACAACGGACTGGAGGCCTACGCGCCCGCCAGGGAGCAGGCTGTCCTCGACAGGGTTGCAACACTCGGCGCGGGAGACTTCCCGGCGCGCGGCCTCGAGGCCGTCTTCCGCGAGATCATCTCCAGCTCCATCTCGCTCGAGGCGCGCCTGAAGGTCGCCTACCTCGGACCCGAGACCACCTTTACCCACGAGGCCGCCCTGCGCGCTTTCGGGGCGAGCGTGGAGCTGGAGCCGCAGACGACGGTGGCCGAAGTCTTCACGCGCGTGGAGCGCGGCGAGGCCGGGCACGGAATCGTCCCGGTCGAGAACTCTATGGAGGGTACGGTCACCCATACTCTGGACGAGCTGATGAACAGCCCCCTGAAGATCTGCGGCGAGGTCTACCTGCCGGTCTCGCAGAACCTGATCTCCTCTGAGCCATCCCTCGACCACGTCCGGGTCGTCTGCTCGCATCCGATGGCCCTCTCCCAGGCGGCGACCTGGCTGCGCCACCATCTCCCCGGGGCGCGCTTGGAGGAGGTCGAGTCGACGGCGGAGGCGGCCCGGCGCGCCGCACGCGAGCCGGGGGTGGCCGCGGTGGGGAGCGTCCTGGCCGCCGAGGCGCACCACCTGAACGTGCTCGCCCGGAGCATCCAGGACGCCCGCACCAACGCCACGCGCTTTATCGTGCTGGGCCGCGCGTGGGCCGGGAGGACGGGGAAGGACAAAACGAGCGTGGTCTTCTCGGTCAAGGACCGCCCTGGGGTGCTGCGGGACGCTTTGGCGGCCTTCGCGGAGGAGGGCATCAACCTGACCCGCATAGAGAGCCGCCCGAGCCGCAAGCGTGCCTGGACCTACGTGTTCTTCGCAGATTTCGAAGGCCACCCGGCGGAGGACCGCGTGCGACGGGCGCTCGCGGCGCTGGAGGAACATTGTCCGTTTGTGAGCCTTATCGGGGCCTATCCCGCCGTCGCCTCCAAGGTGATCGACTAGACGCCGTGGACTTCAAGGCCGCCGCGCGCGAGGTCCTCCGGGAGGTTGGGCATCCGCTCCACTACTCGGACATAACCGAGATGGCTCTAGAGAGTGGCTACCTGAGGAGCGCCGGGCGGACGCCGCAGAACACGATGCGGGCCCGGCTCTCGGTGGATGTGAGGGACAACCCTGAGACCCCCTTCGTCCAGACCGCCTCCAGCGTCTACGGCCTCAAGGACGCCTTTTGGATAGGGAGGATGCTGTATATTGGGCATCCAGAGGGTCGCATGACATCGAGGAGAGATGATGGTTGAGCTAACAAACAGGGCCGTCGAGGCCGCCTGGAAGATAAGGAACGTCGAGGACTACGATCGGAGGCTGGAGCGAGCCGCCCGGAGGATCGATGAGCTCTCCAGGGAGCACGAGACGGCGGCGCTGGTGATCTACGAGGCCGCCCTGGCGAAGAGCGGCCGTCCTCAGGCGGAGATCCGCGAGATGGTGCGCGGCTTCCGCGACACGTTCGAGGACGAGGAGGACCCGCTAACCATCCCGCGTGTCAGCGGCCTCATGAACGTCGAGGACGACTCATGGTTCTTCGGAGACGAGGGCCTGCGGGTCCTGACCGGACGCCTGCTCGGGCAGTTCCAGCACCGGGTCGCCCAGTACAACTACATCGACGAACACGAGGTTCTGAGACGCTGGGCCGACGGCTACGACACCCGGCTGTTCATCCGGCGGCGCATTGAGGAGACCGAGCCGGTGGTGGGAGTCGTGGGGGCCTTCGATCTCCGCCTCGTCCAGTACCTGCGCCTGATCGCCGGCGGTAACACCCTCATCCCTTCGGAGAACGTCGCGCGGACCCTCGAGGCGCTCGGCTACGAGGCCGCCGCGGACGACTACGAGGTCCTGGCTTGCGCCGAGGAGCTCGCCCTTTACCTGGAGTTGCCGGTTCCCGTGGTCGGGGAGATGCTCGAGGATCTCGCCCGCGAAGGCCACACCGACTTCCCGGAGCCGCCGCGTGAGGCGGCGGAGTCCGAAGCGGCAGAGTCCGAAGCGCCGGATGCCGAGGAGGAGGGCGTCGTGTCCGAGGGCGGGGACGTCAAGGGGGGTGCCGCGGCGGGGGCCAGGGAGGAGAAACCGCCTCCCGAGGACAGGGCTGCCCGCAGCAGGGTGAGCGAAGATTCGGGCAAGGGCGAAGAGCCCACGCGCGTGCAGGACCCCCAGGCCAAAGACGCCCCGGGCGTCGAGCAAGAACCCGGCGGCGGGAAAGACCCGAGCGCTCCCAAGACGGGGCGGGACGGAGCGCCCGGCGCCTCGGACCGAGAGGACGACGACTAAGCCCGACGGTGAGGTGTTAGAATGCCCACCAACATCGGAGACAGTTCGTGAATCGACCGCTTAAGATCGCACCATAGAGGAATTGGTAAGAAAGAGCAGGTAGTATCGTGGCAGATTCCAAAAAGCGTATAGCGTTGAAACCTCACATGGAGCAGATAAGGGAATGGGTGGAGACCGGCAAGACGGACGACTGGATCGCCGACGCCCTGGGTACCAGTGCCTCTTCGGTGCAGTCTTTCCGCTCCCGCAACGACATCTACCGCCGAGAGCGCGGCCCGCGTGAGCCGGAGAGCGTCTTCGAGGGCGTACTCGACCACGGGGAACGTGACGGCTGGGGGCTGTGGCTCGACCCCGCCATAGCAGAAGACCCCATCTGGAAAGAATACTGGTCGGGCGTCGAGGCGGTGACCGTGAAGGTCGCCGAGGACTCCATAGTGCTCGAAGCCGACCGTGGGGAAGCCGCTGCAGCCAGCACCGACGGGAACGGGTCCACGTACGCCTCCGTCGACGGCCAGTCAGAAGACACCCCGGGCCTGCCGCGCGAGCGGGGGCGCGTCAAGTGGTTCGACGCGGAGAAGGGCTACGGGTTCCTCGTGCGGCCCACGGGCGACGACCTCTTCGTTCACCACTCCGAGGTTCAGGTAGATCCCTCGAGCCTCACGCCCAACGACGAGGTCGAATACGAGGTCGGCCGTAACGATCGTGGCCCTAACGCGCGCCGCGTCCGGCCGGCGACCTGACCTCTCCGCTCATGCGCCGAGACGCCAGCCCATAAGGGTTGGCAGTCCCTTATTCTGTGGCGGAGACGTGCGGGGGGGAGGATAGATGGCGCGTCGAGGCAACCTCCAGCAGCCGGGGCTCCTGATCCGCCTCCCACTCGAGGCGTGTGATCGAGGCGTTCGGCGCCCGCTCGGTGCCGGGCAGCACGCCGAGCCCGAAGCGGTTCCTGAGAAAGGCGCGCATGACCCCGCCGTGGGTGACGACCACGAGGCGCGCCTCCGCGGCGTGGCGGGCCCGGATGCCGGAGATCTCCCTCTCGAACCGCGCGAGGACCTCCTGGTCGGTCTCGGCCCCGACCAGCGTCCAGCACTCCTCTTCGGGGAGCGACTGGAGCTTCTTTGTAAGCTCGGGGTTGCGTGCCTCACGCTCCGCGTGCGTTGTGCCTTCCAGCGAGCCGCCTCGCCGCTCCATGAGGCCCTCCAGCGGGACGACCGGTCCCCGAAACCCCATCTCGCGGGCGATTATCTCGGCCGTCTCTAACGCCCTGGCGAGCGGGCTCGAGTAGATGGCGTCGAACCTCTCTCTCGCCAGGGCCTTCCCCGCCAGGCGGGCCTGTTCCCTTCCCTCCTCGGAGAGCGGGAACTCCATCTGTCCTTGCCAGACGCCGGTGGCGTTCGCCGTAGATTGACCATGACGGGTCAGTAAAAACTCTTGCCCAGGCATGGCGGTAAGATTAGTCTATCCAGCCCGCTTTCGACAACTTTCAGAGGTTGTTACAATCTGTGGGTTCGTACACGACCGCGACGCGGGAGGCTGGCCCTGATGCTCTGGGGGAACGGCGGCGAAACGTCCGAAGGGGACGCAGCGCCCGAGGGGGAGCGCCTCGGGTCCATACGCGTGGAGCGCGACGCCCCGCGCCCGGCGACCATCCTCAGGGTAGCTACCGAGCTCGAGGAGCGCGGGGCCGAGGTCCGGGAGCTGTTCAAGGAGTTTCGCAGCCCGCTGGGGGAGGTGGCGCTGCCCATACACCTCGTGCGGGACGGGAGGGACTTCTTCGTCGAGGTCGAGACAGGCCCGTGGGACCCTCGCACGACCGAGGAGGCGATCAACAAGGCAGCCGTGCTGCGGAGCTCGGAGCACGCCGCAGCCGGGTTCGAGATCCTGAGCGCCTACCCGGTGCCACGGGAGGTGGAGTTCTTCTTCGGCCGATCGCCGGCTGCCCTCCTGCAGCTCGCCCTCTCTAACGCCGACCAGGAGAGGCCGGAGGAGTCGGCGGCGCTGTTCTGCGAGGCCGCGAGCCGCCACTGGGACGTCGACCTGGACTACGAGCCAGAGTACCTGCCCCTCGTCGAGGAGCTTCTGATGGCCGCCCTCGACGAAGACGAGGCCCCACCGATCCTCGATGCTCTCGTCGTCGGCCTGGGCTGCTTCGTAGGGGAGGCTATCGGCCGCAACGCCGGCTCCCCCGGTGCCTGGCGCTCCAGAGAGAGCTGGGGCGAAGGCCCGGTAATCGAGGTCGGATGGCTTGTCCTGGATCCTATCGGCAAGGCGCGCGCCTTCCTGCTCGAAGGCGCCGAGGACTCTATAGCTTTCTTCGCCGAGTATGTCCTCGAGCAACTCAACGAAGGCTCCGGAGACGGATAATCCCCGGGCGCAGCACTACGAGATCAGGCGTAGCGCTTGCGGAGCTCCCTGATGATGTGCGAGGAGTCCACGAGAACCTCATCATCGATGGTCAGGATCGGGATAGCCCGCTGCCCGGAGAGGCTAACTACCCCCTCACGCCCGTCAACGTTGGCGTCCACCACCTCGTGATCGAGCTCCAGCCTCTCGAGCTCCCGCTTTACCGTGCGACAGTATGGGCAGTAATCACCTGTGTAGAGCTTTATCTCCGCAGTCTTCCGCAGCGTAGCATCCATGAATCCCTCCCGATCGTACACCGATCGTACACGATACTTATTATATCCGAGCAAACAGATTTTAAACCTATGTGGGTTTCCGGCAGGGAAACGACGTGCGGACAGCGGCGGGCTCTAGCCCTCGAGCTCTGCGACGAGCTCCACCTCCACCGGTGCGTCGAGGGGAAGCTCTGCGACGCCCACGGCTGAGCGGGCGTGCAGCCCGGCCTCTCCGAAGAGTTCGCCTATAAGCTCAGATGCTCCGTTGATGACCTGGGGCTGCAGGTTGAAGCCAGTGGCGGAGGCGACGAAGCCCGCCACCTTCACGACGCGGCCTATTTTGTTCAGGCCGCCAGCTTCGGCCGCGGCGGCGGCGAGGGCGTTCATGGCGCAGAGCCGGGCAGCTTCGTAGGCATCGTCGATGGATACGGCGTCGCCAACCTTGCCGGTAGTGTGGAGCTCGCCCGCCTCGAAGGGAAGCTGGCCGGCGGTGAAGATCAGGTCTCCAGCACGGGTGGCGGGGACGTAGGCGCCGGCGGGTTCGGGCACGGCGGGCAGTTCGAGGCCGAGTTCGCGGAGGCGGGTCTCGGGGTCGGGGAGCATCTAGCGCAGGGCCTCCTCGTACTCTGTGGGGTCGAAGATCAGGGGGTAGCCGTCGGCGAGGGTCTCGCCTGCGGTAACCTCACCCACGATCACGGTGTGCTCACCGGCCCTGATAATGCCCATGATCTTGCAGTCGAGATATGCCAGGCAGTCGAGTAGGAAAGGCGAGCCGCCTGGGGTCAGGCCGTAGGGCACGCCTTGCAGCTTGTCGTGGTACTCGCCGCTGGTCTCCGAGAAGTGGGTGGCGACGTCGACCTGGTCGTCGCGCAGGACGCTCAGAACGAAGGTCTCGCTCTCCAGCATCAGGTCCCGGGAGTAGCGGTCGTCGCGCACGGCGACGGCGACGCCGGGGGGACGCTCGGAGGTCTGCATCACCCAGGAGGCAGTCATCGCGTTGGACTGACGGCCGCGCCGGGTGCCGAGCACGTAGACCCCGTGGGTCAGGTGGCGCAGGGCGCCGCTTATGGAGCCGCTATTGTGGGGATCTCTATCCAAGGTTCTCCTCTGCAGGCGAGGCCACTGCGGGTATTCTACCAACAGGATAGGGTATACATTGTCGGTATGTTGCTCTCCAGAGGTATGTCCGCGTGAGCTTCAACGGTACGCTCGTCTGGATAGGGGTCTTGCAGAGCCTCCTCTACCTGTTTTTTATCCGGGCCATAGACGTCTACGAACGCGAGCCGCTGCGCTACGTGGTGCCAGTCTTCCTGTGGGGCTTCGCGGTGGCGACGACCGTCTCGCTCGTCTTCAACACCCTGGCCCAGGTCACCTTCGCTTCCGTTGTGAGCAAGCAGGAGGCGAACTTCCTCACGTCGATCTTCGTAGCCCCCGTCGTCGAGGAATCCACCAAGGGGCTCGCGTTGCTCATCATCTTCTTCATCGCCTACCTCGCGTCGCGCAGGCGCGGCCTCATCGAGTTCGCTGGCGTCATGGACGGTATCGTGTACGGCGCAGCGGTCGGCTTCGGCTTCGCTCTGGCCGAGGACATACTTTACGGGCTTCAGTTCGGGGGGGAGACGTACCTGGTGCGCCGAATCCTCGGCGGCTTCGGGCACGCAGCGTTCACCTCGTTGACGGGCATCGGGGTCGGCCTGATACCCTTCGTGCACAACAGGTTGCTGAAGCTCGTTCCACCCGTATTGGGGCTCATTGGCGCTATACTCCTGCACGCCACCTTCAACTTCCTGGCCACGGTATACGGGCCCGTCGCCTACCTCTTCATGTTCTGTGTAGTGCTCGCCTACCTCGTGGTCATCCTCGTGTGGCTCACCATCGAGCGGCGCACGATACGGTATGAGCTGCGCGAGGAGGCTGAAAGGGGCCTCATAACCCCCGAGGAGTACGCAATCCTCCCGACCTACTTCCGCAGGACGGTCTACTACCTTCGACTCGTCTTCACGGGGCGTCCGGGGGAGTGGTTGAGGGCGCGGAGGTTGCACTCGACCGCCGTGGATCTCGCCTTCGCCAAACGCCTCTCGCGCCGCTCTCCCGTGCCCTCCCGCATAGATCGGGTCCAGGCGCTGCGCCAGAAGATCGTGGACCTGAGGGCTCAGGCTGCGCCCCAGGTGAGCACCTGAGCCCTCAGGCCGAAGCATCCGGGGTGATACTCACCGGTGGGCAGAGCAGGAGGATGGGTCGGAACAAGCTTCTCCTCGAGGTGGGCGGAGCATCACTGCTCGAACACGTCCATGAGGCCATCTCGGGCTGGTGCGCGGAGGTGATCCTGGCGGGAGGGAGCACCGCTCTGCTACAGGGGGTAAGGCGGGTTGCGGACGCGCGCAGCGGCGGCGAAGGACCGCTGGCCGGGATCGAGGCTGGTCTGGCAGCCGCGAGAAACCGGCTCGTCTTCGTCGCCGCAGGCGATCTGCCCTTCCTTCCAGAGGCGCTCGTCGGTTTTCTGCTGGAGCGGCTCGAGGGGGGCGGCGCTTCCGCGGTAGTGCCGCGGTACGGGGGAAGAACACATCCCCTGTGCGCGGCCTACGACCGCCAGATACTGCCGCAGGTGCGTTCGGCGCTCGACGGCGGCAGCCGGTCCGTGCGCGAGTTCCTCGAGGCGCTGGATGCGGTGGAGTACGTCGAAGAAGATTTAGAGTGGTTCGGAGAACCTGACCTTTTTCTCATGAACGTCAACTCGCCGGAGGATCTTGACCGGGCACGCCGCGGGGCCGCGCCTTGAAGCTACCGTCTTCCAGCGGCGTCTTCGGGCAGCTCCGAGTGTTGGTCGAAGTCTACCAGGGCGGGATGTTGCCGGCGGCGCCCGAGGAGAGGGTCGATGTCGCTGTGGTGCTCGGCACGGAGGTGCTCCAGGGCGGGAGGCCGAGCAGGACGCTAGAGGCCAGGGTGCGGCACGCCGCGGGGCTCTACGCGCAGGGCAGGGTACGCCTGCTCGTACCGACCGGCGGCCTCGGGAGGCATCCGCCAGCGGAGGCTGAGGTCATGGGGCGCGTGCTGCGCGGGGAGGGGGTGCCTGAGGACGCCGTGGTGCTCGAGGACCGGGCGCTCAACACATGGGACTCAGCCCGGCTCGTCGCGGGTATGGCGGAGAAGCTCGGGCTGAACACCGTCCTGGTGGTGTCCGACCCGCTGCACTGCGTCAGGACGGTGGCGGCCTTCGAGCGGGCGGGCCTCGGGGCGTGGGCGGAGCCGGTGTACGGCAGCCCGATGTGGCGCGGGCGGTGGGCGCGGCGGGGGCAGTTTGTCAGGGAGGCGGGGGCGCTGGTTTGGTACAGGATAAGGTACGGGGTAGGCTCGCGCTCCCGGCCGTAGCCGTCGGAGTGCTCGCCG
>Ga0126310_10000381_pt1 | contig 14823 bp, 16 predicted proteins | sample Plot60_FD_92540 | JGI IMG/M metagenome (GOLD analysis project Ga0126310, IMG submission 92540) | Serpentine soil microbial communities from UC McLaughlin Reserve, CA, USA - Plot60 | ecosystem: Environmental > Terrestrial > Soil > Grasslands | place: USA: UC McLaughlin Reserve, Lake County... | reverse complement strand
GAGCGCCGAGTTGATAGCGTCGGCGAGACGCTCCCAGTCCTCGACCTCGTGCTGACCCCGGTCTATGGGGCCTCCGGGCGACCCGCCCATGTCGTGGACCCCGCCCAAAAGACCCTGCCCCTAGCCGACCCTCAAGACTTCCTTGATCGGGGGCCGCTCGACGAGCTCCTCGACGTACTCCTGGAGCTTGAGTCCCTCCGGGGTGGCGACCGCGTGCAGGTAGTCCGAGAGCTGGAATAGCGCATCGGGCATACCAGGATCGCGCACCTGGTTCAGGCGTCCCTCCTGGCGCATGCGCCTTGCGACCGCGCGCAGGACGGAGTAGGCCATGCGGGAGAGGTCCCGCAGGGGCTGATGCCTGTTCTGGCGGGTACCGAGATCGACCTGCGCCATAGCCTCGAGCCCGACCATCTTGAGGACGTCTATCATGATCCCGGTCTCGACCGCGTAGCCGGTCAGGAACGGGATGGAGCAGAAGAGCTCTTTGTCTGCGACGAATTCCCCCGCGAGCGGTTGCACGAAGCCAGTGAGCTCGGGATAGAAGAGGTTGAAGAGGGGCTTGGTCGAGAGCTCCGTAACCCTCCCGCCACCGTCCAACTCCACCGTCTCGTGGCTCTTGAAGGGCCGCCTGTAGGCGGCCTTGACGAAGCGGATCTCGGGGACCTCCAGGATCGGACCCAGAATGCCGTAGACGAGCTGGGGCCTGAAGTCCTTGGTGTCAGCGTCGATGTACATGACGAGGTCGCCGCGTGCGACGGAGAGGGCGCGCCACATGGCGTCGCCCTTGCCGTGCGCGCCGCCGTGGTTGCTCATTAGCTCGTTCTCCGAGTAGACCTCCGCGCCCCTGGAGGCGGCCACCTCCGCGGTGCCGTCCGGCGAGTCCGCGTCGACGGCGAGGATCTGATCGACCAGCGGGGTACCCCCCGCCCGTCGATTGACGGCGTGGATCTCGTCGACGATCCCACCCACGGTGTCGGCTACGTTACGGCAGGGCAGTACAGCGCTGACCGTGAGGCCGAGCTCGCGCTTGCGGCGGCCCAGACCCTCGAGGTTGGAGAACTGCCTGTAGTCAAAGGAGCGATGCTTAAACCACTCTACGGCGTCCACAACATCACACTCCTTACGTAGGTCTCTCCATCACAGCCCCGGTAAGCTACCGTATATGACCGTCTTTGTCCATTCTTTTTTCTTAATGTTACGGATAGCCCATTTCTATACCGGATACCGCGTATTTCCCTGTACGACACCAGGGGGCATCACGACCAGGGTGGTAGAATCAGGACCCTTTTGGACGGAGACGAGCTTGGAACTGTGCGCATAGTATTGACCAACGATGATGGGATCGACGCTCCGGGGCTCCTTGCGGCCCGGCGTGCCCTGGAGAAGGTCGGTGACGTCATCACCGTGGCCCCGGACCGGAACCGCTCGGGGGTAGGCAGGAGCATCTCCTTCGGGCGTTCGATCCACGTGGAGGAGCGCGAGATGGCGGACGGGGCGACCGGATACGCCTGCACGGGGACGCCTGTCGATTGCGTGCGGCTCGTCGCCCTGGGGCTCATGGACTTCGAGCCCGACGTCGTCGTCTCGGGGATAAACCACGGGGAGAACTTAGGCGACGACATCACCTACTCGGGGACGGTCGCCGGCGCGATGGAGGGGATAGTGATCGGGGTCCCGGGCATCGCCGTCTCTCTCAGCATAAGCCGCCCGTGGCACGAGACGGTCCAGGAGGCCATGCCCCTCGAGGCCGGGCTCCACTTCGAGGCGGCGGCGGACTTCACGGCGCGCCTGGTCAAGGTCGCTCTCAAGGGCCTCCCGTCGGGGCGAATCCTAAACGTCAACGCGCCGAATTTGCCCCGCGAGAAGCTGCGGGGTGCGCGGGTCACCAGGCTCGGACGCCGGTTCTACAAGGACGAGCTCGTCGAGGTAAGGGACGAGGAGGGGAGGGTCGGCTACGACATCTACAACAATCCCCCTGGCCACCACGAGGAGGAGGGTACCGACTTCGCGGCCATCGAGAACGATGAGATCAGCATCACCCCCGTCCACCTCGAGCTGACGGACACACCGGGCCTCGAGGAGATCGGTGCCTGGGACGTGGACGGCCTGCTCGAGAACGGCCTCGACTAGGCCTTGCCGGCCGCCATCCTCTGAGAGCATCCCCTACAATCCCCGCACGGCCTCCGCCAGTGCTTCCAACTCCTCCGCCGTATTGAACAGGTGCGTGCTCGCCCTGACGTAGGAGTTCTGGCCGGGCAGGTAGCGAAGGATGAACCCCTGTTCTAGCAGACGTTCGACGGCGTCTGCGGCCGCCACGCCTTCGACCTCGAAGCTGACGAGCCCGGACCCGGCGGGCCTCGGTGAACGGATGGTGACGCGCGGTAGTTCCGAGAGGAGGTTCATCAGGAGGTCGGCGCGGTGCCGGATCTCCTCGAATCCGGCACCGCCGCGCTCGAAGGCGGCTTCTGCGGCGGCGGCGAAACCGCCCGCGAGGGCGGGGCTCGTGGTCGAGGACTCGAATCGGCGCGCGTCGGATCTCAGCTCGTAGTCGCCCGAGGCGTCGAAGTCGGCGGGGGCCGGTAGCGACCAGATGCCCACGTTCGGGCTGTAGACCGGCAGGCCGGGCCTGACGTAGAGGGCGCCCATCCCTTCGGGGCCGAGCACCCACTTGTGGCCCGTAAAAGCGTACATGTCGGCGCCGGTGGCAGGCACGTCGACCGGGATGTTCCCGACCGACTGGGCGCCGTCGACCAGGGTGAGGACCCCCCGCTCGCGGGCCAAGGCGCAGATCTCCGGCAGCGGCAACACCTCCCCGTTCGTCCAGTCCACGTGCGATAGGGCGACGAGCCGCGTCCTGGGCGTAAGGGCGGCTTCGATCTTCTCGGGCGTCACCGGGGGTGGGATCAGGTCGACCTTCACCCCGAAGCGGCCCTTCAAGTTGTGGAGCGGCACCAGGCATCCGGGGTGCTCCGTCGTGACCGAGACGACCTCGTCGCCCTCGCGCCAGTTTATCGAGCCAACGCCGAGGTTCATGCCGTGGGTAGTGTTCTGCGTAAGGGCCACGTCGTCGGCCCCTACGAGGCGGGCCGCAGCCTCCCGGGCGCGCGAAGCCGCCCCTGCCTGGTGGGCGTAGAGGCCGAAACCCTCGAGGTAGGCGGGGCCCGAGCAGAGGTCGTCAGTTTCCCGCATCGCCTCTATCACATAGTTGGGGGGAGGCCCGCTGCTGCCGGTGTTCAGGTAAGCGCGATCGTTTGTGGCGAGGGCTGGGAACATCTCGCGGGGGAGGCTCGTTTCGGTGATGGTGCTTCTCCTTCCGGGATCAGAATATCCGTTCTGTATAATAGCCTCTTCATGCAGAACGGGAACCTGGTCAGGATCGGCCGCAGGCGCAGGCGGACGCGAAACAAGAGCAAGCTCCTGCAGAGGCTCAGGACCGCGCTCCTGCTGCTCTGCTTTGCGACGATACTCGCGATGGTCGGCGTGGTCGCAAGCGCCGTGAGCACCTATCAGGCCTTCGCCGCCAACATGCCCGACCTCGACGATTACCATTCCACCGAGCTCGCCCAGACCTCCCTCATCTACGACACGAACGGCAACGTCGTCGACCAGCTCTACGGCGTCCAGAACCGCTTTGTGGTCCCCCTGAAAGGGGTCGACCCGACCCTCAGGCAGGCCATCATCTCGATCGAGGACCATCGTTTCTACGAGCACAGGGGGTTGGATTTCGAGGCCATCGGGCGCGCGGCGGTGGAGAACGTCAAGAGCCTCTCCATCCAGGAGGGCGGCTCCACCCTGACCCAGCAGCTCATAAAGAACACCTACATAGCCCAGCAACAGCGTCAGGTCCCCAGCTTCGAGAGGAAGTTCGTCGAGGGATCGCTCGCCTGGCAGTACGAAAAAGAGCACTCCAAGGATGAGATCCTCGAGCAGTACCTCAACACCGTGTACTTCGGGTCCAACGCCTACGGCGCCGAGGCCGCCGCCAAGACCTACTTCGACAAGAAAGCCTCGGACCTCACCCTCCCGGAGTCGGCGCTCCTGGCCGGGATCATCAACCTCCCCGGCATCTACGATCCTTTCGTCGATCCCGAGAGCGCGAAAGCGAGGCGCAACGTCGTGCTCGACAGGATGCTCGAGTACGGTTACATCTCCAAAGAAGAGCACGACAAGGCGGCGGCATCGAAACTCGACCTCAGCCGCGGCGCGGTCCAGTATCAGAACGACAATGAGTACTTCCTCGACGCCGTCAGAACAGAGGTGGCCGAGGAGTACGGCGACGACATGGTCTACGAGGGTGGGCTCGAGATCTACACGACCCTGGACCCCGACCTGCAGGCGATGGCGAACAATGCGGTCGACACCATCGTGGACCCCGAAGCCGGCGACCCGTCCGCCTCCCTGGTCTCGATCGAACCGGGAACGGGCGCGGTCAGGGCGATGGTCGGAGGATCCGACTTCGACCAGGTGAAGTTCAACCTCGCGACCCAGGCGCATAGGCAGGCGGGAAGCTCGTTCAAGCCCTTCTCCTACGCGGAGGCCGTACACGAAGGCATCTCACCGGAGACCATGTACGTCTCCAAGCACCTTTACATAGACATGGGCGAGAACGCCAGGCCCTACGAGGTGGACAATTACGACTTCATCCACCGCGGTCCGATCACACTAGAGAGGGCGCTCGCCGACTCGGACAACACGGTCTTCGTCCAGTTGGCCCTGGATCTCGGCCTCCAGAAGGTGGTCGAGATGGCCAACGAGCTTGGCATCGACTCCGAGATCGACGCCTACCCCGCGACCGCGATCGGGGGCCTCAGGGTCGGGGTCACGCCGCTCGAGATGGCCTCGGCGTACTCGACCTTCGCCAACTCGGGCACGCACATGGAACCTTACCTGGTCCAGAAGGTCACGATGGACGACAAAGGAAAAGACACGCTTCTGGAGGAACACCGCACGATCGGCGAGGAAGTCCTGAGCAAAGACGAGGCGGCCGTCGTCACGGAGGCGCTGCGCGCCGTGATCGAACGCGGAACGGCAAGCTACTACCACGACCTCGACGCGGAGCTAGGCCGTCCCGCCGCGGGCAAGACCGGCACCTCGAACAGGTTCAGGGACGCCTGGTTTATCGGGTTCATACCGCAACTCTCCACGAGCGTGTGGGTCGGCTACCCCAACGAGCGCCGCTCGATGGTCAATATAAACGGCCTCCAGGTGGTAAACGGCGAGAACTATCCGCTCGACATCTGGTCCCTCTACATGCAGTCCGCCGTTCAGAGGTACCCGATCAAACAGTTCGACACCCCGAGCCCCGACCTGCACCTCGAGGTAAAGACCGACGGCCGCACCTACGTAAAACCAGAGCCCCCGCCGCAGCCTCCCAAAGAAGGGTCCAAGGATGAGAAGGGCGGCGACAAGAAGAAAAGAGACCAGGATTCCGCGGATAACGCGACCCAAACCGAAGAACCAGGTCCCTCAGAATCGCAGCAGGCGCCGTCCGCGCCGGGTTCGGAAGGGGAGCCTCCCTTGCAACAGGAACCGGCGAGCGCTTCTCCGTCCTCGGCGTCTCCCGAAGCGGACGGGGGCTAGAACGTTCACAAAGACGACCAGGTTCGGCGGAGCAAGGTTTATCCGGCAGTCGAGACGGCGTATGAGGCCTCGGAGTAGCCCGTGAAGCAGACCCACGGCGGCGCGCGGGCCGGCTTCGCGAGGGATTCTGCGACCTGGATGACCTACGGCCTTGTCGGCTTCTTCGCGTTTATGGAGACGGTGCTCGGGCCGATCATGCCGTTCCTCCGGAGGGAGTTGGACCTCGACTACACCGCTGCGAGCCTGCACTTCAGCGCCTTCGCCCTCGGCGCCGTCCTGCTCGGCTTCTTCGGGGACCGGATCGCGGGCCGCTGGGGAAGGCGCGCAGCCCTCTGGGGCGGGGCATTCGCCATGGCCGCCGGCGCCCTGCTGCTCGTCCTCAGCCCTAGCGCCTGGGGCACCGTCCCGGCGGCCTTCATCATGGGCATCTGCGGCGCCCTATTGCTCGTAACCTCCCAGGCCGTGCTCTCTGACAGGCACGGAGAGTGGAGCGCCGTGGCCCTCACCGAGTCGAACGTCACGGCGAGCGCCTGCGCGATCGCCGCCCCGCTGCTCGTCGGCGTCTCCGCGGCATCGGGGCTCGGCTGGCGAGCGGCCCTGATCGTGCCCGCGGTGGCCCTAGTGCTGCTCGCCGCCCGTTTCTTCTCCCGGTCCCTGGATCCTCCGCCAGCCGCGGCGAAAGATGATGCGCCCAGCGATGACCGGACCCTGCCCGCGCGCTACTGGGCGTTCTGGGTGCTCGTTGCGCTCGGCGTCGCCTCGGAGTGGTGCGTCGGGTACTGGGGGGCGGATTTTCTCGCGGACGGGACCGGCCTCACCCCTCCGGCCGCGGCGACCTCCCTGACCGTCTTCTTCGCCGCGATGCTCGTGGGCAGGATCGCGAGCAGCCGGCTGGCGCGTACTTTGCCCCCGGCGGTCCTCCTCGCCGCGACCCTCTGCGCTGCGCTCCTCGGGTTCCCACTGTTCTGGCTCTCGCCAGGCATCATCTTCACCCTGGCCGGCCTCTCTCTAACGGGGCTTGGTATCGGCGGCGTCTATCCGCTCGGCGTCTCGGCGGCTATCGCGTCGGCGCCCGGCAACACCGATGCGGCCGCGGCGAGGCTCTCCATCGGTGGAGGCGGCGCCATCCTCGTGGCCCCTTTTGTCCTGGGAGCCCTGGCCGACAGGGTCGGCATAGGTACCGCCTTCGGTATCGTAGTCCCGATGCTCCTCGCAGCCCTGTCCCTGGCACTCATGGCGGGACGAAGAGGTCGGCAGGCACCTTAGCCGCCGTTTCCCTTCTGACGACGGTAGTCTCGTTTCGGTGCTGTTTACGCCGCGACGAGCGTGGTCAGGCGCTGTGTAGCGTCTTTAGGACTTCGTCGTGCAGGGTGGCGTTGGTGGCGATGAGGCCGTCGGAGGAGAGGCTCCACGGCTCGCCGGAGAGGTCTGTGGCGCGTCCCCCGGCTTCGGAGGTGAGGAGGACCGTGGGGGCGTAGTCCCAGGCCGTGTTGTAGGTGCCGACGGAGACGTCGAGGTACCCGGCAGCGAGCCAGGCGCCCCTGATCCCCGCGCTGCCAAGGGCCCGTAGCTGCCAGGCTCCGAACAGCACTTTCTCTACTCCGGGATCCTGGGGCTTACCGCCGTGCAGCGAGAGATCGGCGCCGGCGACGGCGTACTCGAGCCTCTTCGTGTCGCTGACGCGCAAGGGGGTCTCCCTGCCGCCGGTCTCCCTGTAGGCGCCGCCCCCGGATCTCGCGTGGTAAAGGTCGCCGAGTCGGGGCGCGGCGACGGCGGCGTGGGTAACGGTGCCGCCTTCGATGACGGAGACGCAGGCGCAGAACATGGGGTTCGCCTTCATGAAGTTCGCCGTGCCGTCGACGGGGTCGAGGAGCCAGGTGCGCCCGCTTTCTGAGACCGACCCGCCTCTCTCCTCGGAGAGGATGGCATCGTCAGGGTAGCGCTCCCAGATGGCGTTCACCATCAGCTCCTCGCAGAGCAAGTCGACCTCGGTCACGAAGTCTTTCGAGGCCTTCTCCCTCACCTCACCCGGGTTCTGGTAACGCGAGAGTTGAAGCTCCCCCGCCCTTCGGGCCACGTCACAGACGAACGCGTGGAGCTCTTCGGAGGTGTCCAAGGTATTCTCGATCTTGGGAGGTACTCTAGTGGAGGTACTCGCGCAGGTTCTGGGTGCGGCGCTGCTCGCGGAGCAAATTCAGGGTCTTCATCTGGATCTGGCGAACCCGCTCGCGTGTGATGTCGAACTCGCGGCCGACCTCTTCGAGGGTGCGCGGACGGTCGTCCTTCATGCCGAACCGGAGCTCGATGATCTGGCGCTCCCTCTCGGGCAGCTCGTCTAGGGTTTCCCTGAGATGGGCCTTCAGCAGCGACTCCGAGACGGCGTCGGTGGGGGTGACGGAGCCAGCGTCCTCGAGGAAGTCGCCGAGCTCGGAGGAGTCGTCGTCGCCGACGGGGGTGGCGAGGCTTATGGACCTCTGGCTGATCTCCTGCAGCCTCTGGATCTCGGCGACGAAAACGCCCAGCTCGTGCGCGATCTCCTCCTCGGAAGGCTCGCGCCCGAGGGTCTGGATCATACGCCTGTGGGTCCTGTGGTACTTGTTGACCTTCTCGACCATGTGAACGGGGATGCGGATGGTCCGTCCCTTGTCCGCGATGGCGCGGGTTATGGCCTGGCGGATCCACCACGTAGCGTACGTCGAGAACTTGTAGCCTTTGGAATGGTCGAACTTCTCGGCCGCCCTGATGAGCCCGAGATTACCCTCCTGGATGAGATCGAGAAACGAGACGCCGCGGTTGCGGTACTTCTTGGCGATCGAGACCACGAGCCTCAGGTTGGCCTCGACGAGGCGGTCTTTGGACCTCTTGCACCCGCGGGCTATGCCCTTGGCGAGCCGTATCTCGTCCGCGTGGGTAAGGAGGGGCACCCTCCCTATCTCGGCGAGGTACATCCTGATCGAATCGCCCGTGGCGACGGCGTGGGCGATCTGGACCGCAGGGGCCTCAGTGACGTGGACGGTGGCAGTCACCGTGGTCCGGCTCCCCCCAGACTCAGCCGCCTCACCCTCCACGATCGTTATCTCTTCTTCCTCCAGCGCGGCGTAGAACTCCTCTACCTCCACCGCCGAGAGATCCCCCTCCTGCAGGAGGTTGGCGACCTCCTCCGTACTGAGAAAGCCCTGACTTCGCCCCCGAATCAGGAGCTCGTCAGTCCGCTCCGCCAGCATCATGGAGTTCTGGGTCGCCATTTATCTCCTTTCCCGCATCTACGTGCACTGGCCGCCTACAGCCGGACGCACATCGATACATTTGTGAAATCCCTGTAAAAAATGACCCGCGTAGGGTAGCACACCATATATGGTGAGTCACCGTATTTTGGCCCTATTTACTGTGCTTTCTTTTACCACATTTCCGTTTTGGAAAAACCGGCGCGTGTTTCGGCCCTGTTTCAGCGATATTTCGGGCGTGTTTCGACGTGTTGTGTTTTCCTGAAACATCTTACCGAACGCTCTCGCTATGGCACTTGCTAAACTAGGGTGGTGATCCTGGACCGGGCAAAGCTTACTTGGGTTCTCGGGACGGAGGTTCCCCTCGGCGTGCGGGGCGTTGAGGGCGTGACGCACGATTCCCGCAGCGTCGAGCCCGGCTTCGCCTTCGTCGCCGTGCCCGGCTTCAGGCGCGACGGGACGGAGTTCGCTTCCGAGGCCGTCCGTCGCGGGGCCTCCCTGGTCGTGGCCGAGCGCGACGTTCCCGGGATCCCGACCGCGGTCGTGGGTGACGCACGGGGTTCTCTGGCGGCGCTGGCAAGGGAGGTCTACGGCGACCCTTCGAGGAGCATGGAGGTCTACGGCGTTACGGGCACCAACGGCAAGACCACTACCTCTTATGCCCTGCATGCGATCCTCGCCGGCGCCTACGGTGAGGACGAATGCGGGCTCATGACGACCGCCGAGACCATCTCTGGTAGCGAGCGCCGTTTGGCGGTGAGGACGACCCCCGAGGCCGCGGAGGTGCAGGGGACGCTCGCCTCGATGCTCCGGTCGGGCGTCCGCAGGGTCGTCATGGAGGTCTCCTCGCACGGCGTAGCACTGAAGCGCGTCGCGGGGATGCGCTTTGAGGGGGCGATCTTCACCAACCTGACCAGGGACCACCTGGATCTCCACGGTTCGATGGAGGCCTACTATGCGGCCAAGCGGGAGCTCTTCTACATGACAGAAGGCCCCAGGCTCGCTAACGCCGAGGATGCCTACGGAAGGCGGCTGGCCGGCGAGCTGGAGAACGTGAGCACCTTCGGGAGCACGGCCGACGCAGATTACAGGGTCGCCGGCGTCGAGACGACGTGGACCGGGACGAGCTTCGCACTCCACCATCACGAGGGCGTCCTCGAGCTCGAGACGTCGCTGCTCGGGCCTTACAACGTGCTCAACGTCGCAGGCGCCGCCTCCCTCGCGCTCGCCGTCGGGACGGATGAGGTGGCGGTAAGCCGCGCGGCGCGAGACATGGGACAGGTTCCAGGACGCTTCGAGCGGATCACGGCAGCCGCGGAGCACGGTTTCGAGGTAGTCGTAGACTACGCCCACACCGACGTTGGGCTCGATGCGGTCCTGCGCGTGGCCAGGAGGGTAGCCGGTGGTCCGGACGGTAGCAGGAGACGAGTTATCTGCGTGTTCGGGGCGGCCGGGGACAGGGACGGGGCGAAGCGACCCAGGATGGGCCGGGTGGCCTCGACTCTCGCCGACATGAGCATCATCACGACCGATGACGCCTACTCGGAGGATCCGGCGAAGATAGCCAGGGAGGTCGAGGCCGGCGCGGACCCCTCACGGACCCGCATCGAGCTCGACAGGCGGGAGGCGATCCAGCGCGCTCTGGAGGCGGCGAGAGCCGGTGACGTGGTGGTGGTGGCCGGCAAGGGGCACGAGACGGTCCAGCATCTGCCCGAAGGGGATATCCCCTTCCACGATGCCACCGTGGTCCGGGAGCTACTGGCGGAGATCGAGACGAGAGGGAGGTAGCGCGAGCCTTGCAGAAGCAGACCAGGAGCGAGGTGACACGTCGGCTCAAGAGCGTGGAAGGCCACGTCAGGGGAGTCGGGAAGATGGTCGAGGGGGGCGACGTAACATACGCCGACATCGTCCAGCAGACCAACGCCATCTTCTCGGCCATCAGGCGTATAAACACGGTCCTCTTGAAGGACTTCGTCGAGGAGCGGGCCGAACGGGACGGCGCCTCCGAAGAGATGATAAAGGACCTGATAAAAGCCATAGACAGGGTAACGAAGTAACCTTGAGAACGGCATGAACCGCATGAATGCGCAGACTCTGTTGTTCATCCTGGTAGGGGCCGTCCCGCTCGTCGTGGCCGGTGCCGGTGTGGTGGCCTTCTTACTGATGAGATCCGGCTACGGTGTCCTGGTCTGGGCCGTCGTGCCTTTCCTGGCCTCCCTGCTCGTAGTAGCGGCGCTCGCCTTCGTGCTGAGCAGGGCGGCAAGGGCCAGTCGTGGTCAGGACGAGCGTGAGGCTTCCGAGGGCCGAAGACGGGGTCGGGATGGTGTATAGTCCGGGACTTATGGAGGATCGCGAGAAACAACAGGAGGATCTGCAAGGTCTCGAGAAGAAGGTCGGCGAGCTCGAGGAGCTAACCGACTCGTTAGACAATGTACCAGAAGAGGAGTTGGTAGGGACTCTGAACGAGGCCGTAGAGCTTCTGGCAGAGATCAACGCCGGCATCGAAGCCAGGCTCCACACCGCAGGGGACGAGTCACGCGAGATCGGCGCGCTCCTCGGAGAGGTAGACTTCGGCCCCTTCGACGAGGCCATGGAGGATCACGAACAGAGGGAGCGGACAACCGGTGAGCCGGGTGGCTGACCTCGCACCCCGCATCAGGGAGGCGGCGCTCCTGGAAGGCGACTTCGTGCTCTCTAGCGGAGAGCGCAGCAGCTTCTACGTGGACAAGTACCTCTTCTCGACCGAACCGGACCTCCTTGGCGACGTGGCCGACGCGCTGGCGGCGCAGATACCAGAAGAAGTAGAGCGGCTCGCCGGCGTAGAGCTCGGAGCCGTCCCGCTCGTCGTCGCCACGGCCCTCGCCACGGGCCTTCCCTACGTCATCGTTCGCAAGTCCGCCAAAGAGCATGGCAGCTCCGCAGGACGGAGTATCGAGGGCAACCTCTACCGGGGCGAGAGGGTGGCCCTCCTCGAGGACGTCGTCACAACGGGTACGCAGGCCGTGCAGGCCGCCAGGAACCTGGTCGAGGCAGGAGGAGAGGTCATGACGATAGTGGCAGTACTCGACCGCAGGGAGGAGACTGGGGGGGAACTCGGCGGGTTTCCTTTCCGATCCCTGCTTAGGATGGATGATTTACGGGTAGTTAAACGGCATTGAGACGTTATAGTGTCTCTTGTAAGTTCTTCCGGCGAGCCGGAGGAAAAGGAGTAAAGGCGAAGTAGGGAGGAAGTTGTGGCGCTAAACAAAACGGCCTTGATAGAGGAGATCGCCGGCAAGGCAAACGCCTCGAAGAGCGATGCCCAGAGGTTCTTCGACGCGTTCACCGAGGTCGTGACGGACAGCCTCAAGAACGGCGAGCAGGTCCAGATCACGGGCTTCGGCAAGTTCTACGTGCAGAAGCGCGACGCCAGGCAGGGCATCAACCCGCAGACCAAGCAGAGGATCAATATACCCGCATCCAAGGTGCCCAAGTTCACCGCGGGTAACGCGCTCAAGGACCAGATCAAGTAGCTTCTCGAGGTCTTTCCTGGTGCCGCGGGGACGATCCCGCGGCACCGTTCTTTTCGCCCGTTTCTAGACAATCTGGGGTGCGATGCAGGCGCTGGTAGACGCGGCACGGCGCAAGGAGAGCGTGCTCGTCGCCGGCCTCGACCCCATCCCCTCACGCTTTCCAGAAGAACTGCGTGCCCTACCCGAGGCAGAAGCGACCCTGAAGTTCTGCCTGGACATACTCGAGGCGGTCGAGCCGTACGTCGCCGCCGTCAAGCTGCAGGCGGCCTTCTTCGAGCGACTCGGTCCTGCGGGGATGGGAATCTATGCCGACCTGATCGGGGCCGCCAGAGACCTGGGCTTGCCGGCCATAGCGGACGTGAAGCGCGGGGACATCGGCCCCGTGGCCGCCGCCTACGCCGAGGCACACCTCGGTCTCTACGGCGCCACTTCCGTCACCGTCAACCCTTACATGGGGGAGGATGCGGTGCTCCCGTTCCTCGAGGAGGCCAGGAGACGAAGCCAGGGTGGTGGCGTCTTCGTGCTGGTCGCGACCTCGAACCCGTCCTCCCGGGAGGTCCAGGAGACAACTGACCCGCCACTCTTCGAGATCATCACCAAACTGGTTGCGGGACTCGGGAGGCAGTCGGGCGACTACCCCGACGCGGGGGCGGTCGTCGGGGCCACGCGGCCCGAGATCGGGGGCAGGATAAGGGAGCTGCTGCCCGAGGCCCTGTTCCTCTCCCCTGGCTACGGCGCCCAGGGTGGAGCCGTCTCGACGATCCGTCCGCTGCTCGACCGCCGCGACGGCGGAGTCCTCGTCAACAGCAGCCGCACTATCCTCTACGCCTACGAACGCTCGGCCGCAGGCTACAAAGAGGCGGCCAGAGAAGCCGCCAGAGAAGCCCGGGAAGAGTTGCGCCTGGCCGGAGCCCGCCTGTAGGGGGTTTCAAACCCGCCCCTGCTGTCAGATCGAGAACAAATGGGCGACCGCAAGCACGGTCACGAGTACGGTCGCCGCCGCGATTACAACCCCCAGAACCTGTACCATGCTCTCTCTGCTCATCTGCTCCTTCCGGAAGGCCCGCTGGCGACGGGTCCTTTCACTCCTGTTTGCGGAGGGCGCTCTGGCGGCCCTTCAGTGGCTATTTCGCTAGCGCCTCGTCGATGGCCTCCTCGAGACTCTTCTCGTAGCCTTCGTAGTAGTAGTCCTGGGCGTACTCTACCGTACCGTCCTCGATCACGAACAGCCTTGGCACCCGCTTGACGTTGTACTTGGAGACCAGCTCTCCCGTCGAGTCCAAGAGCATCGTGTAGGGGACGTCCTCGTCGCTCGGGGCGCTGTTGACGTAGACGACGGCGAAGGAGACCCCGTCGTCCTCGTACTTTCTGGCAAGGGCTTCGAAGCCGGGAACGGCCTCGTTCGAGTCCTTGTTCAGGGTGCTCCAGAAGGTGAGCACGTAGACGCCGCGGTCAGAGAGCTCGAAGTCGCGGCCGTCCACACTCTCTACCCTGAATCCGGGGGCACGGTCGCCCACGCTCGGGGCCGGTTGGGGTAGCGTGAGGGAGCCCGTGCCGGTCTCGGCGCTGCCGAAGGATCGGTAGAACAACGCCGTGGCCAACACGACGAAGAAGACGATGGCCAGGCGTTTCAAGAACCCTCCGAACCAGGTCTGAAGGAGCACACTACATAACGATTGTATCCGCTAGAGTGGCCCTTGTCGTAGAGTGAGAATCATCGTAGGCGCCCAGCAGACTGCGGCCAGGGACGTCCGTGAGCCTGAGGTGGCGGCACGTGCCTGGGCCCTTGCGGACCTCCGGAGCGGGGGGTACCTGGCGGGAGAGAACGCCTCGAGAGAGCTTCCCATGGCCTCGCCCCCACCGCCCCCTTCGCGACGCCGGCCTACAGCAACGTGGGCCTCCTGCCCGGCGATACCCTGAGCGTCAGGGAGCTACTGATGGCGGCCCTGATCTCCTCCGGTGACGACGCCGCTTACGCCCTGGCCGAACACCTCGGCGGCGGTGGGGGCGAGGCCTCGTGGCGGAGGGCAGCGTGGAGGGTCTCGTGGACGCGAGCCCCGACGTCGAGCGCGATGTCGACCTGGTAGAGGATCTGCCGGACTCGGCCGGGGCGGGAACCAGGCTCGGCGAGGTCGTCGTGAAGGTCGATGGGAAGAAAGTCGGGGAGACCGATCTCGTCGCAAAGAAAGGCCACGAGGAGGCCTCGCTCGGGCAACGGGTGTGGTATACCGTTGGGGGGATTTTTGTAGGAGATAGGTAGGGAGAGGCATGATACTGACCGTGACCCTCAACGCTGCCGTTGCCAGGACGCTGGTAGTACCCAGCCTGACGCTCGGACACAGGCACAGGGCGCCCGAGAGCATGACGCTGGCCGGCGGAAAGGGTGTCAACGTGGCCCGCTCCCTACGGACCCTCGACGTGCCCGTGCTCGCGGCCGGGTTCGCCGGCGGGCGCAACGGCGACGCCATCCGCGACGGCCTCTCCGAGGCGGCCATCCCGTTCGACCT
>Ga0126310_10000380_pt1 | contig 14844 bp, 15 predicted proteins | sample Plot60_FD_92540 | JGI IMG/M metagenome (GOLD analysis project Ga0126310, IMG submission 92540) | Serpentine soil microbial communities from UC McLaughlin Reserve, CA, USA - Plot60 | ecosystem: Environmental > Terrestrial > Soil > Grasslands | place: USA: UC McLaughlin Reserve, Lake County... | reverse complement strand
CATCAAGAATTGGTTTGTGTTTTTTTAAATTCAAGCCACAAAAGCTTACTAATGCTGTCTGGTTTAGTTCACCATATTCCAGTAACTTTAGGATTATATCTTTAACAATGTATATTCTATCTCTATATGAACTACTGGAGCCAGACATTCGATAGTGACTTATAGACCTTTATTTATACAGTACAATATAATCTCTAATTGTAGGTGATTTAACCATGTTGAGCAAATTATATTCCCAAGTAGATGTTAAAATATGCCGTCCTATTGAATTATAGTGTTTAATAGGGACATCCTTAAAGTAGTTAAGTTACCTATTAATTAACCTCAATTTCTATCAAATGCGGTGTTCAGGTAAAATCACAATTTTTGATTCTATAATAATGCAGATAGCAGGATTAACTCCACACTATACTACTCATTCCATTTTCCCAAATCTCTTTACAGCTATGATTGTGGCTTCATTGATTGCAATAGGACTAAATTTTGTCTTTACTATGTTAAGAAAAAAAACTACTGACATCGAAAAGATGAATAAGGTCATGAAAGAGACCAATGAGTGGCGAAAGCAATACACCGATGCAATAAAAAAACGTGATAAAGCACGCATTGAAGAACTAAAAAAGAAACAAGCTTATGTAAACAAAATGAGCATGGAAATGCAGCAGCAACAGATGCGTCCAATGCTAATTTATATGGTGCCCTCCTTTATGTTGTGGATTTTCGTATTTCCAGCAATCTTTGGCCAGATAGTAGCTCTTTCACCAATAGAAATTCCATGGATAATGTGTACTGGCGAAAAGGTCCACATGGATAATCAAATTGACAATAATGGCAATCATAAAGGACCGTGCACAGTTTCTGGAGAAGTATATCTATGGGGATGGTTTCTTATTACTAATTTCGCATTTAGCGGAATAGTGTCTAAAGTCACAAAAACTTCTATGCCAAGCATAACCTAAAATATTGGCTTGATATCTCATATTTTATGTTCTAGAACCTAAAAATCTACATATAACGTATTAATTGTATAATATTCAGAGAAATGATTGCAGATTTTAATTTCTTCATAAATTACTGAAGTCCCCACCCAAAAGACTCGAAAAAAATAAAATCATCCAACATCAAATTAAGATAATGGGATTAGATCTAAAACCACTTGTTACTTCTTCTAATATTACGATATCTGAATTATCCAATAAAGTTGTAGCAGTTGATGCATACAATTCAATATATCAATTTTTAGCAACTATTCGTGGACCGACAGGTGATTTACTTGCCAATGGCAAAGGTGATGTAACAAGCCATTTAAGTGGTTTGTTCTATCGCAACATCAATTTACTGGCGGAAAATATAAAACTCATTTATATTTTCGATGGCAAGCCCCATCCTCTCAAGTCAAAGGAGATAGAACGCAGGCATCAAATAAAACAAGAAGCATCTAAAAGATATGAGGAAGCAATATCTGAAGGAAGATTTGAAGACGCCAGAAAATACAGCCAGGCTACTTCCGTTTTGACTTCCCAAATGGTAGAAGAATCAAAAAGGATTCTCACTCTGCTGGGAATTCCTTATCTCCAGGCTCCATCTGAAGGAGAGGCTGCTGCTGCCTATCTGACAAAACTTGGAATAGCTTTTACCTCTGCAAGCCAGGATTATGATTCAATATTATTTGGTGCCAAAAAACTAACACGTAATCTTACAGTCAGCGGTAGGAGAAAAATTCCTAACAGGAACCTATACGTTGATATTGAGCCAGAGATTATTGAGCATGAACAGATTCTTAATCAGACTCGACTGACACATGAACAACTGGTGGATCTTGGAATTTTGATAGGTACTGATTTTAATCCAGCAGGCTTTACAGGCATTGGACCCAAAACTGCTTTAAAATTAATTAAAGAATCTGGAAAATTAGAAAATATCGAAAAAATTAAAAGTTCTTTATCTGACATTCCATATCAAGAAATTCGGGATATTTTTTTAAAACCAATAGTATTGGATGTTGACAATATTCAGTTTAATGAAGTAAATTACAAAGATATAGTAGATTTCCTGTGCATAGAAAAAAGTTTTTCTACAGATCGTGTAAATTCCGCCTTAGAAAGACTAAAAAAATCAATTATACATCGTAGCGAATCTCTAGAAAAGTGGTTTGGTAGTTAACTAATTGGATAGTTGAAAAAATCTTAACCAAATATATAGATTATACAAAAATAAATGAATATGTCAAAAGCTGGAGCAGTTGTAATGATCATCATCATCGTAGTAGTAGTGAATATTATGTGTATATTAAAAATTAACAATCAAATAATAAATTACAAAAATGCAGAGCAAATACATATGTAAACTCCATCCAAGTATTCTTGTATGTGCTTACTATTGCGATAATCCTTTATTTTTCTAATAATTATTCAATAAAATAAAAAAAGAAACGTTATTATTGCATATGAACATAGTTGTTCTTCTATTTTCCGCCTAAAAGACCACCTATTATAGGAACTTTACTTAATGGATTAGCCGAATTATTTCCACCAGTATTATTTCCACCAGTATTATTTCCACCAGTATTATTTCCACCAGTATTATTTCCACCATCGCCACCGCCACCTAAAAGACCACCTATTATAGGAACTTTACTTAATGGATTAGCCGAATTATTTCCATCTGTGGTATTACCACCGCTAGTTGAAGTAGCATTAGTTGCATTTGTATCTGAAGTTGTTTGCGCAACCACGGGAACTATATTACCAATGGAGGCTAGACTAAGCCCTGAAGCCAAGACTAGCATCACTGCGATAGATGTTAGTTTTTTCATTGTAATTAAAGCGTTATAATAAACTATAATACTTTCATATTTATAATATGAATTTAAAATATAGATAATTGATAGGTAAGAATTAACATATTCATTATATTGATAAAGTCTCGCTACCTAGTGCGCCTCTTTCATTTGATTTTAAAATACTATGACATTTACTAAAATATCTTAGAAGGAATGCTCCAATAATACTAATCCCACTGTTTATAGCTTCTTAATTGATAAAAATTTGCCTTATTTAGTTTATGATGAATAACTGATTGATAAAAATATATATTATAAAAGAAGACAAGTGACTGAATAAACGGGTGTTTATAGCTTTTAAGAGTTCTATCTTATAGCTATATGGTGTGTTAATTATATTCATGAGAATTTAGAAGCTTTTCATGACTAGTCTAGGCCGACTATATCTGGTTTGCTACTATTTTGATTGAAGTTAGAGATCAAGATACTACCTAGTGATAAAGAAATTTGGATTTGTTATATAAGACCTATACTGCAGGTCAAAGTTCTGGAAAACAAGATTTAAGGGATAAGTTTGATTAAGAAAATTGGTTTAATTCCTCTTAATCCCTTCTTTTCTATATTCAGTATGTATATAATTCTCTCTGTATCCGCGGTTTTTCTTTTCTGCTGGCTTTATGATTGCTTTCATTTATTTACAGTAGCTTCTATCTTATACCTATTTTATATTTATAAGTAGTTATATTTTCAACATCATTAAGGTTTATACAAATCGTCAAATTTCTTACTTCTTTTCTTCATTGGCCTAATATAAACAAAATATCTCAATATGAATGCAAATGCTATCGCTGCTATTCCACCAATTATGAACCTCCATCCTATTATAACAAATCCTTCACCTTCTTCTTTAAGTTGAATAATTTGTGAAATCCAAAGACATACTCCTCCAAATACTATGATTATTATCCCAGCAGATAATATTGGCCTAAAAATTGTATTTCTTTCTCTCAATGGCATAGCAATAACCAATTTGTCTACTAGTTAATAGAAAATAAAACCTTTCATTAATAAAATAGTATGACGGCATTTTTACTACCAATTACTTGTTGATGTCTTATAGGTTGTTCTTTTGTATTCTCATATTGTGGTGCTATTCTCGTGCTTTCTTCATTTGTAGCAATCATCTTTTTATTCTCTCTCTATCTTTTCTATCTCATAATCAAAAAGCATTAATAATTCTCAATAAGTTTTAATAGCTTAAATGTATTTTATTTGTGATTATATTTTTATAAAATAATATAATGAAAGGTATTTAAAATCAAGGATCGGCTCATCGTTGATGATAATTTAAATGTGAAATGCTAAAAATATGAAAGTGAATAATTAACTATACAAAGAAAAGTTTATACTATATTTTCAGATTTTTATTACTGTATTACATTCTTCTACCTTTTTTACTTCTAATACTAATGGCTTTGTTTGGAAATAGATTATGCCTGTCTGATTCACAATTATCTGCTAAATTTTACTTCCTGTCCTATTGAAAAATAGAGACTAATAAATTTATTAGCATAAACAAGTTAAAAGTGTCTTATGACTATGTTATTAGAAAAGACTGTTAAAAAGATAGTGTATATTCAGGAATTTGATAAATACGACAACAATGGTAAATTATTGTGCAGAAATACCAATTGTAATGAATATCCACGATTACCATATAGAAAATATTGTTCTAAAAAATGCAATAAAGAGTTTAGACGCTGGTATTATCACAATTTCTTTTGGGAGCGTATTAGATCAGACATATTCAAACGTGATAATTATACATGTCAGATTTGCAAAAGAAAGTTTGCTTATATTTATAGAAGAAGATTTGCCCGGTGTAAAAATTTAGAATGTGACCATATTGTACCTAAGTCATTATATGAACAGTTAGGATACAAATACGATACCCTCGAAAACAAAATTAAAACTACATTAGAATTCTTTCATAATCGTAATAATCTTAGAACGTTATGCCAAGATTGTCATAGAGAAGTAACTTCAAAATATCTTAGTAGTAGATGTGAAGTAAAAAAGAAGCAGATATCAAAAAAGAAGAAGACGATGATAATATAATAAAATGCTTTAGAATTGTATGAATATAATATTTCCAGAATAAGCAATACTATCTATATTTGAAAATGTCTTCGCATACACTGACACGTCTTCTTAATAAGTGTCATTTCTACTCAGCTAACAGCTAGTAAATATAATAATACTTATAATATAGTCATAATCTTCGTAGGACAGATATAGTGATAGTAATAAATCTGAGTAATGAACTATGCAAGATTAAAAATATTTGCCGTCTTTGCGGCAGCTGCATTGACCGTAGCAGCAGCCGGCACGTTGGGACATACACAACAAGCAATAGGCATAAGCAAATCACAGAGTTCTTCCATATCATGCATAAACGATGAATGTCATGTCGAGTGCCTAAACGATGAATGTCATGTCGACTCCTCCTCAGATTCACCTTCTACTCATGACAGTATGACAGTGGATGCAGAAGATGTGAATGAAATAATTGAGGAAAGACTCGCAGATAACGCCGAACTACATGATTCGCTAAGTCTATTCGATTAACTATAAAAAAATAGATTCATGATGGCTTAGCAATCTATTTTTTCTTTTCTAAATTCTAAAAATTATGAAAACAAGTGATTACTAATTCATCCGAATATCTGTTGTAACTAGAAATAGTGAAGAAAAAATAATATCTAAAAATAGAATCAACTTGAAGCCTTCAATAAATGCAGTTAAGTGTACTTCAAAATATTCGATACCAAAATTAATTCTAAAACAAGCGTACGTCTTAAGTATGACTTATACTTTGCCACTTATCTATGGTGGTGTAGTGCATGTGTGTGTAGTCTTCATTAGATTTGCTTTGTAAATAATGACTAATTATTTATATTAAAAGGATTGATAATGTGATCAGAAAAATATTTTACCCAACAATAGATCTGATAACTATGACATAAACCTACATACTTATTCACAATAGTTATATGGCAATAAAGACAGTTGGTTTCATTTATTTGCCCTTCTTTCTAACTTTCTCAATCATTTTTAAACACATCACTCATGATTACTGAATAAATTGTTCATTAGTCTTAAAAACGTGATCTTATCATTACATATAATCAATAAAATAGAAAGGGTGACTCCACCGGAATTCGAAGTTCTCAGTGGTAGTTCGATTAATATTGAATCTCTTAGTTAATCAGATTCTTCGTAAGTAGGCATAGGAAACCTCATGTAATTTTCTTGGGGTATTATCATATAGCACTCTAAAGCTGCTTTACACCACATATTTATACAAGTAGCATAATCATTACACTTATTCATTTGCTCTGTACCTTCATCGCCTTTTGTATTTCCTCCTCCTCCATCTCCTGCTCTTGATTCCTGCGGCGGTATTGCTAAAGATGCCATTGATAGCAGTGCTGCTGCTAAGACAGTGAGAGTCTTTAAGTTTGTATGCTTTATAGCTTTCATTCAGTATTTGTTATTGTTATAGATATATTTGGATTGAGGAAATTATTGCTATATCTAAAAGATTAACTTATTTTATTATCATATAATAGTAATAAAATAATTACTAATAGTTAGTAACGTAATAAGGAAGTAGATTTAATAAGAATTATTGAAACTAATAATTCACTATACATAATATAATATTATAGATATTATAGAATGAGAATTATAGAGCAACCACATTTGAGAATTCAGAGCATATTGAACAATATCCAATAAACAAAGTAATAGTGAAAAATTATGTATTATTATGAAATCAATATAAAAGACACAGATAGAAGAATAACAATCATAAATTGAAAAGCTAAATGCATTTTAATAATTCCAAAGAACAGAGATCTGTTGAAGAATAGACAAAAATTATAAGTTGTCATTATTAATTGTCACATTCTAATTTAGAATAAATTTGATGTTTAGGTATATCTGAAGATCCTATACCAAGTATAATAATTATAACTTCAAACAATAAAAGTTATATCAAATATCATAAATTAATATACCATATTATTCATTTAGCGTTGCTATATAATAGTGAATAACTCTGATGCTAGCAACAAATCAACCAAACATCTATTCTATTCTCTGTATATCGATATGAGTACTATAAATAACGAATATCTTAACAATTTATAAATCATATAAGAGAGAAAATATGACAGAATAAACTATTGGTAAACAAAAAACGTCAAGAAAACAAAGTAACAATATTGCCTATAACTGCACTTTCAGTCGTACTTGTGGCATGGTTATTTGTTGTTGTTGTTGTTGTTGACAGCCAATTAACAATCAATGCATCAGCGCAAAATATGACAAATCAAAGTGATGCTTCAATGATTGAAAATCAGCATGATGATGCTAATAATAATATGTCTAATTATACAGGCAATAAAACGAAAACTCCAATAACAGAAATTAATAGCACTGAAATCGGAATAGCAACCCCGACTACGGATTCAATAAAATAAGACAAATAAGATAGGCAATGTCATTCTTACTGCTTTGATTCTTGACGCAGAGCAACGCCAAGCACTAACAGCGAAAATCCAACCACACCTATAATAATAAAAGTCATTTCAGCATATAGTGGAGATATTATTCCATAAATAGGATTTGGGCGTTGAGTTGTGGGATTTAGCTGTTGATTAGCTGCCTCGTCAATTACAATAGAGCCGAAAGGAATAACACCAATGAATCCAATTGCTAACATAATAGCACCGCTGATTATCAAGAGCTTTTTTTTCATGGTAAATGCTGCCAATCCAGCACCAAGTATGGCCTCTTTTTTCATTATAGTAGAGTACAAATTGGCTGTTATACTACATAATAAGTAGTGATATTTATGTGATAACTACTACTTCAGTAAAATGTTATAAATATAACATTTAGAATTCTTTACTATGAATTTACTACATGGGTAAACAATGTTATGGCATCAACATTTGTGAAATAGTGTCTTATACATAATAATCTGAAACAAACACAAAACAGTATGCTCTTTGTTGTAATGGTTTAATTCAACTTGTAGATAGATGATTATATATGTAGTGGTTATTTGCAATGAACGAAATGAGTCATGGGAATTAAAGACTATCAAAGAAAACTGGAAAGAGGAAATAAGTCATAAATCTTTCAAGATTACTTTAATATAAGCAATAATCACATGTTACTCAAGTTAATATTATATCAAAATATTAGATAAACAATATCATTATAATAATAATTCTAATTAGCTATCAAAAAGTAATAAGTTGCGGGTTACAATTGTCTTTATTTCTTGTGATTAGAAAAACACTATCTGTCGGAATGTGCTTATTCATCCCACAACACTAATACTAGTGAGTCATGCAATTGAATTGTTAAAATATATGATAAATGAAGGAAATGATTTACGTGAAAAGAGATTGCGAGGTTCTGGTGGATATGTTCTTGCTAATGTAACAGACGAGGAACAGAAAAAAGGGAACCTCGGAGGCCCTGAGTTATTTCTCGCTGGGGTAGGTAGGTTAAATGAGGAGAGGTTTTCAAAATATTATTGTAATAAATGTGAGAAGGAATATGAAGGATCTCCTGTAATAAGTTACGAAAATCCAAATGAAGATCTTGGAGAGGATGTTACTCTTATGGAAAAAGGTGAATACAAGTGCGGTACCTGCAACAATATTATCGCACAATATCGTAAATTCGATGCTCCTGCTACTCAGACTACCGTGAACACTCCAAATACATCTAAGCAAACAACACAGTCCTCTGAAGTTAATAAATTACCTTCTTCTATAACTTTACAACAACAACAAGAACAACAAAAATCTCCTGCTCCTAGCACTATATCTACGAGTAATAATATTCCACCTAGGGCTCATCCATCCGACTATAAAGGAACAGGATTTATTTCTATTCAATCACTCGTTGGTATGCCTGCATATAATAGCGAAGCAATGTTAATAGGAAGAGTTGTGGAAATTGGATTACGCAGAATACAAGGAAGAAATATGCAAATTACTCTCAAAATTGCAAATGAGGAAAATGGGAATAACAGCAGCCCCGACCACCATAATCAATCAACTGAAGTTTCATGGGATAATATTTCAAAAATTGGAGACATAATACTTGTTCTTGGAAAAAAGGGAGAAGTAATGCCAACCTCTGATTCTAATACAGACGCTACTGTAACCAACAGATCAGGTAATAAGTGTTCATCATGTGGCTATCAAAATCAAGAAGATGCTATTTTTTGTGAAGAATGTGGGAATAAGTTGGTTAACTGACAACACGAAATTATCTCTTCTTCAATCCAATTCTTACGTCCACTGCTCGGGCTCCTTTTCCTTCTTCTAATACCAATAATGGATTCATATCGAATTCTTCAATTTCAGGAAAGTCAGTAACCAACTGTGAGAGTCTTTGAAGACTATCTACTATTGCATCCAAATCTGATGGTTTCTCACCCCGAACGCCCTTCAATATCTTTATTGCCTTTATTGATTGAACCATTCTTATTGCTTCCTGCTCATCAATTGGTCCAATCCTGAAAACAACATCTTTAAGAAGTTCAACATAAATACCTCCCAGACCAAACATTATAACCGGCCCAAATAATGGGTCTTGTTTTGATCCAAGAATTATTTCCTTCGCGGATTTTACCATTTCCTGCACAAGGACTCCTTTGATTGTTGCATTGGCGTTGTATTTCTTTGCATTAGCCATTATTGTATTGAATACTGCTTTTACTTCGTCATCGTTTTTCACTCCGACTTTGACCCCCCCAGCGTCTGATTTGTGGATTATATCTTGTGAAGCTATCTTCATTACAATGGGATAACCTATCTTCTGAGCAGCTTCGACACATTCACTTTGGCTAGTTCCGAGAATACTCTTTGGAGTAGGAAAGCCATATGAAGTAAGAATTTCATAACCCTCTTCCTCCAATAGATTTGTTCTACCTTGATTTAGAACATTAACAAAAACTTTCTTTACTCTTTCGACGTCTGCATTGAATCGTTTTGATTCGCCTTTTGGACTTGTTAGCCAATTTCTGAAGCGATACATTGCTTCCAGGCTTCTTATTGCCTGTTCAGCATACATGAAATGTGGTATTCCTCCATCAGATAGAATCTGTTTGTTTTCGGTACCCTCTGCAAGTCCCATCAATGCAGCAAACATTGTTTTGTCTGAACCTTTTGATTTATTAACAATAGTCCTTGCTAGATCATTGTAGTCTAGGGTAGCTGATGGAGTACACATTATTATTACTGAGTCGACATTGTTATTTGATAATACTTCATCTAGTACTTTTTCAAAGCGGTTAAAGTCTGCATCACCTACTATATCTACAGGATTTCTTGCAGATCCATGAGCCGGAATTACTTTAGCGATAGCCTCACTTGATGCAGATATATCTGCCATCTTAAGGCCATACTTTGAACAAGCATCAGTAGAAATAATAGCAGGTCCGCCAGCATTTGATACTATAACAACTCCCCCTTTCTGTGTAGGTATAGGCTGTTTGGAAAAGGCTGTGGAAAGTTCAAATAACTCTTGCATAGTATCTACTCTAATTACTCCAGACTGAGTAAATAGAGCATCATAAATTTCGTCGGCTCCCATTAACGCCCCTGTATGCGACATAGCAGCTTTGGCACCTTCTGGCGTTCTACCAGCCTTTAATACCATAATTGGTTTTCCGTCCTTCGTAATTCTTTTAGCAATTTCCATAAATCTTCTGCCATTATGTATATCTTCAAGATACATCACGATAACCTTAGTATCTAGATCTTCAGACAATAATTCCAGAATATCATTTTCATCCATGTCTACTTTGTTACCCATACTGATTACTTTTGAAAAGCCAATGCCTTGAGCCATAGCATCTTCTACTGTAGCTGCACAGATCGCACCACTCTGAGAGACCAGAGCAATTCCACCGTGTTTTGGTGTAATTTTTAAAAAAGTCGCATTCATCATATTTTTTTCGGATAAGCTCATGATTCCAAGACAATTTGGACCTATGATTCTTGTGCCGTACTTTCTTCCAACTGTTCCAACTTCTTCTTCAAGCCTTCTACCTTGCTCATCAACTTCTTTGAATCCTGCAGAAACAATAATTGCACCTTTAATTTTTTTCTTGCCAACTTCTTCCATGACGGAAGGTACTGTTCTATTTGGAGTTGCAACTATTGCAAGATCTATATCTTCAGAAACATCAAGAACACTTTTGTAAGCTTGCAGTCCAAATATTGTAGGATTAGAAGGAGTTATGGGATAGATTTTTCCCTTGTATCCATTTTTGATATTAGAAAAGATCGCTTTGCCAACTCCTTGTTTTTCTGAGGCTCCAATAACAGCTATGGATCGAGGAGAAAGAAAGATATCTTCTGAGTCGTTAGGCGACGACATATAGAAAATAAAATTGAGATATGATAGTTATAAATGCATCCTATACAAGAAAGCACTAGATATAGCTTATATATAATTTATCTAAAAACCTAAATCCAAAACTTGTAGTCATCTATTTTTGTAATAGAAGATATTGATTAATTGAAGAGGGACAAATGTATTATCTCTTCTTTTGCTTTCTAATATTCAATACACAGTAACCTTTAATTTCTATTGCTAAAGAGAAAATTTATTGAGCGATATAATTAGCACAACAGTAGACGCCGAGACTAAAGGCCTTATTTCTGATCTTCAGGCGTTGATCAGGCAGCCAAGTGTTTCTGCAAGACGAGTAGGCCTTTTGGAATGTGCCAACCTTGTTGCACATATTATGCTTAAATCAGGAATTAATTCTGAATTATTATACCTTGATAATGATGATTATTTGAAGAATGATAAAAAAGATGTTCCACCGATAGTTTATGGAGAAGTTAAATCAAAAGCAAATCCTAATGGAAGAACTATTTTATTTTACAATCATTATGATGTTCAACCTGAAGAACCTTTGGAGTTATGGAACGCCGATCCATTTAGTGGTAAAGTTGAGGGTAACTATATCTTTGGACGTGGATCTTCAGATGATAAGGGTGAACTAATTACACGTATAAAGGCAGTAGAGTATTTTCTAAAGAAGACCGGCGACGTGCCATGTAATGTGAAATTTATTGTTGAAGGCGAGGAAGAAATTGGAAGCTCACATATTGAGAAGTACCTTACAAAATATCGACATAAATTTACATGTGATGGAGTAATTTGGGAATTTGGTTATATTGACGAAAGGGATAGACCCATCATTAGTTTAGGAATGAAGGGATTGCTCTACATTGAACTAATAGCAAAAGGACCATCTAGAGATGCTCATTCTAGTCTAGCAGTATTAATTGAAAACCCAGCGTGGCAGCTTGTAAGAGCACTAAACACAATGAGAGACCATGATGGAAAAATACTGATCAAAGATTGGTATAAAGATGTAAGAGAATTTACTCCTGAAGAACTTTTATTAATAGCTAATGAGTCATTTGATGAGGAGAAATTTAAAAAAGAGTATGGAATAGATAAGTTTGTCAATAATCTAACAGGAATAGAAGCTAATAAGGCATTTGTTGGAATGCCAACATGCAATATTGCCGGTCTTTTATCAGGTTATACAGGCGAAGGTGCTAAAACTGTTCTTCCTTCAAACGCCAAGGTTAAAATTGATTTTAGACTTGTCCCTGATATGATCCCTGAAAAACAATTTGAATTAGTCAAGAATCATTTAGAGGAGAATGGATTCAAAGATGATATTGATATAATGTTAATCCATGGCGAGGCAGCCATGAGAATACCCTTCAACCATTCTTTTGTAAAACAGGTAGAAGAATCAGCGAAGGAGACTTTTGGTTCGGCAATTATTAGTATATCCTCCGCTGGAACCGGACCAATGCACTCCTTTGCCAAAGTACTTTGTGCACCTTGTGTTTCTATAGGGAGCACATATATGTATGCGAAAATTCATTCACCGAATGAATTTGCAAGAATTGATCTGCTAAATAAGACTACAAAATGTATTGGCGCTATTTTAGAGAAGTTTGCTAGCTAATGTTGCCAAGTCGAAAGCTCGTAAAATATCACTAGAGTAGATCATTTGCCAGGAAGAAGTAAAAGATAATAGCGTGAGCTCTGTTGTAATAATAGGCAAATTACAAACCATGTAACATTGTAGAAAATAATTAATTATTGTGCAGACCTAGTTTTACTTGTTTTTGTTGTAGATTTAACAGTATTTATAAAATTACGCTAATATTAAACCTGTAAGCGAATATTTCTAACCATTGCTGTTAAGTGCTATATTCTATTGTTGGATCAAAATTTGATCCCAAGGTTTTGAAAAATAATCTTTTCTGAAGTTCGTGTAGGGTGGGCTATTATCTCTAAAGAAAGGTCATCTTCATTTATCATTTCTACATTTAGCCTCACAATGCTTTTTTGGTGTAAAAGTCGTTTGCTAGCCGGAGATTGAATCCATTCTGTGTACTTTTTATAACGGAGCATACTTGTTGCGAGAATTGGAACATTAAGATGTGTGCCATGTTTTAACAATAACATAAGAAAAATTGAAAGCAGATGATTTATATTACTAAATCCTCTTCCTGACTCGATATCAATTTTTTTGTAATACATATTATGAAAGTTATTGATAGAATCAAAAATAACAATTGATGAATCATACATATCTTCAATAACATCTTTTAATATTGATTCAAATCTATCTTCTGTTGGAAGATAAATATTAATTGTTTTGTTACTATATTTTTTATTCTTTAATAACAATATTAGGTCTGTCTTAGCATACGCCGCAAACATGGTATCGAGATCTATGTATATTACTTTTTTTTGACACCATGATGATATCATAGAAGTAAAACAAAGCTTTGCATATGGATCATTATATGTCAGGCTATTCAATCCCTTTGTACTAAGGATATCGTTATAGGCAGTATTCATTTCTATATTGGTATATGAATACAGGATATAATGGATTTTATGGTGATAATAATATTGAATTAGATCTGATTCAAAGGGACTTTCCAGTTACGAGAAAGAGAGTCTACATGAATAACGGAGCCATTGCTCCAATTCCAATCTCTACAATCAAATCAATTACTAACTTTCTTTTAAAATGTTCTGAAGATGGACCTGATTCTAAAATAATATATGAGTATATCGTTTCATTAATGAAAGAACTACGTACTAGAATTACTCATATAATAAATTGTGATCCTAATGAAATTGTATTTACCCAGAGTACTACGGAAGGCCTTAACTATGTCTGCAATGGTATAAACTGGAAAAAAAATGATTCTATTATTATTAGAGGTGGAACTCAAGAACATTATGCTAATTACCTACCATGGCTCCAATTATCAAAAAGAAAAGGTGTAAAACTAAACGAATTAGAGATTGATGAAAGTGGATATTTTGATTTAACAAATTTAGAGAAATTGGCAAAGAAGAAAAATACAAGACTAATCACATTGAGTCATGCACTTTATAATTCTGGTGCAATAATGCCGATTGAGGAAGCCGGTAAAATTGCACGTGAAAATAATATCTTATATTGTATTGATGCTGCTCAAACAGTAGGCTCAATTAAAGTGGATGTAAAGAAAATTGGTTGCCATTTTATGGCATTTCCTGGATTTAAATGGTTGTGTGGGCCTGTCGGTATTGGAATATTTTATTGTAGTAAAGATGCTAGTGAACTTCTAATCCCACAATCTATTGGTGGAGAATCGGCAATATTATCAGATCAGAAAGTTATTGCCTATATTGAATCTCCCCAAAGATTTCAGACCGGATTTCGCAATTATCCAGGTGTTGCAGGATTGGAATCATCTTCACGATATATTTTACGTTTAGGTATAACTAATATTCGTAATAAGAATATAAAAATCGCAAATATATTACGAAGTGAACTTGTAAAGATCCCTGGTATTAAAATTTATGGACCAGAAGATGAAAAAGCGAGAACATCGATAATTCCATTTTCCTCTTCTAATTCAGAT
>Ga0126310_10000379_pt1 | contig 14847 bp, 12 predicted proteins | sample Plot60_FD_92540 | JGI IMG/M metagenome (GOLD analysis project Ga0126310, IMG submission 92540) | Serpentine soil microbial communities from UC McLaughlin Reserve, CA, USA - Plot60 | ecosystem: Environmental > Terrestrial > Soil > Grasslands | place: USA: UC McLaughlin Reserve, Lake County... | reverse complement strand
TCAGTTAGTCTTGGTTCGAATCCATATCCGGCAGCTTCTCAAAACCAGGAGTGGTCCAAGTCGCGCCTCGCCTCTTCGGCAGCGGCGAGCACCGCCGGGGAAACTACGGCACCCGGGTGGCCCTTAACGGGGCGGTATCCGTCGTCGGTGTCTAAGGCAGAGGCGGCAAACCCGTTGGCGAGCGCCGCACCGACCGGAGTGCTATTGGTGCCGGTGCCTAAGTGGGTACTCGGCCCGGTACCATGAGCGTAAAGAGCGTACGTGGCCATGCTCTGCACCACCTTAGTGCGGTTCCCCGCGATGGCGGCCCCGCAGAGGTCGAGCACGCAGCGGATGGCTCGGGATCGCACGTCTGCTGGGGGTTCTTCCCAACGCACGGCGCGTGCGAACTCGGCGACGCGCCGGGTTCGCGGTCCGGCTTTCATTCAGCGTGCGCCAGCACTGGCCTCGCGTGCGGAGGTGGTGCGTTGCGCATCAAAAGAACTGCGAAGCTCATCGGAATCTGGCCCACGCGAGTCGGATCATTTGCCAACGTAGCCTGGGAGCCACCGCTACCTACAGATCACCACCTTCCTCAGCAAGCCGACTGAGTTCTTTACTCAAGAGAGCCAGACGAGCCTCCTTGACTAGAGGTACCTCTCGACGGCGGCGTCGGACATTGGCCAGGTCTATGTCTACGGTGATCAAGGCCTCTTCGTGCCCTGGTCCTTCCGCCACAACTCGCCCCCAGGGGTCGACAACGTGCGAGTGGCCCAAAAAAACCAGGCTCTGCTGTTCTCCAACCCGATTAACGAAGATCACATAGCTTTCGAGCATGCGGGCGTAAAAACGGGTGATGTCCCGCCAATATTCCTTCGTGTCCAATAACCCGGGGTATGGGTAGTGACCGCTATTGGCAGGGATTATAAGCACCTGGGCCCCGTCCTGAACCGCGATGAAGGGCAAAAACGGTTGCCAGGCGTCGTTGCAGATCAGCATAGCCATACGGCCAAGTCTGGTGTCGAAGGCTCGCATACTCTGCCCAGGGCTGTAGTGTTTCCTCTCTTCGTAGATCCTGTAGTTCGGCAGGTAGAGCTTGCGGTGCAGGTGGAGAAGGGATCCTCCTTCGAGATAAGCCGCGCTGTTGTAGGTGTGGAAGCCGCGCCCCTCCTCACAAAAACCCACAACCACCGCCGTCTCTCCCGCTTCCTCGGCCAGAGAGATGAGGGGCTTGCTGTGCGCCTCAATAGCTACCTCGTTGCCAAGTTCTTCTAGTGCATAGCCGGCAAGACTCAACTCGGGAAAGACGAGCAAGTCCGCACCTTTGTCCTTCGCCTCTGCCATAACCTCTTTTGCCCGGCGAAGGTTTTCGTCAACGTCACCGAGGATGCAGTCGATCTGGGCCAATGCCACTAGCACAACTCCATCTACCCTTCTCGTTTAATCTTTGCCATTCAAGTAACCGACCCTTCGAGCAACTCTTCGGTCAACCTCCTTAGGAGACGCGATGCCAGGTTTGACGCCCGGCCATCGCTGTCGAACCGTCTACTAGATGAACCCGTTTTTGCTGAGCGACTTCTCGGCTACCTGGCCCTCAAGTTGGCCCTCCGCGTCGACCTTCGCCTTCAATTCCTGCAGCGTCTTGGTGTCGAGCTTCTCGGAGATGGGCGCGAACTGCTTCGCACTCTGCGGTTACTCCTTCATCACGTCGTCGCGCACGTTAAGCGTCGGGTTGTAGATGGTGAAGAAGCTCTTGTCGTCCTCAATGAGTTCGAGATCCAGATTAGCGATGCGCCCGTCGGTCTGGAACACCTCGCCGAAGTTGCAGCGTTCGCCCTTATCGGTCTCCTGGTAGATCCGCTACCGGGCACCCATCCCCGTCCCGTGAGCGGACTCGGCAATCGCGGGATCAACGGAGCGCAGGACGGCAATCGTGTTCCGCAATATCGGCAAGAGGGCGTACATTACCAGCGCTACGACCGCCGGCTTGTAGCCGAGGCCGAAGATCGGGATGAAAATCCCGAACAGCGCAAGCGAAGGGATGGTCGGAAGGTTAAGGTGATCGCCAGCGCCACGTTCGCGGTCCGCTCCCTACGGTACGCCAGCACACCCAGCGACACCCCGATTACGACGGCGATAGCCAGCGATATGGCAACCACCACGGCGTGCCCGATGGCCAGCTCAAGCACGTGATGCCAACCGTAGGGGAGGTATTCGAGGAAGCTCATTAGCTCTTGCACCGCCCTTCTGCCGGCCGCTTAGTCACGGTAGTACTCTCCAATTTCCCTACCACCCTTTGTTGATTTAGTGATGCATGCTAACCGGTAACCGAAAAGTTGGACGGAGTGGCGTTGGATGTCAGGACGACCCGGGGGAATCGACAACACCGAGCTGGGGATCGGAGGACCAGCCAAGTAAGGTGGAGAGTTCGTCTGCAGCTCTTTTGACTTCTTTCCCCGCGGTCTCTAGCCGCTCGCCGAGACGGAACTTCGGCGCCGATACGTTGAGCGCCGCGACGATCTGGCCCTGGAAGTCTAGAACCGGCGCTGCCGCGCCGACCAGGCCGGCCTCGAACTCCTCGTCGACCAGCGCATACCCTTGTGCGCGCGCAGCTACGAGTCTCTCGTACAGCTTCTCAACGTTGCGTACCGTGTTGGGTCCTAGCTTGCGGAACTCAACGTCGGAGAGGAGTTCAGAGAGAGCATCGTGGTCGTGATCAAACAGAAGCACTCGTCCGGATGAGGTGCAATAGACGGGAACCGTTCGTCCGCTCCAACCCACCGCTTTGACAGCATGAGGTGGAGACTTGGAGAGTACCGTCAGGACCTCGACTCCCTGGAGAACGGACAGGTGAGCCGTTTCACCGAGACTCTTCACAAGCCGCTCGAGCAGCGGAGGGGTAACGCTGAGTAGTCTTTGCTCACCCGCCCGTGCCGCGAGCGCAAAGAATCTCCAGCCGAGGCGGTAGTGAAGCGTTGACGGATCACGATCGACGAGTCCACTCTCAGCGAGCACCTTTAATGCCCGCGAGACCTGGCTCTTTTCCCGCCCGATGAGCTCGGCGATCCGTACGACCCCTAAGCCTCCGTTCTCAACCGCCTCCTCACGGCCAAGAACTATCAATATGGCAAGTTCCTTTCGGAGCTTCACTGCCCTGCTGCCCACCATCTATGCAAGTATCCCATATATCAAACTCGTGTGCAATCGTAGTTGCTGCATGCGCACCTCTTCGAGTTGATCATCTTGTGCGTTCCAGGGAAGGCGCCGAGCGTAGCACGAAGTGGCCATGGCAAGGCACATCCGGGGGTAGGTCAAACTCGGGCGGCAGGCGCCTTATGTCCTTATGTAAGAGGAACCAACGAAGGCGCCGGAACATCTTGGGCCCTGCCCTTCTCTTCAGGCACACCGTAGAAGCAGCTTTGGGCATATGGTCTCTCGGGACGCGGCGGTTAAATCGTTTTTGTCCCAGAGGTGTGCGTATATAGCAACTTACGTTGCGCCCAGATTTAACGTATGTTACATTGCGAATGCTCTACTGAACGCGCTGGGGAAAGATGTTTACCTGCCTTTGTCGCTCTTCTGGCGCGGCACGGTTCGTTGGTAAAAGGAGAGGCTCACGAGTGGCAGATAGAGAAGATTCAAGAGAAGATCCACAAGCGAGAGAGACGCTAGGTACAGGCGAAGGCGGGACAGATACCAACATAGAGAGCGAAGCAGAGCGGGCCGGGACCAGGATCGAGGACGATGAAGCTCAGCGGCTCGGGGCGGTATTTTGGGTCACGGTCGCCATCTCGGCGGCATTCGTTTTGTGGGGCGTGTTCTTCACGGATAACTTCACCAGCACGCTCGGTACGGTCGTGGGCTGGATCACCGAGGGCCTCGGTTGGCTGTATATGCTCATAACCACCTTCTTCCTCGCCTTCGTCATCTACCTGGCCTTTTCCCGCTACGGCAAGATCAAGCTCGGCCAGCCGGACGATAAGCCCGAGTTCGGCAACTTCGCTTGGTTCGCCATGCTCTTCCAAGCGGGGATGGGGATCGGCCTAGTCTTCTGGGGCGTCGCCGAGCCCGTCACGCACTACAACACCCCGCCCCTCGGTTTGGTGGAGGCGCGCACGCCGGAGGCCGCCACCCTGGCCTTGCAGACCGCGTTCTTCCACTGGTGCCTGCACCCGTGGGCGATGTACGCCACCATCGGTGTCGCTGTGGCTTACTTCACCTATCGCAGGGGCATGGCTAACCTGCAGATCAGCACGGTCTTCCGCCCCCTGATCGGCGACCGCGTCGACGGTCCCATAGGAAAGGCGATCGACATCCTGGCGATTCTGGCCACGCTGTTCGGTGTCGCCGTCTCGTTGGGGCTTGGCACGCTTCAGATCGCCGCGGGGCTCAACAAGGTCTTCGGTCTCCCGAACGGGATCGGCCTGATGCTGATCGTCATCGCCGTCACCGCAATCGCCTACATGCTTTCGGCGTCGACACCGATAGACAAGGGGGTCAACTACCTGAGCCAGGCGAGCATGTACCTGGCCTTCGTCCTGCTCGTCTACTTCCTCGTCGTCGGGCCGACGCTCCTCCAGCTCAACACCTTCACGCAGGAGCTCGGCGTCTACCTGGCCAACATCGTCCCACAGAGCCTCAGGATGAGCGCCTTCGACCCGGGGGAGGCAGAGTGGCTCGGCAGCTGGACCATCTTCTTCTGGGCGACGTGGATCGCCTGGGGCCCGTACGTGGGCGCCTTCATCGCCCGCATCTCCAGGGGACGCACCATCCGGGAGTTCGTCGTCGGGGTGCTGATCGGTCCGAGCCTATTTTCCATGATCTGGTTCGCCGTGTTCGGGGCGGCGGGCATCCAGCTCGACAACCAGACCAACGGTAAACTCGGCGAGGCCGTCGCCAACGACGGCGCCGCCATCGCGTTGTTCGAGTTCCTCGGCGCCTACCCGCTCGCCCTGCTCACGTCGCTCGTGGCACTCTTCCTGGTCTTCATCTTCTTCGTCGCGGGGGCGGACGCGGGGACCATCGTGCTGGGCAGCATGTCCGCCGGCGGGGTCCTGAACCCGAATACGAGGATCAAGCTCACCTGGGGGGTGATAATGGCGGCGCTTGCGGCGGCCCTGCTCCTGGCCGGGGGCGGCGGGCCCGACGCGCTCAGCGGGCTCACGAACGGGGCGATCTTGGCCGCGACGCCGTTCGGGATACTCATGGTCCCCATGTGCTACGGCCTCTACAAGACCCTCCGGACGGATTTCCGCGAAGAGAGACGGCTGATGGAAGAAGTGATGGGCTACGATCGCGAGATGGAGAGACGGCAAATGAACGAAATCGTGCGCCGCCGCGCGGCGGGGGAGCCCATAGACCAGCCGGCGCCCACGGGGCACCCAGGGGGTCCACCTCCCCAGCAGATGACAGCCGAAAATCCTCAAGAACGCGGACCGCACCGGACCTAGCGAATAAGTCGGACCGCTCGTACCTTCGGGCATCCCGCGGTGAGCGGGAGCCTGCGAGGCTTTGGTAGAAGCACTAACCCACGGTCCTCGACGCGGTACGGCCCGGGACGCCAGAGGCTCTTCGAGCACTGCGGCTGCCGCCTACCGGGTCAATCGCTTTGGTAAGTACTGGGTGCTAAAGCTGAAAGACCTCTACCGAACGGAGGACTGGTTGCTTCCCTGGGCATACCGGACCCGGATGTCCGACCTTGCCGAGCGAGAGAGAACGAGAGAGAACTAGACAGGTGGCGAGCCAAAAACCGCCGGACCGTACAATGGGCCGCGACGTTTCCGGGTCGGCTTCTGCCGCGCTTAGCTGGACCTGTCCCTGATCTCGATGCGCCGGGGCTCCGCTGCGGCGGCGCCACCTTGGACGACGATTTCTAGCAAGCCGTTCTCGAAGTCGGCGCTTACATCGTCCTCGTCTATGCCTGCGGGCAAAGTCACGCTCCGTCTGAAAGCGCCGTAGTAGCGCTCCCGGACGTAGAACGTTACCTCTTCCTCGTCCAGCTCGCTCTTGCGTTCCCCGGAGACGGTCAGCACGCTGTCGGAGAGCATGATGTCCACATCCTCCGGGTACACACCCGAGAGCGAGACCCGGATCATGAGGTCTCTGCCCTTGGCGAAGATGTCGGTGGTCGGGATCCAAGCGGTCGCCTGGGTCCTCCGCCGATCCTCCTGCCGGGCCTCGTAGCCGATCCTCCCCGACCCTAGCTCCCGCATCCGGTTCCACTCGCTTATCGCGTCTACAATTCCATGAAACGGGTTGCTGCTCTGCTCCCTATCCATTCTTCCTCCTTCTGACCTCTCTCGGAGGTTGTCTTAATCCGGCCGAATCGTCCGGCCTCTCCTGTAGGTCTCTGGGCAAAAACTCCTGCCCGGCCATCGTGCCATTAGATCCCTTAACGTTAGATCCTCTTTAGAGGAACCCATTCTCCCTTAAGAACTGCCGGGCGACGTCTTCTGGGGACTCTCCGTCCACGGCTACGGCCGCGTTCAGTTCCTGCAAGGTCTCGCTGTTCAGCTTCTGAGTGATGGGGGCGAAGACGTCCGCGATCTCGGGGTACTCGTCCATTACCTCCTTACGGACGGTGAGAGACGGGTTGTAGATCGGGAAGAACCGCTTGTCGTCCTTCAGGAGCGTCAGGTCGAGTGCCTTGATCTGTCCGTCGGTCGCGAACACCTCGCCGTAGTTACACTTGCCGCCCTCGTCGATGGTCTGATGGATCTGGTCTAAGTCCATCTTGACGATGTTACCGCTCGGGATCTTGAAATCGTAGGCTTTCTCCAAACCCGGCAGTCCGTCCTCGCGGTTGAGGAACTCGCTCGCGGCGCACAAGGTCACCTCCTCCGGGCGCACCTCGGACAGCACGGCGAGCGACGAGAGGCTCGTGGTGCCCAGGATCCCGGCGGCCTCGCTGCGCACGGCTATGGCGAAGGTGTTGTTGGCCGGGGCGGGAGAAAGCCACCGGATCTGGTTCTTCTGCAGGTCTTCCTCGGCTACGGCCTTGTACTGCTTCTGGGCGTCCGGGATGGGCTCCTCATGGCCGAGAAGGGTGATCCAGCCAGTTCCCGTGTACTCCCAGTACATATCGATCTCACCGGATTCAAGCGCCTCGCGGGCGGCGACCGTCCCGGCCAGGCCGGTCTGGTCGTTGACCGTCGCCCCGCGGGCCTCGAGGGCTTGCAGCGTGATCTGGCCGAGGACCAGCTGCTCGGTGAACTCCTTGGATCCGACGGTAAACTCGGCGCCGCGCAGGCTGACCTTCCGGGTTTCGCTGCCGCCCTGGTTACCAACGCCGCCAGTTTCGGCGCCACCGGCGCAGGCTGTGGCAACGTAGCATAGGACAACGACGAGCCCGAGCAGGCGTAAGGCACTCAGTTTCATCAACCTCATGACGCTCCTCACGATCCCAACCTCCCGTTCTCGACCGCCTCCTCACCACCGAGCATAATCAGGATCGCAACTTCCTTGCGGGAGGTTGCCTTCTCTTGTCCCCACCACCCGCGCAAGTATCTCACATGCCAAACTCATTCGCAACTGGTGTTGCTGCATTCGCACCCCTGCGCGAACGGGTGGCGCGTGGCGGGCAGGACCGGTTAGAGTTCGCCACGGTACTCCACGTTCTGCCGTCGCAGGATCGGGTCAGTACCGAGGAAGGCGTGCTTGGACATGTCCGCCGAGTAGCGGCTCGCAGGCGGGGTGCGGCCGAGGGCCTCGGCCATGCTGCGGATGTGGTGCGGGGCAGCGCCGCAGCACACGCCGAAATAGCTGACCCCGAGATCCCGGACGTCTCGGGTGAAGTCCGCGATTTCGTAGCGGTTGCAGGTAAACGGGTCGAGCGCCGTCGGGAACGGGAAGCCGGAGGGAAAGACCTCGTAAGCGGGGTCGTGCAAGGACTGGAAGCTCGGCTCCTCGGGGTGGGTGCGGTAGGGAACCGGCAGCGCCGCCACTCGGACGTCCACCGCGGGGATGATCTCCCGCAGCAGCGGCAGCATCGTTCTCGGGCCCCGGATGCAATTGAGCCCGACGACGTCCGCCCCGGCATCCGCCAACCGCTTGCAGGCTTCGGCGACGGACCATCCCTCTCGAGTCTCCGGCGCGCGGTGGATGGCCAGCGTGATCACCGCGGGCAGCCCGGTTTGCTTGATGACTTCCAGGCCGATCAGGGCTTCCTCGGCGTAGCTGAACGTTTCACCGATGACGAAATCCACCCCGGCCTCGACGGCCCAGCCTACCTGCTCCTCGAACATCGCCCTGGCCTCTCTGTAGGCCTCGGTATCCCCGAATTCGTAGACGTTCGTGTTGCAGATGTTGCCGGCGAACAACGCACCGCTCTCCTCGGCCACCTCCTTCGCGAGAGCGAGGGCCTGGCGGTTGAGGCGCTCGAGCAGTTCTTCCTTGCCGATGGTCCGGAGCTTTTCGCGGTGAGCGTAGTAGGTGAACGCCTCGACCACGTCCGACCCCGCGTGGACTAACTGGCGGTGGAGCTGTGTGACCTCCTCGGGGTGCTCAAGTACGACCTCCGGCACGAACGCCCCGGCCTGGAGGTAACCCCTGCGCTCCAGCTCGAACAGGTAGCCCTCGGCGCAGATCACAGGGCCTTCGGCCAGCCGTTCGAGGAGACCGAGGCGTTGATCGCCATTATCCATAACGCCTCCTCCCTTTAGCTCCACGGGAAGGGGGAGTGGCTCGTGGGGTGCAACCGTCCCCTCTCGTAGCGGGAGAAGCGGAATGGTTCGAGGAGTTCCTGCGGCTCGTCCATCAGCTCCTTGGCCACCAGCGCCCCGACCCCGATCATCTTGTAGCCGTGGTTGGAGTCGGCGATGACGTACGCGTTCTGGCGGAAGGTGTCGAAGACGGGGAAGCTATCCGGCGTGAAGCACCCGATCCCGCCCGAGGGCTCCTTGGAGAAGAGGTAGCTTTTGCCCTCGAAGCGCTCGTGGCAGTGCGCCAGCGCCGAGGTCCACATCCGGGCGAAGTCCTCACCGACCACGAAGTCCGGGCTCTCGGGTCCGTACGGGTCGACGGCGACCTCGTCGGCGGGCTGGTCAACGACGTAGGGTGTGGCGCCACCCTGTACCCCGTTGAAGTAGAAGTCCGGCTTGTAGTAGATCCCCCAGAGCTCATCGGTAATGAGCTCGCCGTTCTCATCGTAGAGCGCGGCGTCGGTGTCGACGTGGATCACCGGCGGCATGTTGCCGTTGTTGTCCTTGAGGAAGCTCGGCTCGACCCCGAGCACGCCCTCCTGCAACGACCAGTACGTCCACATGTCGCGGTCGTGGTAGAGCTCGCCGTCGGGGCCTTTGACGGTGATCTTCTCGGGCAGGTCGAGCATCTTCCAGACGTCCCGGATCCATGGCCCCACGCCTACTACAAGGTGCTCGCAACGAACCGTGCCCTGATCTGTCTCAACGGCGCTCACCGCGCCGTCCTCCAGGCGTAAGCCCGTAACCCAGACCCCGGTACAGATGCGCACGCCCTCGGCCTGCGCCTTCGCAGCCAGGGCCTGCATCGACGCTTTGTTGTTGGCGTATCCTCCGCGGTGCTCGTGCAGGACGCTGGTGATGTTCTCCGCTTGCCAGTCGTGGAAGATGTTCCGCATGTACTCCCGGCACTCTTCTTCCCCCTCCACGAGCGTCGAGGGGTAGCCGATAGCCTGCTGCTCCTTGTAAATCTGCACGACGTCAGCGTGCATCACCTCGGGTGAGATCTGCATGTAGCCCACAGGGTGGTAGGCGAACGCCTCGGGGTCAGACTCCCATATAGAGATGGAATGTGCCATCAGCTCCCGCATCGCGGGCTGGAAGTAGTTGTTGCGGACCACGCCGCAAGCGATGCCGGAGGCCCCGGCGGCGACGCCAGTCTTGTCGAGCACGATGATGTCTTCGCCCGACCCGCGTCCCTGCGCCTGCAATCTCTTTGCCAGGTGCCAGGCCGTGCTCAGGCCGTGGACACCGGCACCGATGATGACGTAGGTGACGTGCGCAGGTATCTGCATCCCCCACTCCTTACCTCCGGGCAGCCGCAGCATGATCAGCGTCCTGCAACGTAATTATATGACTCATATCAAGGGTTGCCATCCACGGTCGCTTGCGCAGCCCCTGTAGCCCTCGCGACGAACTCGCCCACGCGTTCGAGCCGATCGTCGGCGATCTCCGCTGCCGACATGTTGATCTCCACGAGCACCGCCGCGGCTCGCGCCCCCGCCTCGGCCAAAAGAGCGGCCGCGACCGCGTCGCCTCTCAGGTTCGGGTTACCCTCCCGCGCCAGGCGGGCCGCGATCTCGGCAACCATAGCGCCGATCTCGGCGATGGCCAGCGGCACGTTGGCGGCCTCAGACAGCGCCATTCGGATCCTCCGCTGGCGCTCCTCGGGGTCACGGTCGCGCGTAGCCCTGTAGGCGGCTAGGACGCGTCCGTATACGGTCGCATCCTCCTGCGCGAGCGGGGCGACGCGCTGCCGCAGGCGCTCGGCTCGTTCGGTCAACTCGGCGGCGTCGACGAGTTGATCGGCGGACAGGCGGGCGGTCATGCCGGACAACCCGGCGGCGAGGGCTACGGCCATGGCGGCCACGGCGCCCCCGGCGGGGGCGGGTTCATCGGACGCTACCAAGTCCAGGAAGTCGGCCACTGGCTGCTTCAGGTAGTTCACGGCAACCTCATGGCGTCGCCATCTGTGGCGAAGAAGTCCCGGAGCTCCCGTGTAACCTCTTCGGGCGTGTCCTCCATCGCGAAGTGGCCGGCCCCCGAGATCAGCTTCAGGTCGGAGTTGGGCAGCAACTCATGTAGACGCCTGGCGAAGGCGGGGTCTAGCCAGGTGTCCTGTTCGCCCCAGATGATCCGCACGGGAGTCTGCATTGAGCCGAGGAGGGGCTCGAACTCGGCGGTATATTCCTCGTCGAACTGGGCAACCTTCTGAAGGTAAGCTTCTTGCCCGTCCTTGCCTCGCCATCGGGCGAAGTACCGCTCGAACGTCGCTTCGTCCGTCGAGCGGTGGACGGCGGTGGCGATGTGGGCGGCCGCGACCCGTTCGTAGATGTGGGTTGGCATCGTGCGGTAAACGTCCAGGTGCGCCCGCATGTGCCTGGTTGTCGGCGTTATCCAGGGACGAAGGACGACCGCGTCGATAAGGGCGATGCGGCTGAGCGGCACCTCGTCCAGAAGATGACTACGGAGCACGATCGCGCCGCCGATGTCGTGGCCCGCGATCGCGGGCCCTTCGAGCTCCCACAATCCGATGAGTTCGGTAAGTAGGCGCGTCTGCGCCGCGATGGAGACGTCTTGTCCTTTCGGCTCGGAGTACCCATACCCAAGAAGATCGAACGCGTAGACGGTGAACTGATCGGAGAGCCCGGCAACCACATGACGCCACAGATACGACCAGCTCGGGGTGCCGTGTACCAGTACGACCGGAGGTCCGTGCCCGAACGTGTCGAAGGCTATATCACCTTGCGGCAGGCTTGCGCGCCGACTGAGACGCCAACCGTTAGCCGGCTCCCGTCTCACGAGAGGCCCACGACCTGGCCCTGCTCGTCGATGTCGATCTTGTGAGCTGCAGGCGCGATGCTGAGGCCGGGCATGGTGCGCACGTCGCCGCAGATCGGGTAGATGAACCCGGCTCCCACCGACGCACGCACCCGCCGGATCGGCAGAGTCCAGCCCGTCGGCGCTCCCTTGAGCGCTGGGTCCGAGGAGATCGAGAGGTGCGTCTTGGCAATGCACACCGGCAGCCTCCCGAAGCCGCTCTTCTCGTAGGATTCGAGCTCGCGGCTCGCCGTCAGATCGTACTCGACGCCCCGCGCCCCGTAGACCTCCTTGGCAATAGTTTCGATCTTCTCTGTGAGGCTCGCCTCGTCCGGGTAGAGGAAACGAAACGAGGAAGGCTCCTCGGCGGCTTCGGCGACCACCTCGGCGAGCTCGACAGCGCCCACGCCTCCCTTCGCGAAGTGGTTGCAAACGGCCACCCGCGCGCCCATCTCTTCGGCGACCTCGCGGATAGCTGCGTGCTCCGACTCGTGGTCTGAGGGAAAGGCGTTGATCGCCACCACCGGCGAGACCCCATGGAGACGGATGTTCTTTATCTGTTTTCTGAGGTTGGCGGCGCCGGCGTACACGTCGTCGGGGTTCTCTTCGAGCATCCCCTCGGGGAGCGGCCTGCCGGCCTTCACTTCGTAGTGGCCCGAGTGGTCCTTCAAGGCCCGAACCGTGGTCACCAGCACCGCTGCGTCGGGCCTGAGGCCCGAGATGCGGCACTTGATGTTGAAGAACCGCTCGGCGCCCATGTCCGCGCCGAAGCCGGCTTCGGTGACGAGGAAGTCTCCGCCGCGGATGCCGATCAGGTCCGCCACGATCGAGGAGTTGCCGGTAGCTATGTTGCCGAAAGGTCCAGCGTGGACCAGGGCAGGCGTGTTCTCCAGTGTCTGCATCAAATTAGGTTTTATGGCCTCCTTCATGATGACCGTCATAGCGCCCGCGGCCTGCAGGTCCTCGGCAGTTATGGGCTCACCATCGGTGGTGCTGCCGATAACGATCCGTCCCAGCCGCTTCCTCAGGTCTCCGAGCGACGTGGCGAGCGCCAGAATAGCCATGACCTCGGAGGCGGCGGTGATGTCGAAGCCCGTCTCGCGGGGAACGCCGTCCCCTCTCTCGCCGAGGCCAGTGACCACGTTCCTCAAGGAGCGGTCGTTTACGTCCAGAACCCGCCGCCAGGTGACAGTGTGCCTATCCACATTGAAGAAGTCGTCGTTGTGGTGGACGTGGTTGTCTATGATGGCCGCGAGGAGGTTGTGGGCCGCCGTGACCGCGTGGTTGTCGCCGGTCAGGTGCAGGTTGAACGTCTCCATCGGCACCACCTGGCTGTAGCCGCCGCCCGCGGCGCCGCCCTTGATCCCAAAAGTGGGGCCCATCGAGGGCTGGCGGATGGCGACCGTGGCTCTCTTGCCGATGTGTTTGAAGGCCTGCCCGAGCCCCACGGCGGTCGTCGTCTTACCCTCACCCAAAGGCGTGGGGGTTATGGCCGAGATCAGCACGTACCTCGCCCGCGGTCGGTCCTTGAGCTCCTCTATGGCCTCTAGCTTTATCTTGGCGACGGCGTCGCCGTAGGGCTCCAAGAGGTGCGGCCCGATCCTCATCTCATCGGCGATGTCCTCGAGCGGTTTTAGCCTCGCCTCGCGGGCGATCTGAAGGTCCGACGGATATTTGGTGGGGAACGTCATCTGTGTACTCCTCGCATCTCAGAGGCGACGAAACCTTCGACCTCGATGCCGAACTCGTCGCCGGCGTCTATCAGCGCGTCGAAGAGGTACTGTCCCGAGGATCGCTCACAGTGCAACAGGTACGACCGCCTCCCGACGAGGTCGTCGCGCACGACGTCGGTTACGAGCTTCGCGACCGAACTACGGAAGGCTGCACCGTCGGGCGTGATCCCCTCGGAGAGGTCAACGCCGCAGACTTTCGCCAGCAGGTCGGCCGTTTGCACCCCCGTGATCCGCATCAGCGCCCGCCCGTGCGTGGCGTCGAAGACGCTGACCAGTTCCCCATCCGCTGTCCCTTCCACACGCCTGATGACTTCCGGCGCGGTACCGGGTGAGGCGAGTAGTAACCACTCGCCGGGACCGGAACCTGTGACGAGCGTCCCGTGTTCGTCGCGAGCGGCGCGTCCGAAGGGGACGCCGAGCGTGCGGGCGACCTCGCCGTCCGCGGACGCCCGCACGAGGACCTTGGCCAGCGGTGTGCAGTCCATGATTCGCAGATCGGCGCCGCTGCGGCGGATACTGATCTCCCAGCCGTGCTCCACCGTTACCGGCGGGGCCGGTGAGATCGGACTCCGGGCGACAGGGGGCGCGTCAGCCACGCTGACGTATCCCCTCAGGATCGAAGTGGGCGTGTTGCGGCATGACGCGCGCCGGGATGCGTCTGCCGTCAGGCAGGTGCACCGTCACCGTTGTCCCCGGCTCGGCGAGGTGAGGGGCGACGAAGCCCAGACAGATCGAGCGTCCGAGCGTGGGAGACATGCGGCTGGACGTGATCCGCCCCACGATCTTTTTCTTGCCCTCCACGATCTGGCTTGCTTCGGGAGGAACGACGGAGACATCGTGCGGCTGGAGACCGACGAGCCGGTGGTGGTTATCGCGCTCATTCTGCCACACCAGCTCAGGCTTACCGGCGAAGTCGTCCTTGTCCAGCTTGACCGCCCAGGCGAGACCAGCGCCGTAGGCCCCTGTGAGCCCGTCGGTGTCTTGGCCGACGATGAGGTGGCCCTTCTCCAGGCGCAGGATGCGCTGAGCTTCGACGCCGAAGGGCTTGATGCCGAGGTCGGCACCGCGCTCTACGAGCGCCTCCCACACGTGCAGCCCGTAGGCGGCGGGCACGTGGATCTCGTAGCTGAGCTCGCCGGTGAAGCCGATGCGCCACATGAAACAGCCGTCCACGCCGGCGATACGCCCGGTGCGGACCCGCATGTAAGGGAAGGCATCCGGCGACAGGTCCACGCCCTCGGTTAGCCGCAGGAGCAGCTCCCGGCACTTCGGTCCGGCGACGTTGATGCTCGCGTACGCCGTCGTCACCGGGGTGACGTGGATCCGCCACTCGGGGTGCGCAGTCTGCAGCCAGTTGTCTATCCACTCCCAGACGGCAGCCGCGCCGGAGGATGTCGCGGTCATCACATAGCGGTCGGGGCCGAGACGGCCGGTGACGCCGTCGTCGAATACCACACCGTCCTCGAGGCACATCACACCGTAGCGGACCGCGCCGGCGTCGAGATTTGACCACTTGTTAACGTAGAGCAGGTTGAGGAGCTTCGGCACATCCGGACCGCGCAGGTCGAACTTGCCGAGTGGCGTCACGTCGATGATGCCGATGTTCTCCCGAACGTTAC
>Ga0126310_10000378_pt1 | contig 14864 bp, 13 predicted proteins | sample Plot60_FD_92540 | JGI IMG/M metagenome (GOLD analysis project Ga0126310, IMG submission 92540) | Serpentine soil microbial communities from UC McLaughlin Reserve, CA, USA - Plot60 | ecosystem: Environmental > Terrestrial > Soil > Grasslands | place: USA: UC McLaughlin Reserve, Lake County... | reverse complement strand
TCACTGCTGGCGACGCAGTTGATCTCGCGAGTGCGGGAAGTGTTTCAGGTGGAGGTGCCGCTGCGCACCATCTTTGAGCGGCCGACGGTGGCGGGAATGGTCATGACTATCCAGTCCCTGAAACAAAACCAGAATGATGAAAAGATCACCCGCCTCATAGAAAGCGTGGCCGAACTTTCTGACACCGAGGCAGCAGCAATGCTCGAAGGGTTGGGTCCCTCAAAAATGCTTTTAAGCCGCAAAAAGGGCATATAACGTACAAGACGTTTCGTGCCTCTTCATGCCTTGCAGAAGAAGTAGACGCCGTGAGCTCCAGTCAAAACCAAACACGCGTAGTCATCGTTACTGGCGGCACAAAGAACATCGGTCTGGGCATCACTAAGCACTTTTTGAACGAAGGCGCAAACGTGGTGACCTTATCCAGAGGTAACCACTCGCCAGATCTAGCCGATAGTTCCCCAGATAAGCTCGAACTCATAAAAGCCGACGTTACTCGGATTGAAGATGTAAATGCGGCTGCGTTACAAGTGTCGCGACGATTCGGCCGAGTTGATTTGCTTATCAATAACGTCGGCGGAGGTTGTGAGAAGGAACCACTGCTGCAGACTAATCCGGCGTGGTTCAAATCGGTCATAGACCTGAATGTGTGTAGTACTTTCAATACTTGCCATGCGTTTGGCAGACTCATCATCGAGAGCCGCGGAAAAATTTTCAATCTTTCCGGTGGAGGAGCAAACGCCGCAGCCGCCGATGGTTGGAACCTCGCTTACTCGTCAGCCAAGGCAGCCGTGTTGAGATTCACCGAGGCTTTGGCTAACCAGCTCAAGCCCTTCGCCGTGGAAGTTTATGCAATCGATCCAGGATGGGTTCCCAGCGAAGAAGAGAGAAATAGAATCCTCACCCGGAACCAGCACGAAGAACTGGTTAACCCTTCATATCTTAGTTCGCCCAATGATGCTGCGTTGCTGATCAATTACCTGGCGAACTGTGGCAGCCTTGCGTTGTCAGGAAAAGTATTCAGCGTAAGCGAAGACTATCGAAGCATCATTGAAACCTTAAAGACCGAACAAAACTTTGATGCCCACAAATTGCGACTCAACAACTCAAACAACAAACTCGCATAGCTTCGCTGAGGCACGTTATGAAACCCTCGTTTGAATACAAGGAGTTCCTGGCAGAATTACGCCGAACGGGTGTAACGGTGCTCAGATCGGTGATTCCCGCTGATGTAATTACCACTATCAGTGTTGCGGTGGATCGTGAGCGGGAACGCCTGGAGCAGACCAACCGGGCTGCTCTTTACAAAATCAATATGTCCTTACTCGCGTCTCCCGGACATCCCGGGTTTTTGTGTCCTTTAAACTATCCCTTCTGCCATGAAGAGATAATTACGGCGCCACGACTCAGCGGAGTTCTGGCAGCATATCTGGGCTCGGATTTCTATCTGCATGAATATGTTGTAAACATCTCGCTGGCTCGAGGCACCACCGCGCAACATGTGCACCTGGACCAGGAGAACGATGGTCTCGGAACGGTGGGGGTCGTTTGCAACTTCCCCTTATCCTTCACTGGTCCACACAACGGTATGACGAAAATGTGGCTCGGCAGCCAGGATTCACCCGAGCGAGACCTGGAGACTCTTAACAACCTTTACACTCCGTTTCAACCGACTCTGTATCCCGGCGATGTTATGATTCGTGACCTTGGTCTGCTTCATCAGGGAACCCCAAACCCTGACATCAAAGACAGAAACTTGCTGGCACTTGTTTACAAACCCGAACGGCAGAAGTTAGGAGACGAAGTACGCGGCGACATACCACAATCCGTTTGGAATAGCTGGAACGCACGCCAACAAGCAGTGATGAGGCGACACCAAAGAGTTGAAGCTAATGAGGTGTATGCGCAGCCTTATTCGGTTCCGGACGCGATGTAAGAATACAATATGGTCGTCGATTACAAGGAGCTTATCAGGCAAAGGATCATGAATGAACGTGATTTCATGAGGGCGACCTTTTCCGGCCACCAACAAAAGACTTCTGTCCCGTGGATCAGAGTCGTATTACGACCCGTACTGGTGAAAGAAGAGAGACTGGTGCAATTTTGCTTTTTCGACGCACAGAAGGGCATAACCAAGAATTACTCAGGCGCCGAAGTGAGCCGGCACCTTGATGAACTACTGAAGCAGCCTTTCAAGGATTACCATGTGGCGACAATCAGCGAAGATGTTCAGGTCACCATCAGCAAAAAGGGTAAGGCGCTGATTAAGAGAAGCAAAGTACAACGGTCTCCGGAGGCACTGAACTTCTCACACGATCGACAAAAGAAACTGGCGCTCTCCCGAACACGTCCCGATCCGTATCTGCAGGCAGTGGGAATCATGACTGCGGACGGAAAGATCAAGGCAGGTAAACAAAAAAAATTCAAACAGCTAAACGAGTTCCTGAAACTGATTCACCAGACGATGGACTCCGAAAAGCTCGATCAACCCTTTCTGAATATTGTCGATTACGGTTGTGGAAATGCCTATCTCACATTTGCGGTTTATCATTACCTCAATCACGTGCTTGGTATCCCAACGCGGCTTACGGGCGTCGACGTCAGGCCTGAACCTCTGGCCGCCCATATCGAAAAGGTACAATCACTTGGTTGGACCGATTTGAAATTCGAAGCCAGCGCGATCCGCGACTTCAAACCAGCGACGCCGCCCGACATCACGCTAGCCCTGCATGCCTGCGATACCGCGACTGACGAAGCTCTCGCCGAGGGCATACGCCACCGCAGCAAGATGATCTTCAGTGTTCCTTGCTGTCATCACAATTTGCAGGAGCAACTCAGCAAACAAAAGTCGCCCGCAGTTTTCAGATCGGTGCTGCGGCATGGCATCTTGAAAGAACGTTTAGGTGATGTGTTGACCGATAACTTTAGGGCACTGGTCCTGCGACTCATGGGATACCAAACAGAGGTATTGCAATTTGTCTCAGCCGAACATACCGCCAAGAACATAATGATCCGGGCAGTAAGAAACGACACGATGCCTGGGCCGCAACTGGCACGCGAGTATCAAGACCTCAAAGATTATTGGAACGTCACTCCTTATTTAGAATCTTTGCTCGGCGAAAGTTTTGCTGCCAAACTGCGTGAGCTCGAGGAGTCATACGCCTCGAAGGCATGATTGCCGGCCTCTCTTAGATCACAAGAAAATTCGCTTGAAACATTCAACAAGAATCATTACCGATTTTTCCACCATTCCCATGCGAGATAAAACTTGCCTGGCTGCTGATGTGATCGTAGCCGACGATCGGACCACTCACCCAGTGTTGCTGGTACGAACACCTTATGCGCGGGCCGAAGCCGCGTCTCTGGTTGATGCTCTGGGATTGGCCCGGCTTGGGTGGGCAGTCGTAATTCAGAACGTTCGGGGACGATTGGATTCGGAAGGATCATTCTTGCCTTTCTTACAAGAGCCTAATGATGGCGCCGACACCGTGCGTTGGTGTTGCGAGCAACCGTGGTCCAATGGACGGGTTGCGATGAGCGGCACCTCTTATGCCGGTTTCACGCAGTGGAGTTGTGCGCTCGCGCGGCCCGCAGGGCTGAAAGCCATCAGTCCACAAATTACTGCCTCTGATGTTCGTGACGGCTGGTTTTACGAGGGCGGCGCATTGCGACATTCTTTTGTCCAATCGTGGGGGTTGAGTCTTGCCTATACCGACTCCGCAAACACTAAAGAATCAGAACAAGAGACGCGGCGCTGGGCCGCTGACCTTGAAGCCCTTTATAACACGCCGCCCTCGCGCTCTCCTCTCGACACGCTCCTTAAATCTTATTCCCGTTGGATCGATCCCACGGACGAGTCTTATTGGTCTGAGATTCACGATCTGCAAAATTGCCGGCCGCCTGAGATTCCTGCTTATCATCTTACCGGTTGGTACGACATTTTTTGCGAAGCAAGTCTGCGCGATTTTGTCACCATGCAGAACAACAACGTTGGTAACACTCAACGGTTAGTAGTTGGTCCGTGGACGCACTCAGCATTTCTCGTCCAGCAGACAGGTGCGCTGGACCATGGACTGATTGCAAATGGTTTTGTCCACGATGTGATGGGAGAGATGCATTCCTGGCTTCGCCGTACGTTGAATGACGAACCCGTCGAAGGTGGGGCTCGTGTGTTTGTGATGGGCTCTCGAGTCTGGCGTGAAATGCCAACCTGGCCCCCTGCTGCTGAATCGCACCGACTTCACCTGTCCGTACCTGGGCTACACGGCTCGCAGTCTGAACCAAGTTTGACAATGCGTCCTCAAGAGATTGCCGGGCAAGATCATTTTGACTACGAACCAACGAACCCTGTGCGCACGAACGGCGGACGGACGCTCGATCCCATGTTGCCTGGCGCGGGCTCTTTCGATCAAAGCTTACCTGGCGACCGCGACGTGTTGTTCTACACAAGCGAAGTACTCGCACAGGATCTGACAGTGATGGGAATGATCCGGGCTGAAATCACGTTTGCCACAACCGGAGAAGCAGCAGACGTAGCGCTGACGTTATTAGACGTCTATCCGGACGGGCGGGCGTTTAATTTAGTGGGGTCGACACAACGCGCTAAGTTCGTGCCGCATCGACCCCAGATTGTAGAAGTTTTTCTCGGATCGATTGCGGTTACTTTTAAGCGTGGACATCGCATCGGTCTGCAGGTGGCTTCCTCGAACTTTCCCCATCTCGATTTGAATCCTTCGACTGGACAATGCTCGACTAAAGCTGTGACTTTTGTCGCGGCGCGTCAAACGATTTATCGGGGCGGGCAGAGTCGTTCATTCATCGAGCTGCCGGTGGTGTCTCTCGATCTTTAGGACACCATGAGCTCTGTGAGGCGGGCATTTGCCGGAGCGGGATCGACCGGGTCTTCGAAACCAAACTGACCGGCAGGGAAGCCCCACGACTTGCGCAATCGCTCGAGCGCGTGGCCCCGGTTTCGAAGCAAGAGATCGATAGCAAGCCGGTGGAGCAAACGTCGTGGCAGCTCGGGAGATCGATCAAACACGATTGACATATCACGCCAAATAGTTCGAATGGTCGCCGTGTTGGAGATCGTTCCCTCACCGGAAAACTTGAACAGCAATGATTTTTCTACGAAGCGAAGATCCTCGTCCTGGACCATTCGCAGCAGCCGCATAGTGAAATCGAGATCTTCGCCGTATGAAATCCTTTCGTAATAAAAATAGCCGTCATGATGTTGGATCCGTTTGAGCAGGTCAGCTCTTATCAGCGTTGCGTGATGCGCTGTCGCGTAGGCGCCCCCGGCGCGCAGAGCGTCGCGAGTTCGATAATTCAGACGTGGGCCATAGACCAGCGCCGGTTTGTTGTGCAGGTTATAGAAAGTCAGCAGCCCCATGATCAACGGAAACCGGGCACCCTCTGTAAGCGCGGTGTGGAGAGCGAAGTCGCCGGACAAAAAATCATCCGCGTCAAGCCGTATAAACCAGGTGTTGGAGTCATCCGATACCTGATCGAGAGCTGCGGTTATGCCCTCGTTCAGTGGACGAGATGCGCTTGCCAGTTCATCCGGTCGACGCTTCAGACGAATCAACGTCAGCCGCTTGTCGTCGCTGCACAGGCTAGTGAGTGATGCCGCGGTTCCATCTTCAGAACCATGATCTACGACGACGACTCTAATAGCGACCTGCTGCTGCCGCAGCGCGCTTCGAACGGCGCGACAAATCACCCGTTCGGCGTTGAAGGCCGGAATCACACAAACTGCCGTAGCTGGTTCCTGTTCCGCCGCGTGAATTGTTGCTTCCATTCTGTGAGGTTCCTTCGTTTTTGTACGGGGCTGCACGGGCGATCTTGATTGTAGTCAAAAATGAGTTCAAGCCACAAAAAAGCACATAACCCACAGATGAATAATCTGAACTCACATCTTGCGGCTCTCTCACCGGTCAAGCGCCAACTCCTGACACGCTTGCTTCAGCAGGACGCCGTCGGGCATTCGCCTGAGATTCTTTCGCGTGCGAACTCTGGCTACGCGCCTTTGAGCCTCAATCAATTGTGGCAATGGCAATTACTCGAAATCGACCCGGATCGCCCGTTGACAGGCTTGTCAGCAACTCAAATCAAAGGACCGCTCCAGGTCTCGGTACTACAGCGGGCATTGAACGAACTCATAAGCCGGCACGAGTCATTGCGCACGAGTTTAAAAAAGATCGATGGCCAACCACTGCAAGTCATCGCCGCCGACGCGAAATACGAGTTGTCCATGATCGACTTGAGACATTTGTCGCCCGAGGAGTGTCGCTTAAAAGTATCCCGAGTGGCGGCTGAGTTGAAGAACGCTAGATGGGATCTTGCGCGCGCGCCTTTAATGAGGACGAAATTGCTGTGGTTTGACGAGGACGACTATGCAGTTCTCTTTTCGCTCCATCACCTCATCTCAGACGGTTGGTCAGAAAAACTGTTTCTGCACGAGCTGGTGACAGTTTACACAGCATTCGTAACCGGTTTACCGTCGCCACTTCCGCCGCTTGCATTTCAATACGGTGATTACGCCGCGTGGCAGCGCGAATGGGTCGATGGAGCCGAGGGAAAGGCGCAGCTTGCAATTCTGACCGCGATGCTTGCCGGCGCCGTGCCGCCTGAATTTGACACCGCGCCAGCGGTAAGGCCGTCGCTTTTGGCGCGTCGCCTGTTGGCCTTCTCTCCAGATTTCTCCGACTCGCTGAAAGATTTTAATGCGCGCGAAGCTGTGACGCTTTTCATCACTGTCGTTACCGCACTGGCGTGTCTTTTGAAGCAGTGCACACGACAGAATGACGTGACGATCGGTTCCACTATCGCAAATCGTCATCGGGCCGGGACCGAGGGTGTGATCGGCTTTTTTGCGAACCCACTGGTTTTGCGGATCGACATATCAGGTAATCCGTCAATGCGAGAGCTACTTCAGCGAGTGCGGAAGTTAATGCTCGATGGTTACATCATGCAAGACATACCCTTTTTGACCCTCACTGATGCAATTATGCCCGGCCACAACTTGACTGATCTCTTCCCACTTTTCCGCGTGCTGTGCGAGTTCGATAACGGCGGACCACCGGAAAACGGCGGTCAATCCACACCGGATGCCACTTCCGTGAAGCTGCGGATGAGGCGCATGGCTATTGGTCCATTCGAACCCGAAGAGGCCGTCCATTTTTTAATTTTGCGGCCAATTGATAGAGCCGGAAAGATAACTCTAACGCTCGACTACGATACTGCGCTATTTGAAGGAGCGGACGTCGATCGAATGTTGCAATACATGGAAATGGTGTTGATGAGTATGGTTGCCGATTGCGACGTGGGTCTGGCGGAATTGCCACACTTTCGTTTATGAGGAATCAGAATTTCGGTCGAGTTCATACTCCCAGGGTGATCCCCATTCAGCTTTGCGGGCCCGCTTGTATGCTTCCTTCATCTTTCGCGAGACCGTCTCTCGCTTCAGACCGTCCGGAGTGCAAAGCTCAAGACGAACGTGTCCTTCGCGTTTAAGCGGATGACGAATGATTCGGGACTGTACCGGCTCGACGGGAAACTTAGCGGCGACAAAATATGAAAACTTCTCGTCTTCGTATGACATGGTTCCCAACTTCGCGCGACGGTGAATACTTGTACGCTGAACGCGCTGGGCGAAATGACACCAATCGCCACCACTCATCGGACAGGCGAGTGCATGTGGGCAAGGCGCGACAACATGCCCTCCGAGCGAAATCAGCTCGCCTCTCGCTTCGCGTATGCAGGCAAAACCTTTCGGCGTTCCCGGCTCAACAATCACGACAGCGCTTTGCGCGGCCTCCCAGGCCTTGCGTACCAGGACTGCGGCCGCCGGCGGATCGAGCTCGCCCAGCGAATAAGACATGACGATCAGATCCTGTGGTGGCAATTCCGGCAATTGCTTCAAATCAACGTTGGACCACACGGCTTCTTTGATCTCGCGGTGCTCCGCATTTTGAGCCAGTCGTTTCCCCAGGCTGATTAGAGAACTATCGACCTCAATTAGTGTTATCTGTTCCAGAGTTTCGAATACTTCTGCGGCGGACCACATCACGGTACCCGGCCCGGCTCCTAGATCCAGCAGACTGTGGGGTTCAAAGTCAGGAACAATGTTCTTGATCTCCAATAACACCCGCGTGATGACGGCATAGATCGCCGGAAAGCGGACGGCTATATAGGCCAGCCTCAACGCCTCAGTCGAGATGAACGGCTTAGTTCGAGAGGCTGGAACCTCCCGGTAGAGATCGGAAAGCTGGGCTGTTGCCTGCAACAACAGTTTGAGATCGATCCGGGAAAGTTCCAAGTCGATCGCACGCTCAAGGTTATCAGGTAACTGCATTTCTATTTGTGAACTTTAGTTTAACTGTCCTTCCAAGAATACCAGCACAGAAAGGATTTTACATGTCTTCCACAGTCGCATTGATCACCGGGGCAAGACGCGGAATTGGACGCAAGATCACCGAACAGTTGCTGGCGGCAGGTACGAATGTTGTTGCCACATGCACCGACGCCGCACAAGCAGAGCAGCTTCAAAGAGAGCTATCTGAGCTGGGAGACGGCGAGGTGCTCGGTGCTCAACTCGACGTGTGCGATCACAATCAAGTGGTCCAGCTTGCCGGCCGCATCGAGGAACGCTTCGGCAAACTCGATATTCTGATCAACAACGCCGGTGTTATGGACAAATCGCCCAGCACGGTAGCAACCCAGAGCCTTGCAGACTGGAACCGCATCATCGACACGAACCTGCGTGGTCCGTTTCTCTTGTGCCAGGCGATGATTCCCCTTTTAAAGAAATCCCCGAATGGAAGAATCATCAATCTCGCAGGCATGCTCGGCACCTTTGCGAGTGGAATGGAAGGCGGAGGGTTCCCCGCCTATCGCATCTCAAAGGCCGGTCTCAACGCTCTCACGCTGATCCTGGCTGAAGAACTGAAGGCTGACGGCATCCTTGTGACTGCTGTTGACCCCGGCTGGGTGCGGACGGATCTGGGCGGACCCGACGCGCCGCGAAGCCCTGACGATGCAGCCGCCGATGTTGTTAGCGTTGCCAGACTCAATGGTGATAATCCGCAGTCCGGCGTGTTACTTCGTGGCGGCCAACCGGTTCGGTGGTAACTCCCTCCCTTAAAACCGCAAAAAAGCACATCACGCACAATGAACAGCGCAAATCCTGGACTGCAACAGCGATTGGGCCAAGCCGCAGCAGCGGTGCTGGAAGGTTTGGACCAGGGTGGGAAATGGCAACCGCTCGCAGGCCTGGACTCTGACTCAGCGGTTTGGGAGGTAGAGGGGCGCATCGTGAAGGCCCGGCGCCTATCTCCATTTCGAGCTGGGATGCTGAAGACAGCACTCAGCGACATTCATGCGGCGCTGGCTCCCGCTGGTCTGACGCCGCGACTGCTTTCGATCACCTATCACGACGACATACTGGTCTCGGAGTTTGAGCGTATTGATGCGACTGGTCCTGCCCATCCGGGTGAGATCGGTTTTGCCCTCGGTTGCTGCCATCGTTTGCTGGCTGCGGTTTCCATCCGCAGCACCGTGGCCTGGACCGGATTCTACGGTGAATTTCAGGAGTTCCGTTTCCTTGTTCCCCTGGTTACTGACAATTCACTTCGAGAACGCGCCACGCGGCTCTTACCGGCCGCTCGCTATCGAGAACACACCGAACCCGTGCACTACATTCATCGCGACTTGAATCCGATGAATGTGCTTAAAGGCGCTCGCGGTGTTCGCATCCTCGATTGGGAGATGGCTTATGGCGGGCATCGTGAGGATGACGTGGCTATGGCGATTTGTTGTCTGGCGGATTCCAGTGTTGCTGGAAGCGAGGAAGGAATAGCCACCGAGTTTCTCGCCGGCTATCGAATATCGCTGCCGACGCCATGGGCCACTCTGTCTCATCCCCTATTGCGATCAGCAATCGCACTGGCCGGTTTACGGCAGGCCGTAGCCGGCTGGTTCACTGATGAGGGCGATACCTCGGCCAGTTACTGGCCAAACATCCGCAAGCGTCTGGAAACTGCCTGTCAATTATCGGACTTGATGGGCAACGGAAATAGTAAAGACCCCCTTGGCATAGGCTGGTGAAGAATGCAAGACAAGATGAACCGGATTCTGGCAATTAGTTATTATCATGCTCTGGTAGCCGGCGGAGGGCATCGTCCACATCAAATCCTGCTGGAAGACCTGCGACAAGGCCGCGAGGCTGTATTCATCTCTTCAAGCCCAACCGGACTCGAAGCGATGCAGTCGATCCATGGCCACGGGATCTATGAAAAATTGGCCGCCTATCATCTCGACTCGAGCGACGGTCAACGCCTCGTTCCCCTCACGGCTCATGCGATGGCGTTATTAAGGCAACATCCCACCACGAATCACTTGATTAACGATTGGCGCCCGACTTATGTCCGCGCGCATAATCCCGTCGCCGCCTTCATCCCTTTTATCGAATCACTCAAAAGCGCAGGCGTACCCTTTGTCTACGACCAGATGGACATGTGGTCGGCCTTTGCCACACACCCCTGGGGTGCTGCGTCTAACACGGAAAGCCGCTACATGGAACTGGCGGACGCGATGACGACTATCAGCAAATTTCTCCTGGAGCGCGCCCCGAAGCATCTCAAAACGCACTTGATAGCAAACGCAATCAGTTCCCACTTCCTGGAGGCTTCGGCCAACGGAAACGGATACGAACCTCCACGGCGTGATAACTCCACCAAACACATTTTGTACATGGGAGCAATTTGGCCCGACTGGTTCAATTGGGACCTTATCTTCAAGCTCGTTATAGAACGTCCTCAGTATGAATTCACGTTCATTGGAGCGACTTCGGCGTCGGTTGATGAAGACGACGGGCGACAACCGCACAAACTGGCTGCACGTCTGGCTAAGTATCCCAATGTGAAGTTAATCGGAGAAATTCCACACCTCGCTCTCCTTCCATGGCTTCGAAAAGCGAACATCGGACTGATTCCTTTTTTGGTCAATGACCTGACACTGGCGTGCTCGCCGTTGAAGGTTTTCGAATACATCGGTGCGGGTCTCAGAGTTGCCGCCACCGACTTGCCGGAGATTCAGGACTATCCGATGGTGACCACTTGTGCAGATCATGCCGGTATGCTTGCGTGCCTGGATGCCGCAAACGATGGCGATGAAGTAAGCAGAAAAGCGGCAAAAGCATTTATCTCGGATAACACGTGGAGCCATCGGCTCGCGCGTTTAGACGAGCTTGTGGGAGAGTTGCTGTGATTATCCTGGGAATCAGCGGCGGACATGACGCCAATTGGTGCGTTGTCCAAGATGGGGTGCTGCTGGGAGCATTTGAAAAAGAGCGGTTTACACGACGTCGCCATGATTCAGGCGAAGTGATGTCACTGATAGGCCGGACGCTCAAATACCTTGGCGTCGATCCGAATAAGATCGACATGATTGCCAGCAGCGAGCCGGTGCATCGCGGAACGGAGTCGGGACTCGAGCGGAGCCGCGGGTGCATCTACAAGCGGCCGGATCAGTGGCAGAGCCAGGTTGTGAAATGCTTTGGACGCGAACTGCCTTGCATCTCTGTTCCTCATCATCTAGCTCACGCCGCCTACGCACATTACACCGGGAACTCTTATGAAACGGCAGTCATTACGTGGGATGGCGGCGGTGATTTCTACACTGAAGATGCCTATTCCTCCACCACCGTGTCATCCTGGCGAGGCGCGAAATTCGAATGGTTGGAACGCATCGACAATGCAGATTTCGGTTCACTCTGGTTCATGTACTCGCGCGCAATCTTTAAAGATGCAAACGCTGCCGGTAAGTTAATGGGACTGGCGGCACTCGGATCAGACCGGATGGTTGACGCTTTGGCGGACCGGTTTCTGGTTCCGGCCCGCGGATCGTTGGAAGGGGCCTGGATTATCAAGAACTGCTGGCCCGACTATTATTGGCCCCCCTTTCTGAGAGAGACGGTTGATTGGCAAAATCCGCTCGCACAGGATGTAGCGTTCGCGATTCAGGCAATCACAAATCACGCCGGGTTGTCAGTATCAGCAAAAGTGAAGCAATGGACCGGCCATCGTAACCTGGCGCTTTCAGGAGGCGTGGCGCTTAATGCTTACCTCAACACGGCCATTCGGCAAAGCGGTGACTTTGACGATGTGTTCGTGCCGCCGGCCGTAAATGATGGAGGTATCGCCGTTGGCTGTGCGCTCCTGGCAACTCATCATGTGCAGGAAGTGTCGTGGCCGCCTCCAGCGCGAAATCCCATTGAGTTCACTGGTATGGCCTACGACCAGAAAGAGATTAGCGCCGCGTTGGACCGCTCTGGTCTCAGCGGCCGGAGAGTGACTTCTGAGGAGGGTGAAAGCATTGTTGCCGATGCCCTAAGCCGGAATCAGGTCGTAGCCTGGTACGAAGGCCGTTCCGAGCATGGACCTCGCGCACTTGGTCATCGCAGCATCCTGTCGCTGCCGAGCACGACGGCTATGCGTGAGCGACTAAACCGCGATATAAAATTTCGCGAGCCGTTTCGGCCAGTCGCTCCCGTGGTGCTCGCAGGAGAAGCTAGCCACTACTTCGAGATGGATTGGCCCAGTCCCTACATGCTGTACATCACTAAAGGACGTGCATGCACAGCCGATTGTGCGCCCGCGGCTTTGCATGTGGACCACACGGCCCGCGTTCAGACGGTGGAACCTGATTGCTCTCTCGGCAGACTGTTGCAGCGCGTCGGCAAGTTGACCGGGACCAGCATGTTGCTGAATACCTCGTTCAATGTAAACGCCCCCATCGTCGAGACGCCGGCAGACGCTATCGACGCATTTCTAAAAGTTCCGCTGGACATGTTGTATCTCGACGGGACTCTGGTTGAGCGGCCAAAATGAATAATTGGCAGCCATCACCGGCAGAGAGGGAGCAGTATCAGCGCGAAGGACTGATGCTCGTGCGAAACTTGTTGACCGGAGCAGAGGTTGACCGGTACCGCGACGCGATTGATCAAGTCGTGCTCAAGTATTTGGGTGGGAGCGCCCCCAGGAGTGAAGGGTATGAACGCGTCTTCGTCCAGGTTCACCAGGTTTGGCGGCGGCACGAGATGATGCGTGAGTTAAGCCATCACCCGTTGCTGGCAAAGGTTGCCGCGTTACTTGGCGACATGTCGCGCGTTCGCATCTTCCTGGATCAAGTGATTTATAAACAGCCAGGCGCTCACGCTACACAGGCGCATCAGGATGCTCCCTATCTTTCCTTCGATGATCCTCGTTCATTGAACTGCTGGATCGCCTTTGACGAAACAACTGTGGAAAATGGCGCCCTTGAATATCTCGTCGGAAGCCATCTGCAAGGGAAGACCCGCCTGGTCCACCTGGACCGGCACGATGATCTGTTGGAAGATTTTCCGATCCTCCGGCAATGCTCACGACGAATGATTGAGGCCCGCCCGGGCGACGCAGTGTTCCATCATTGTTTGACGGTCCACAGATCTTTCTCGAATCAGACGACGAAGCCCCGCCGCGCTTTCAGCATTCAATATATGCCGGACGGGGCGCGCTTTAATGGATGGCTGCATCCGTTCATGGAACCGTATGGTGTACGTCTCGAAGATATCCTGGACCAGGACTGCTTTCCACTGGTCTATCCGCCCAAAGGCAGCGGCTAAAGCCACAAAAAGGCACATAACGCAAAAATATTTTCTGAACGGTCATAGTTGTGGATAGTAAGCCGAAGCCAATTTATCTGTTCGCTGATAGCCAGTTGTTGTTCTGGCATGATGAACTTGGCCTCTTTTTGGAATCACTGACCCGCCACCTTGGCGAGGGGTCACCGAAGGCAGCCTACATTGGTGCTTCCAACGACGACGACCCCGTCTTCTATCAACTCTTCCGAGATGCCATGGCCCAGATTCAAGTGCGTGATTGTCGCATGATCCTCAAGTCTTACTCGGAAGAAGATGCTGCTTTTGTCGAACAGGCAAAGGTGATCTTGCTTGCCGGAGGAGACGTCATGAAGGGTTGGGAAATTTTTGAGCGGACCGGATTAGTCGAGGTCATCCGCCGCAGGTATCTTGATGGAGCACTTCTGATCGGAATTTCCGCCGGCGCCATTCAGTTGGGAAGGTTTTGCTGGCCGGAGACGTTTTCTTCCGCAGACGATCTTACCGAGTCCTTAAGATTGGTTCCTTGCATCATCAGTGTCCACGAGACCAACGACTGGCCCGTTTTGACCAAGGCTGTAGAGGTGATCAGCGGTGATGTAGTGGGAATTGGTATCCCGACGGGAGGCGGTGCGATTTACTTCGCCGATCAATCGCTCGAAGCCATTCGGCATTCTTTGTTTACCTTCACAAAGCACGACGGCACAATCACCCGAAGCTTGTTGATGCCTAATCGATCGGCAGTTGAAATGGAATCAGTTGCTGAGAACTAAAGCAGCAATTTAACCGCCGGTGCTGCTGGCGAATTCACTTAAAATCTCACTTTCTATCAAACCATGAACGGGTACATGAGCCCTGTAAGTTTGGGTGCTGGCGGGACCGCTTTCAAGCCGGCCGACTTCGTCGACCTTCTATGTGCACGAAGCCGGCAACAGCCTGACGCGCTTGCCTATACTCTTCTTGACGGTTCGACGCCGGCAACTTCACTAACCTACCTGGAACTGGATCGCCAGGCGCGATCGATTGGTGCGTTGCTTCAAGAGAACAATCTGGCGGGCGAGCCTGTAATCCTTCTCTATCCGCCCGGCCTTGAACACATTGCTGCATTCTTCGGCTGCTTGTACGCGGCGGCCATTGCAGTTCCTACGTGTCCGATCAAACGACCATCAGCCTTGCGCCGTCTCGAAGTTCTGGCTGCGGATGCACGCGC
>Ga0126310_10000377_pt1 | contig 14906 bp, 20 predicted proteins | sample Plot60_FD_92540 | JGI IMG/M metagenome (GOLD analysis project Ga0126310, IMG submission 92540) | Serpentine soil microbial communities from UC McLaughlin Reserve, CA, USA - Plot60 | ecosystem: Environmental > Terrestrial > Soil > Grasslands | place: USA: UC McLaughlin Reserve, Lake County... | reverse complement strand
GAGCGCCAGATGATCACCCTCGAGGACGCGGCAGTAGTCAGCTGGCCCCAGGGCAACAGGAAGCCAAAGACCCGCCAGCTCCACAGCACGGCGGGCGCGGGCGCGGGCTGGGGCGCCTTCTGGGGCTTCCTGTTTGGGCTGATCTTCTTCGTGCCCTTCCTTGGCGCTGCGATCGGCGCCGGCATGGGCGGGATGACAGGCGCGTTGGCGGATGTGGGCATCGACGATGACTTCATAAGGCAGGTCCGCGAGAAGGTAACGGAGGGAACCTCTGCGCTGTTTGCTCTGACCAGCGGGGCGACGGCGCCCGATAAGGTAGTCGACGAGCTCAAGCAGTACGACTTCGAGATCATCTCGACCAACCTCCCAGAGGAGCAGGAGAAGCAACTGCGTGAGGCCTTCGCCCAAGAGTAGTAGAAGGCGACATCGCTGTGGGGCGGTCTACAAGGCGGCCGCCCCACGGCGCAAGATGAGCAGCGCCGTCGACGGGACGGCAGTCCTAGCAGACGGGCCGTTTTGCGCAGTTGTAGAATTCAGATGCGCGTAACGGGAGCCTGCTTTGGCAGAAGAATCCATGACTCGTGGTAGCCCGCCCTTCGGCGTCGCCCGCCCGCACGGAATCGAACCCGTCGATTCCGCGCTGCCGGAACCACGGCAGGCAGAACGTCCATGAGCGAGCTTCTACCCGGGCTCCTCCTCCTGGCAATCGGTGGCTCGGTCGCGCCTCCTCTGATCCTCCTCACCATCTTGTTCCTGGGTTCCCAGAGGCCTCTCCCCAACGCCAGTGCCCTCGCGCTCGGGTATCTCACTATCTGCGCGGTGATAGGTCTCGCGGGGCTCATCCTCTTCGGCGGGGCGGAGAGCACCGTCTCCACCGTCGGGCGTGTCATCAGCACGACGGTCGGAGTTCTGCTCATCGTACTTGGCCTGAGGAGCCTGCTCGACTCTCCTGATCCCGACGCGTCCCCGCCGAGATGGATGGAGTCGATAAACTCCATGTCGCCGCCCAGGGCCTTCGCGTTCGGGATGGCGCTCTTCCCGCTGCAGGTCAAGAACCTCGCGATCTTCGTCGCGTGCTTGAACCTGATCATTGCGTCAAGTTTCAGCCCTCAGGGCAGCTTTGCGGCCCTCATGCTGGTACTCGTTGTCTTCGCCATCCCGGTTCTCGCGCTCATCGGCCTCTATGCGGCACAGCCGCACAGAGCCTCGGCCATGCTCGGGTCCTTGCAAACATGGATGGGGAACAACAACCGCATGATCACCGTCGCACTCTGCTTCGTATTCGGAGCATTCTTCCTCGTGAGAGGACTCCTGGGAGCATGAGAGATGGGTAATTATGGGAGCACTGCAATGGGGCATCGATCGGAGGCACACGCAAGAGCCGAAGGTCACGAAGAAGTTTCGACCTGCATGGCCGCCGACTGGCGACCCGAAAGAGGCGGGTGAGAGCCCCTGAGATATCCATTTGAGGAAGATGTGAGACCGTGCAAAACGCGCGCAGGGCCCGGCAACGGAGCCAGGCGCAAACCGAAAGGCTAGGTTATGAACGAATCCTCGAACAACCCGGCAGACGTCAGGTCCGGCATCGGTGAAACCATAGCCACGGCGCTGCGCCAACCATCCATCTTGCGCGTGATGCTCGGCCTTGCCGCGACGGTGGTCGTGTTCGTCGGAATGCGGCTGGCTGCGCCGGTTCTTGACCCCATCCTCTTCGCTTTGGTCTTGAGCCTCCTCTTCAGCCCGATCTACGCCTGGCTGAGGAGACACCGCATCCCTACTCCTTTGGCCCTGGTTATCATGCTTGTGGGACTGACCGTCCTCTTTTTGGGGATCTTCTTGATCATGGGCATCTCGATCGCCAGGTTCAGCGGGGATATTGCATCCTACGCCGGGAAGTTGAACGTGCAGGTGGACAACCTTCAGGACCTGGTCAAGAGCTTGGGGCTGTCGAACGTGGACATCCACGACGCGGTGAACCCAAGCGCCCTAGCCGGAGCCATAGGCAGCGTGCTGTCCGGGGTCGCCGACTTCCTGAGTAACCTGTTCCTCATCCTTATAATCGTGCTGTTCTTGCTCGCAGAGGGACCCGCCATGATGAACAGGCTGCACGCCAGCGCAGGCGGGGACCGCCCTCAGGTAGAGCGCCTGACCGTCTTCGGCCGGAACGTGGTGCGTCAGCTCGGGCTGAGGGCCATAGTCAACCTCGTCACGGGGGCGGGCGTGACCATCTTGCTCCTGGCTCTGGGGGTTGACTTTCCTCTGATGTGGGGCATTCTGACCTTCTTCCTGAGCTTCATACCCTGGATCGGCCTACCTTTGGCGGTAGCACCAGCGGTGGTTCTAGCCCTCGCTGAGCACGGCTTAGACCGGGCGTTACTGGTCATAGTGGGGGTCATAGTCATCAACATACTGGCAGAGAATGCGCTCTCGCCGATGCTTATGGGACGGGGGCTCAGCCTCTCGCCGACGGTTCTCTTCATCGGGTTTATCTTCTGGGCGTGGCTGCTCGGCGGGCCCGGCGCGTTTCTGGCGGCGCCTCTCACGATCTTTCTGGTCTTGATGCTCCAGACGTTCCCCGAGACGCGCTGGCTTGCGAGCGTCATGGGTATCAGCTCTCCTGATTCCGACTCTCATGCACCCCAGGAGGAGGCGGCAGAGACTGCCGAACGAACGCGAGGGGCAACTCCTGAGTAGAACGGCTGACGAGACCGGCATGCGTGGTGGGACGCAAGAGAAGAGCGGGATTATCGCACTTGGCGAACGCTCGGTCCGAAACTTCTTCTTCGAACACCCCATGGCAACCTACGCCGCCGCGCTGGCCTACCGCGGCCTCTTCGGCCTTTTCCCCTTCCTGTTCATCCTGGTGGTGCTCTTGAGCGCTTTAGGCTTCCCCGACTTCATCGACCGGGCCATGGACCAGGCTCGCGCACAATCATCCCACTACGTTCCCAGGCAACTCGAACCGGTGGTCGAGCCGGCACGCGAACAGGTCCAACCGCTGGTAGGGATGATCGAGCGGGCCGAGAAGCAGGCAGGAGGCGACTTGCTCTTCTTCGGGGTAGCCGTTGCGCTTTGGTCCGTCTCGGCGGTCGCACGCACCCTTAACGAGGCTTTCAACGTCGCCTATCAGGTCACCGAGACACGACGCTGGTGGAAACAGTTGGCAATCTCCCTGGCCTTCGGTCCCATCCTCGCGCTCGTGGTGATCGTCTCCGTCGCGCTGATGCTGATCGGGCCGCAGTTGGTGGGGAGCATAGCGGCGTTGGTGGGCCTCGATGAGTTGTTCGTACGCTTGTGGGTGTGGCTACGCTTTCCCGTTGCTCTTCTCCTGCTGGGGGTGGTGCTTTCTGTGGTCTACCGTTTCGGTCCCAATGTCGAACAACGCTTCCGGTCAGTGGCCCTTGGCGCGGCGCTTGCCGTGGCGCTGTGGGCGATCTCTTCGGTAGGTTTTTCTATTTACCTTGCCAACTTCGCCGACTACGGGGTCACCTACGGGAGCATTGGCGCTGCCGTAGGTTTGCTCTTCTACCTCTACCTCTGCGCTTCGGTGGTGTTGTTCGGTGCAGAGCTGAACGCGGCGATCTACCGTCCGGTTAAGGACACCAGGGAAACAGGGTGAAAACAGCAGGGAGCGGATCCGAGGAGGACATAGACATGAGTAACGAAGGACCCTACAGCCAGAGGTTGAGCACTTTCGCCGCCAACTGGCGAGCCCTGGCCCTGCGAGGCCTCGTTGCCCTGCTGTTCGGTCTCGTGGTCCTCTTCTGGCCAGGCCTCGTCCTCACCGTGCTTGCCCTCCTGTTCGGCCTCTACGCGGTGGTCGATGGGGCGATAACCTTCGTGCCCGCGCTCAGATCTTCGGACCAAAGCACGCGAAGGTGGCTTCCGTTGGCCGAAGGGACTGTGGGTATCATCGCCGGGTTGTTAGCCGTCCTCTGGCCCGGGCTGACCGTACGCGGCCTGGTCTACGTCATCGCTGGGTGGGCGGTCGTGACCGGCGTGCTCAAGGTACTTACCGCAATACTGTTGCGTGCCGAGGTGGAAAATGGGTGGCTACTGGCCGGAAGCGGCGCCTTGTCGGTGCTCCTTGGCATACTCCTTGCAGCCCTGGCCGGTGCCGATGTGCCGTTCCTGGCGCCGCTCGTCGGTGCCTTCGCTGTGGTGGTGGGCCTGGCTTTGATCGTATTCGCCTTCCGTTTGCGGGAGAGGGGACGATGAGTTACTGGGCGACGCTGCCCCTCTCTCGGGCGGTTCACATCGGTAAGCGCCGTCGACCTCCAGGGGTGGAAATCCCCTAGGGGATATGCATGTTTGGGGGATGACCGACCACCGTGTGTGGGCCTATGCTCGAGGGACGTTATGCAGAGCGGAAGCGAACACCGGACAGGAGGGAATGAAGATGGGTTGTCTATTCGCACTATTCGCGGGCGTCTTCCCGCGCCTCGCGCTCTTGATAGTCTGGATCGCAAGGCCGGCCCTCGTCGCCGCGGCGTTCCACACGTTCCTCCTGCCGTTGCTGGGCATCATCTTCCTCCCGTTTGCGACCCTGATTTACGTGATCCTCTACACGCCCGGCGTAGGCCTCACCGGCTTCGAGTGGTTCTGGGTGCTCCTCGCAGCGCTGTTCGACATCAGCCACTGGGCAGCAAGCTACACCCAGCGAAACCAGATCCCTGGGGTGCGGTGAGGATGAACGCAAGAACGCACAGAGGGCGAGATGCTGGCCGAATGAGGCGACGCCGGAGCAGTCAGGACGGAACGAACTACGCGGCTCGACGAACAACCGATGGAGGTGAACGATGACGGAGAAGATAGGGCCGGTCCAGCTAGTGGCGATCGGCTTTACCCCGGACGCGGAGTTCGAGGGCCGGATCATGGACGAGCTCGAAAATCTAGAGCGCCACAAGACCATTCGCATCCTCGACCTTCTTTTCGTAGGCAAGGATGCCGAGACGGGAGACCTCCTTGCCCTCGACTACCAGGGCGAGGAGTTGGGCGCTATCGTCGGCGCGCTACTTGGCTTCGAATTCGAGGACGACGGCGAGCGACCGAGTGGAGCAATGGAAGGAATGCAGGGCCACGCTTTCGGGCTCTCACAAAGGGAGATGCAGAAGATAGCGGGCTCGCTACACCCGGGCAGCTCCGCCGGCTTCCTTCTCATCGAGCACGTGTGGGCGCGAGATCTGAAGCGGGCGGTCCGCGATGCTGGCGGCTTTCCGCTCGGGGAGGGTTTCCTCACACCCGAGGCCCTCGCCGATGTCGCCTCCGAGCTCGTCGCCATGTCCGAGGCGCTCGAGGAACTGGAGACCGAGGAGACGGGCGCCGGGGCGTAGAGAATCAAGCAGGTAAACCAACGGAGAGGAAGGAGACGATTGATGGGACTTCTTGCAGCACGAGCCGCAGGCCGGATGCAGGCGCGGCAGACCTACAGGACCATGTCGCGCATGCAGCGCCGCCGCTCCTACGTCCAGAGCAAGGTAGGGATGAGGGAAGACTTCAGTAGCCGCGAGGAGCCGGCCCAGACGACGGCGGCAGCCCCGGCTGCTGCTCCCGAGCCTGAGTACGTGGGCGAGCTGGAGCGGCTCTCCCAGCTGCGCGACCAGGGCATCCTCACCGACGAGGAGTTCGAGGCCAAGAAGAAGCAGATCCTCGGGATCTGAACGGCGAGCTCGTCACCGACGCGAGCGCCCCTAGTCGCCCGGCCGTGGGGTGCTCGTCCACCGGGACCGACCTGCGAAAGGAAAGGAGCAAACGATGTGCCGCTGGCTAGCCTACTCGGGTTCCCCCATCCTCATCGAGGAGCTACTCTACAAACCACAGCACTCCCTAATCGACCAGAGCCGCCATGCTCGCCTGGGCGTCGATACCACAAACGGCGACGGCTTCGGCGTCGGCTGGTATGATCCAGATGCCCAAGCCCCCGCCGTCTTCAGAAGCATCGAGCCTGCCTGGAACGACCGCAACCTGCGTGAGGTCGCGGGCCACATCGTCTCGCCGCTTTTCCTGGCCCACATCCGAGCCTCAACCGGCACGGCAGTCCAGCAGACCAACTGCCATCCTTTCCGCCACGGCGAGTGGCTGTGGGTCCACAACGGCCTCGTGCGTGACTTCCATCGCATCAAGCGCGAACTCGCTCTCGCCGTGGACGAATCGCTGTATGCCTCCATCGAGGGATCGACCGATTCTGAGATGCTGTTCTATCTGGCGCTCACGTTCGGCCTGGAAGAAGATCCTCCTGCGGCGGTCGAGAAGATGGTCGGTTTCGTGGAGGAGGTAGGGCGCCGCAATGGCACCGAACACCCCATCCAGATGACGATCGGGACCACAGATGGGAAGAGCGTGTGGACGTTCAGGTATTCGAGCGAGGGCAAGTCGCGCTCGCTATTCTACAGCACCGACTTGCGCACGGTGCGGGAGCTGTACCCGGACCGTCCGCGCCTGCAGGAGGTCTCAGATGAGACGCGGATCGTCGTCTCAGAGCCGCTCCTCGACCTCACCGGGGCGTGGAATGAGGTGCCCGAATCGAGCTACGGCGTCGTGCAGGAAGGGGCGGACGAGTTGCGCCCGTTCCGACCAGTCTATTCTCGAAACGGTGGCTAAAGACCCTCGCACCTTGGTGCCCGATCACCTCTAACCACTAGACACCGCCCTCCGCCAGCACGGAACCGTATATCGACGAACCGGTCTAGAATAGAGGGATGTCCCAGGTGAACATCGCCGACATCCCGGTAGAGCATGCAACTTCGGAAGACGGCACGAATGGTTGAGGTCACGCTATTAATCCACGACCTCGCGGCCGCCGTCACACCGGTGGGATCGGGACCGCTTCGGGGCAGGGAGTTAGGAGCCCTGCGCATCCACTCCCAGGCCTCGATAGCCATCGCCGGTGAGCGCATCGCATCGATCGGCCCGCCCGCGGAGATCTTGCGGGAGCTTCCATCCGGCGCGGACTATGTGAGCGTGGACGGGCGCGGGAAGGTGGCGCTTCCAGGCCTCATCGACTGCCACACGCACCCGGCCTACCTGGGAGATAGGGTTGGGGAGTTCGAGCTGCGCTCTTCAGCAGCCGGATACGAAGAGCTCCATGCCTCCGGCGGCGGTATCCGCTCGACGGTGAGGGCGACGCGGGCTGGGAGTAAAGAGGAACTTCGGTCATCCGTGGAGCGCCACCTTGGTTGGATGCTCGAGCACGGGACGACGACCGCGGAGGCGAAGTCGGGCTACGGCCTCGACCGCGAGACGGAGCTGAAATCCCTGCGTGCGATCCAGGACGCGGGGAGGCGGAGTCCCGTGGACGTATATCCAACCTTCCTCGGGGCGCACACCGTCCCTCCTGAGTTCGATAGCGCGGCCGAGTACGTGGAGTTCGTGATCCATGAAGTGCTGCCAGAAGCAGCGCCCCTGGCCCGATTCGCCGACGTGTTCTTAGAGCGTGGCTCTTTTGAGTCACCGGAGGCGCGACGCTATCTGGAAGCGTGTCGTGACTACGGGCTCACGCTCAGGTTGCATGCGGACCAATTCTCCGAGCGGGGTGCGATCCCGCTGGCCGTCGAGCTCGACGCCCGCAGCGTGGACCACCTCGAGGCCACCGGCGAACGAGGCGCCAGCCTTCTGGCGAAGAGCGACGTCGCGGCGGTGCTTCTCCCCGCGTGCGGACTCTTTCTCGACCTCCCCCTCCCGCCGGCACGCCTACTGGCCGATGAGGGAGCGATCGTGGCACTCGCCACCGACTTCAACCCCGGAAGCTCATTCTGCGAGTCGCTGCCATTGGTGATGAATCTGGCGTGCACCCGCCTCGGGCTCTCTCCGGCCGAGGCCCTGTGCGCCTGCACGGCCAACGCTGCGTACGTCCTCGGCGCCGAAGACGTTGGCAGGCTCGCACCCGGCTACAAGGCCGACGTGCTCCTCCTCGACGCCCCAGACTGGCGCCACATCGCCTACCATCTCGGCGGGGACAGGTTCGCGGCGAGGATAAAGTCAGGGCGGATGGTTTAGAGGTGTCAGGCATGCTCGCGGGTTTGAACATCTCCACCGCGACCTGAAGCCTGTAGCCTACTGTTAAACTGACCTCATGCCGGCGACGGTTCGCATAAAGCCCGAGATCATAACCGCACACAGGCTCAGGATCGAGATGTTCGGCCTCGAGGATGAGGACATCGAGAACACCATCCGCATGAAAGGCTGGGCCTGGGTCCTCGCCCGCCGCGGGTGGGTGTACGCAGGCGAACCCGACTTTATCTACCGTCAGATCAGGGAGGTCGTCATCGCCCTGCCTGATATCGCTTTCGAGCCTGACGCGATCGAGGAATCCGTGAAGACCGTACTGGAGAAGGCCCGTACGGAGGAGGAACGCGAAGAGGGGCGCCGGCTCCTGCGCCAGGCCTTCCAGAAGACCGGCCAGCTCGCCAAGGCCGAACAATTCCTTTGACCGCCTGATCTCACGCCTTCAAGCGAAAACTATCCAGTATCCCGCAGGCAGAGTTCGCAGAGAGCATCTTTTTCTACGCACTCGGGTGCATAGGAGAAACAAGCTACTCCTCCAAGCCCTCCTCGCTCTGATGGCTTGCCTACCAGCCACCATCTGTGACACGACGCGGTGGGGTAGAATCGTAGTCCACTACTACTACGCGAAGGGTTCGGGATGGGGAAGCGGATTCTCCTGGTCGAAGACGACGCCAACTTCAGGGTACGGGTGTTGCTGGGAGTACTGGCCGTGCTGTTGCTCGTGGGGTTCGCTGCGGGATGCGGGCTGGTGTCCAACCAGGACAAGCAGGAAGCGAAGAAGAAGGTCGAGCAAAAAGCTAAGCAGGCCAAGCAAGAAGTAAAGAAGAAGGTCGAGGCCAAAGGAAAACAGGTCAAGAAGGAGGCCAAGAAGAAGCTCGGCGCCAAAGAGCAACAGGCCAAGAAGCAGGTGAACGCCAAGAAGCAAGAGGTGAAGAAGAAGGTAAATGCCAAAGGGCGAGAGGCCAAGAAGCAGGTGGAGGCCGCCCAGGAGAATCTGAAGAAGAAGGTAGACGATCTGAAGAAGAAGGTGGAGGCTGGCAAGGAGGACGTGGAGAAGAAGGTGAATCACGTCCAGAAGGATGTAAACGACCTCCAGAAGGATGTAAACGAGCTGCTGAAGAAGGTAGACGCACTAGGGCAGCAACGCCAGAAGGAGCAAAAGTAGGCGTCCGACTCGGGCAGATTCGCGCCCGGTGCGCTCATAGGTGTTGGACCGCGGCTATGCCAACTCCCGAGAGATCCGTTTTCCACGCGCTCCGGCGAATAGGAGCGTATGCTGGCAGAGGGGTGGGCAGGGGTTTAGCCATAGTGCCCCTCACCTACTCCCGCCGCGCCACCTCCAGCTTGTAACGAGCTTGACGGGCTCTAGGAGAAGCGCGAAGCCCCACTCCAAGGGCACGATGCCTGTATGGAGGATGCGGCCTACCGTCCAGGAGGCCACCCTTGGGGTAGCATGCTGGTAGGCGGAGCAGCGTAGGGGGCTACGGATGACGATGAGGCCGGCCTATAAGGGAGGAGAAGGCATGGCGAGCGAGCAATACTACGCTCTCTGCGTGGAAGAGGAGGATGGCAGTACGGAGATAGCCTTCTTCGAACTCAGAAGAGAGGCCCTCCCTGGGGCGCTTGGTATCTCCCTATACACCTCCCCCGATGGCGAGCTGCAGCGCAGGCACCTGCAAAAAGAAGATGACGCCGTCATAGTAGCGAAAAGCCCCCGGGACCTCCTCGAGGCGATGAACACCGGCGTGCCGAGCACCATGTTCCTCGACAGAAAGAGGATAGCAGGGTCCGTGTTTAAGGCCATGCTGCATAACGCCCTCGGTATCTCGCTTCGCCAACCCAGGCTCATACGCCTCGACGAGCCTGATGAGATCTGAATTCGCATAACAGCGGCTCGAGGATGGCTTAGGACGAACACGGCCCGCGGCCTCTCCGGTTTGGCCGGGGAGTTGGCCGCCCTGAAGGCAGACGCCTACCAATGGCTCACCGGCCCGGAGTACGCCGCGCCCGCACCAGGCCATCGCTGTGAACGTTAGAAACCCCGCAGGGTCGGGCTGAGGGCTGCTAGCGATAGCAGAGGTCGGCCCGCTCGATCGGGAACTCGACGGGGCACCCGCCGTCCCGCATAAGCGGGACGGGACCGTTCTCTGGACCGCCGGAGTTGAAGAGGTTGCGATTGCCACCGTCCAGCGGGCCGGGGCGGGTGCCACCCGTGGTCGGGTTACCTGTGGGGGTACCGCCAGTGTTCGTTCCTCCAGTGGTAGTACCGCCCGTCGTGGTTCTTCCAGTAGTGGTTGCGCCTGTTGTAGTGCCACCTGTGGTGGTTGTGCCTGTTGTCGATCCTCCTGTGGTGGTGCCAGCAGTGGTGGTTGTGTTAGTGCCTCCTTCGGGGCGAGGCGGAAGGTTTTCGCAGGCCACGCCCGGCTCATCCGAGGAGGCCTTTCCTGGCGGTCCGTCCAGGCCGTGGGGGTCGTCCTTATTCTGCTCGTAGACCATCTGTGCATCCTCCTGGTATAGGAAGTCGTCGCAGCGCAAGCCGCCCTCTTGCGACGACGACAGGGCGGTCGTCCTCCCCATCTCTTGCAAGACTTGCCACAGCGCAAAGCCGCCTAGCAGTAAGACGGCGGCAAGTACAAGCATTCTCCGTAACATACGTGGCATAATAACACTCTCTCAAGAGTCCTGCCTCCTCGCCATAGAACCGGGGCAAAGCCAAGGGCCGCGCCAAATGAGGTTGGGGGACGAGCGCGGCCAAAGAGAAGATGCGGGACGGGCCAATACGAGCCGTCGTAGTACCCGCCCCGATGCTTGGGGCAGTGTGCGGGATGGGAGAGGCCCGGGCATCTGCCGGGTGGCACATCTTTCACCACTGGGCTTGCAAAGGGCCTAAGCTCTGTAGGATCGGGGCGAAGCGAAGGCCGCGCCAGATGGTATAGGCGAACTGGCGCGGCCGACGTGATTAGGGAGCGCGGGCCTCGAGATGGGGAGGAGAACTCGCACGACCTCACCGCAACTTGCTACTGTATGTAAGCGAGGCGCTCGGCGCATCTGCCACACGGCATATTTTTGCACACCTCAGAGACAAGGGGCCGGGACACCCCCGCAGGATACCCCGGCCCGGTCGGTTGGCTACGCGGTCGGGCTGGAGATCCCGACCTCTTGGCTGTAGCGTCTAAAGGCCTCCTCTTGCTTCGGCCCGCCACCCGCGTCAGGGGCCGCAGGCTATCCTTCCGTGGGGGGCGTGTTTGGTGATGGTTTCAAGAACGGCACAGCGTCCATTACACCAGGCACAAACATCCCCACCCTCACCGTGGTGGCCCAAAGGTGACCCACACAGGGTAGTGGACAACTACTCCTAGCCCATATCCTCACGCTTGTAGCAAGAGAGTAGCAATGGCTGATGAAATGGGGATGGAAGCGCCTAGTTTATTCACGGCGATGTATACGTGCGTAGCACCACAAGATGGAGTGTCGAGTCCAATGCGTAGTTCAGCGGCCATCGGGCATTTCACGGAACATCTGGCCGGGGCTATGCACGATGCCGGATATGGACTTCTGAGAACAACCCTTCCACGCACTCTGGTGAATAGGCCTTTGCCCACTGGGGTAAGGATAGCTATGGCACCACCGAAGAAAGGAGCAAGCGCCGATGAGCGAGCAAGCCCGAAGGGTGAAGAACAAGAATATCCCTGAGTGGGCAGAAGGGATCTACTACACTAGCGGGCTCATCAGTGAGGTCCTCCTCTACCACGACGAGGAGGCCATCTACTTCGAGCACAAGGGCAAGGATAGCGGCATAGTGCGCTTGACCTTCGAGCAGATCGAAGGTCTAAAGATAGTGGAGCAAGAGAACGGGAGCTCGCCCAAGTAGAGTGAGCGAACTTCTTAGAACTCCGTCACCGCGATCTTCGGAGAACTTTCCTTCCACGCACTCGGGTGAATAAGGGCATTAGGAAGGGCCGAGGTTGCTACACCCTGGCCCCCTTAGAGGTTATCGTCCGGCTCCTTCTAGGAGGGGGCCCTTATCTTGCGGTCCATCTTTTCGAGGAGCGTCCGGCGCCCCTCGTTGAGCTCCTCGTAATCGCGAACCACCTGCAGCTCCTCCACGGAGAGACCCTCGAGTCGTCCGGAGATCTCATCGACGTTCATCTCCTCGTAGTCCTCTATCGGGAAGGCCACGGCGCGGCCCGTGGCGTCGACCATCGCGCCGGTCGCCGCCTCCAGCAGCCCCGTCGCGGTTCGCCCTGTCGCCTCCGCCCCCTCCCGGACGTTCTGCGCGGCTCGCTCGGTGCCCAAGCGGTAGCGCGAGAAGGCGTCGTCGAGGAACTCCGCGTAGGCCTCCACCGACTCCCTGGCGAGCTTCTGCCCGACCTCCCGCTGCCTCTCCGCCTGCTCGGAGAGCCGTTCGGCGCCGGTGCGACTCGCCTCTGTCTGCTCCCTCAGGCTGCTCGCCACGAGTTCGGAGAACTCCTGGGCGCGTTGCTGCTGGCGCTCTGCCGACTCTGCTGCCTGCCCGTAGACAAGCCTGTAGGAGTCGGCGAGGGTCTCGGCGAAGCGCCGGGCCGCCTCGTTCAGATCTCGGGCTCTTGCTGGGTCCGTCATATCTTCGGCTCCTCCTGTTGGGGACCTCCACGCTCCTTGTGGCCTTCGAGGCTTCCTACCCCCTCGGGTCGGACGCTACACGCTGCCGCCGGGCGCCACATTCGGCTCTCCGTCTGCGAGGAACTCGAGGACCTTGCGGTTCACCTCGGCGGCCCGCTCGACGAACACGAGGTGGCCCGCTCCTTCTATGACGCGCAGCCTCGCGTTCGGTATGCCCTCGGCCAGGGTGCTGGCGTTGGAGGGCGGCACATAACGGTCTTCTGAGCCGTGGATCACGAGCGTGGGCGAGCCTATGCGTCCCGCCCCGCCCGAGGCGTCGAAGCGCCACCCGGCCACGGCCTGCCCGTAGTAGGAGGCCAGCGAGGGGGAGTCGGCGAGGCGCTTCTCCACTATCCCCTCGAACTCCTCGGGGCTCTCTGCACGGTAGCGCTCCGAGGTGGCCCCCTCAAGCCCGCGGCGCACCGCCTGCTTGGCGTTCAGGGCGCCGAGGCCGGACATCTTGCCCATGGCCCCGATCGACATCCGCTCCTGTCCTTGGCCCCCGTGGCCGGTGGAGACGAGCACTAGCCGAGCCACGAGTTCGGGCCGAGACAGCGCCAGCTCCTGGGCGACGAAGCCACCGAGGGAGGTGCCCAGCACGTGGGCCCTGTTCACGCCGAGGTGTCCCAGGAGGTCCGCCACGTCGGAGGCGAGCCCCCCGATGAGATCCTCGGGGTCGCGCTCCGCCCGCGAGTCGAAGGTGACGGTCGCGAAGTGGCGCGAGAGGGCGGGGACCTGCTTGAAGAATCCCCACCGGCCGAAGCCCATCCCGTTTATCAGGACGAGGGCAGGCCCTGCCCCGCGGACCTCGTATTCTACCGTGGCGTTCTCTGTGCTCACCACCGGCACGGCGTCACCTCCCGCTCGGCTTCTCGTGTCACTCTTGTCGCTCTTCGGTGCGGGCCTCCGGTCTCTCCCAATGTGTTCAACCTTGTGCCTCCAAGGACAGGTTTTCGGCAATCTGCTGCGTAAGGGGCTCTCGCTCCTCGCGGCCCACAACCGCGGTTTCCTCGTGCACTACGAGCGCCACCCCGAGTTCCTGGGCCCGCGCCGTCGCCTTCGAGTCCCCGACGTCCATGCCGAGCATCTTGTGGCCGCCTCCCGGGGACACGACCCCGAGGGCCCCATCTATCGCCCCGACGCTTGAGCCATCGAAGCCTCTGCGCACCGAGGGATCGATGCGCAGCACCTGACGACCGCCATGCTGGACGATCTGGTCGGCGCCCTCCCCGCGGCCGTGGCGGAAGGTGAGCCTTCTGGGTCCGTCCGCCCCGGGCGAGTGAAGGATCAGGCGCAGCACTTCCCCGTCGGCGACCCAGAGGGTTCCGAGCAGCCGCTTGGCCTCCTCGCTGACTCGTATCATTCGGCCACCCGCCGGACCAATAGCCTCTTGGCCTCCCCGACGATCTCCTCTTGCACCCTGCAGAGGAAGTCCGCCAGCTCGTCGTCCTGAGCTAGCCTTGCGCTCCGCGCGGCCGGCCCGCAGCCTTCGGCCCCGGCCAGTAAGGCGTAGAGCGCCCTCTGGGCATCGTTGCGTGCATCGTGCGTCATTTTTTCGATCACCTCGATTTGGTTGGTTTCGCGTCTTGTCCGAAGCCCGGTGCCCGTCCTTAGGGGTGTTACGTGGGGAAAGGAGGAGTCGGAGCACCGGGGACTATCTTCTTACCGCACATAGTCCGCAAAGTAACCTTCTACGGGACCAACGGGAAGAAATGGCCCGAAGTGTGCAGGGCCCTGACACACCAAGCCGCCCGCCGGCGGCTCGTGTCCATGCGTAGGGATCGGGGTAAGAGGTATCAAGCGGCGGGCTCCAACTCCGACATCTCCTGGCCCGAACGACCGGGTTCGAACTTGCACTTCTCTAAGAGAGCGAGTGCCTTCTTGTAAAGCTCCTCCTCAGTACGGGCGTACCGACCGCCCTGGAGGCCTTCGTCCTTGTTGGTTGGGGTCTTCTCCTGCATCACCATCACTTACGTACGTCCTCTAGTTTCATCTACCTCGCACACAGTATGATAGGGGAAAATAAACTAAAGTCAAGTAAAATGCAATAAAGCCGCTCAATTTTAACTAAAGGTAGGTCTGGTCGGGTACACTAGGCTGCGGCGAACGCATCGAGAAAGCGGGAACGGTGAGGGCATGAAAAACGGCAAAGGCACAGCGCGAGATAAGGAGTTATTGGCGGCTGCGGACGTCGCCGAGATGATCGGGGTTAAGGAGACCACGATCTACAGGTGGTGCAAGGAAGGGAAGCTCCCTTGCCT
>Ga0126310_10000376_pt1 | contig 14908 bp, 11 predicted proteins | sample Plot60_FD_92540 | JGI IMG/M metagenome (GOLD analysis project Ga0126310, IMG submission 92540) | Serpentine soil microbial communities from UC McLaughlin Reserve, CA, USA - Plot60 | ecosystem: Environmental > Terrestrial > Soil > Grasslands | place: USA: UC McLaughlin Reserve, Lake County... | reverse complement strand
GTCAGCTCCTCCTCGTCGAGCCGCTCGCGCCCGTCGATCCCGTACATGATCCGCAGGCGCTCGCCGGACTCCAGCCGGTCCATGATGAAGTAGAGGAAGTCGTGCGCCTCGCGGTCGAAGCCGAGCGTCGAGAGGCCCCACAGCATGAACGTGGCGTCGCGCAGCCACGTGTAGCGGTAGTCCCAGTTGCGCTCGCCGCCCGGCGTCTCCGGCAGCGACGTCGTGGCGGCCGCGACGAGCGCGCCGGTCGGCGCGTACGTGAGGCCCTTGAGCGTGAGCGCGGAGCGCTGCAGGTGCACGCGCCACGGGTGGTCGGGGAAGCGCCCGCGGCTGATCCACTCGTGCCAGAAGTTGCCGGTGTAGGCGAGCCGAGCCTGCGCCTCCTGGTAGGTCCCCGGCGGCTGGTGCTGGCTCCAGCCCAGCGCGCAGAAGCGCGTCTCGCCGGCGCGCATGCGCGTCTCGGCGCGAGCGCGCGGACCCTCGAACCCGAGCCGCATGTCGCTGCGCAGGCGCAGCTGCATCGCCTCGCCCTCGACGCTGCAGACGCCCTCGGTGTAGCCGTCGCCCTCGTAGCTCCAGCTGCCGCGTCTGCGCGCATAGTCGAACGCCGGCTCGCAGTCCATCTCGACGTCGATGAAGCCGCTCAGGCATCTGACCGTGCGCAGCAGCACGTGCGCCGCCTCGTGGTCGCGCGGCGAGCGCGCGTAGCGGTGCGAGCGCTCCTCGCCGTGGTGCCACGGGCCGATCACGAGCACGTCGCGCACGAGCAGCCAGCCGGTCGCCGTGCCCCACGTCGTCTCGAGGATCATCGTGCCGGGCAGGTAGCGGCGGTCGGCCGGGACGTACTCGTCGCGCGGGCCGACGCGGAAGCGGCCGGCGTGGCGGTCGAGGATCCCGGCGAACACGGACGGGCCGTCCATCCGCGGCAGGCACATCCACTCGACGTTGCCGCTCAGCGCCACGAGCGCGCACACCTCGCAGTCCGACAGGAAGCCGTAGTCCGCGATCGGCGGGAAGAGGCTGCCGCCGAGCGGGATCTCGTGCGGCGCGGCCTCGGTGGGGACGACGTCGAACTCCACGGCCGCTCGGAGGCTAGCGTCAGCGCGCCGCATCGGCCTTTCTCCAAAGGGAGCAGGTCCGGTGCGGCGCGCGGTCAGTCGTCGTCGTCGCGGTCGCGCCCGAGCGCGTCCTTCACCGTGTCGGCCGCATCGCCGACCTTGTCCTTGACCGTGCCGCTCGCCTCGTCGACCTTGCCCTCGCGGCGCAGGTCGTCGTCGTCAGTGAGGTCGCCGGCGGCCTTCTTGACGCGGCCCTTCGCGGTGTCGACGTCGCCATCGCCCATGGTGGTCTCCCCTCGGTTGGGTTCGTGCTTGTCCTGGGTGGACGCTCCCCGGCGCGTTGGAGGGCGAAACGCGGGTGGCAGCGTCCGCGCGCGTAGAGTCTGATATCGCCGACTTAAAGAGCTAGAATGTCGGTGATATGGCTTCTAATACAAATTCTCGTCCCACTCCAGGCGCCGTTGTGCGCGCGCTGCGAACAGCTGCAGACGATCTCGCGACCTGGCGCAAGCTGAGAGGGCTGACGCAGGCGCAACTGGCCGACCGCGCCGGCATCGCGCGCGACACGGTGATCCGCCTCGAGGGCGGCGACGGCGGAGTGAGCAGCGAGAAGCTCATGCGCGTACTGCGCGCGCTGGGCATCCTCGAGGGCTTCCTTCATGCGCTCGACCCCTACGAGACCGACGTCGGTCGCTTGCGATCTTCGGAGCGACTCCCCCAGCGCGTTCGTCCTCGTGACCTGACCGGCCGAGACAAATCACTGAGACAACCGCCGAGCTCGTAGGCGCGCTCGTCTGACTGCTCACGCGGCACCGCGCAACTCCGCCGCCGCTGCGTGTGTTTCGATGCCGCGATGGCCGCGGATGGACACAAGGGCGAGGACGAACGCGGGATCACACGCCGCGAGGCGCTGCGCACGGGCGCCGGCGCCTGCGCCGGCGGCGCGGCGATGCTGGGGCTGCTCGGGCCGATCTCCGAGTCGGCGCTTGCGGAGCAGCTGAAGCGCTACGGGCGCAGCGCGGCCGACGCGAGCGCGCAGAACGCGATCCTGATCGTCACGGACTCCACGCGCGCGGACTACCTCGGCGCCTACGGCAGCCGGCGCGGGCTGACGCCGAACCTCGACGCGCTCGCGCGCGACGGGCTCACCTTCACGCGCGCGCACCCCGAGTCGATGCCGACCGGCCCGGCGCGCAACACGCTGCTGACCGGCGACCGCCGGTTCCCCTTCCGCGACTGGCACCCCGAGCCGTTCTTGCCGAAGAACCCCGGCTGGAGCTCGATCCCGTCGAGCGAGCCGACGTTCCTCGAGCTGCTCGACCGCGCCGGCGTCACGACCGCCTACGTGACCGACAACCCGTTCCTGATCGGCCCCCGCTACGCGCGTATCCGCAACCGCACAGATCACTTCGTCGGCTTCGAGGGGCAGACGGCGGTCTACTCGGCGAGACACCGCGACCCGGTCCCGACCGCCCAGGTGCAGCGCTTCCTGCCGCCTTCGCTGCGCGGCGGCAGTGGCGCCGAGGCGGCGCTCGCCCTGTACCTCGCCTATGCACCGCGCGACATGGCCGAGGACGACTACTTCACCGCGAGAGTCTTCAAGGCGGCGATCGATCTGATCGACACGCTGCGCGCGAGCCAGCCGTTCGTGCTCGTCGTCGATGCGTTCGACCCACACGAGCCGTGGGACCCGCCGCCGGCGTGGACGCAGAGATTCGCCGGCGAGAGCCCGCTCGACTACGAGCCGCTGCATCCGTTCAACGCGCCGATCGGCGCGATGAGCCAGCTCGGCCTGTCGTCCGCGGTCGCGCAACGCGTGCAGGGTCTCTACGCGGCGGAGCTCGCCTTCACCGACCACTGGATCGGCAACCTGCTGGGGAAGGTCGAGGGCGCTGGGCTGACCGACTCGACCGCCGTCATGTACACGAGCGACCACGGCGTGCTGCTCGGCGAGCACGGCCTGATCGGCAAGAGCGGCCGGCACATCCACCAGGAGATCCACCACACGCCGCTCATCGTCAAGCACCCCGATCGCAAGCTGGCCGGCAGGCGCAACGCCTACTTCGCCTCGACCAACGACGTCGCGCCGACGCTGCTCGGCTTCCTCGGCGTGAGACCCGGTCGGCAGATGGACGGCGAGGACCTCACGGCGGCGTTCGACCGCGCGCGCAAGGGCGAGCTGGCGATGCGCAGATACATGACGGCGTCCTACGACGACTACGTGATGTGTCACGACGGCCGCTGGCTGCTGTTCATGCGCACCGACGGCTTCGACAAGAACCTGTTCGACACGAAGCGCGACCGCCGCGAGACGCGCAACCTCGCCGCCGCCCGCCCCGACGTCGTGCGCCGCCTCACCGCCGCGCTCAAGCGCGACGCCGGCGGCTCGCTGCCGCGCTTCACGCGCACCGGCGTGCGCTGAGCGCGCGGGCGGTAGCGTCGCGGCGCATGAGCGAGCCGACGACGATGACGTACGAGGTGACCGGACGGATCGCCCGCATCACGCTGAACCGTCCCGAGCGTGGGAACGGGCTGACGCGGACGGTGATCGAGGAGCTGGCGGCGTGCGTGGAGCGGGCGGACCTCGACCCGGCGGTGCACGTGATGCTGTTGGCCGGGAACGGCAAGGGGTTCTGCGGCGGCTACGACCTGGTCGACAGCGCGGAGGGGATGGGCGATGGCGACGTCGGGAGCGCCCCCAACGCGCCCGCCGGCTCCCCGCTCGAGCACGCGACGATCGCCCGCAACCACGATCCGGCCGACACCTGGGACCCGCTCGTCGACCACGCGATGATGAGCCGCAACGTGCGCGCGTTCATGACGCTGTTCCACTGCTCGACGCCGGTCGTCTGCAAGGTGCACGGCTTCTGCGTCGCAGGCGGCACCGACCTCGCGCTCTGCTCGGACCTGCTCGTGATCGCCGCCGACGCGAAGATCGGCTACCCGCCGGCGCGCGTGTGGGGCTCGCCCACCACCTCCCTGTGGGCGCACCGGCTCGGGCCGCAGCGCGCGAAGCGCCTCCTCTTCACCGGGGACTGCTTGTCCGGGACCGAGGCGCTCGAATGGGGCCTCGCGATCGAGGCGCCGGAGCCGGCCATGCTCGACGCGCGCACCGAGATCCTCGTCGAGCGGATCGCGCGGCTGCCGCTCAACCAGCTGCAGATGATGAAGCTGCTCGTGAACCAGTCGCTCTACGCGCAGGGCCTGCACACGACGCAGCTGCTCGGCACGCTGTTCGACGGGATCGCCCGCCACACGGCCGAGGGCTACGCGTTCCAGCAGCACACGGCCGAAGCCGGCTTCCGCGCCGCCGTCAGAGAGCGCGACGAGCCGTTCGGCGACGTCGGCAGCTCGACCTTCAAGGGCTGACGCGACGACTCAGGCTCTTATGAGTCTCTGCGGCATGGCATCGCCTCTGGCATCGAGGACGAACGCGTACGCCTCCTTGAGGTCCGGCAGGCCGCTGTCGGTGAAGACGAGCAGCCGTTCACCGTTCGTGCGCACGCGGACCGTCCCGAACGCCTCGCGCGAGAAGCCGAAGAAGGGACCGCTGCGGCTCGGCACCTTGTCGCCTCTGTGGAGCGGTCTCGCTCTCTCCACCCAGCCCTCGGTCTTGAAGAAGGCGACCAGCTCCGTCACGAACACGACCGCGCCCTCGCCTCGGCCGCAGCGACCCAGGCCGGCGATCAGCGTCGCGCGCGGATGGATGTACTCCTTCTGCGCGTTCTCGTCTCCGGAGGAGACGACCGAGACGACCGGCGAGACGGCTCTGAGGAAGTCGAACAGGAAGTCGGCCGAGCCGTGGTGTGGGACCTTCAGCACCTCGGATCGCAGCGCGATCCGTCTGTCCGCGTCGGCCGCGACGAGCGCCTCCTCCGCCTGCTCGTTGAGGTCGCCTGCGAACAGCAGATGCCAGTCGCCGAACCCGATTCGCAGCACGATCGAGTGCCCGTTGATCGTGTGCGAGGCCGACGGCGATCTGCTGTATCTGCGCGGCGCTCTCGACGGGTGGCCGAAGCGCTCGAGCGGCTCCCCGAGGAACGGCAGCGCCGCGCGTCTTCTGGCTCCGTCTCTGACCTGCTCGGTGAACGGGCCGAGGACCTCGAATGTCAATCTCGGCTCCTCGAGGAACGCGAGCTTGGCGTCGTCGCCGAACTCGAGCCGCTCGATGGCGATTGGCCCCTGCGTGTCGCGCCAGTGGACGAGCGCCTGCTTCCAGGCGAGGAACTCGTCGTTCATGGCCGCGTCGGGGACGCTCAGCAGGTCGTCGTGCAGGTCGGTGATCGCCAGCCGGCCGTCGACCGCGACGGCGCGGCCGAACAGCTCGCCGTCGCCTCTCTCCCCTCTCCGCTTCGTGCGCTTGACGAGGCCGTTGTGGAAGACGTTGAGCGGTCTGATGAACAGCTGCTTGTGCGGCCGGTCGGTCAGCGCCTCCGATCTGGCGATCTCCGGCAGGCCGGCGAAGTGGTCGGCGTCGCCGTGGCTGACGACGATCGCGTCGATCTGCTTCGGCTGCTGTGCGCTCGTGCCACGGAACTTGCCTGCGAGGTAGCGCGCGAACAGCTGGTTGTCGCCGCCGTCGATCAGCACGGTCTTGCCGCCGGGCGTCTGCAGGACGGCGCCGTCGCCCTGCTGCACGTCGACGAAGTCGACCTTCAGCAGCCGCAGTCTGCCGGGCGCCACCACGACGGGATCTCTGCCGCGCTTGGCGATGCGTCCGCGCACCTCGACCGGCGTGCGCGAGCGGTCCTCCTGCTCCTCGAAGATCGTGAGCCGCACCTCCACGTGTCTGTCGGTCTCGGCGACGACGTCGACGCGGTCGCCCCACGCCAGCGTGGTGAGGTGTCTGCCGTCGTCCATGCGCACGACCTTCGCGAGGTCGACGGCGATCAGGCGCTCCGCCATCGGACGCTTCTATCATTAATCCGGCTGTTCGATCAGCCGAATTTGCTGCGATGAGTCAGGAGTCCTGCACGACGAGCGCCTTCGCGCGCGCCGCCTTCACCGCAGCCGTCAGGGCATCGGCGTCGTAGGCACCGTGGTGGCGCGCGCTGTTCACGAAGAAGGAGGGCGTACCGGCGACGCCGCTGAGGTCGGCGCTCTCGACGTCGCGGGCGACGCGGCCGGCGTGGTCGCCGTCGCGCAGCTCGCGACGGAAGCGGTCGGCGTCGAGCCCGAGCTGCTCGGCGTAGGCGACGAGCTGCTTCGGCTGCAGCTCGTCCTGGTGCTCGAACAGCAGCGCGCGGTACTCCCAGAAGGCGCCCTGCGCCGCCGCCGCCTCGGCCGCCTCGGCGGCCAGCTCCGCACGTGGGTGCACGTCCGGCAGCGGCAGGTGGCGCCATACGTAGCGCAGGTCGCCGTCGCCCGCGAGCAGCTCGCGCACGAACGGCTCCGCCTGCCCGCAGAAGGGGCATTCGAAGTCGCCGTACTCGACGAGCGTCACCGACGCGTCCGCCGGCCCGCGCACGCGGTCGTGCTTCGCGTCGACCGGCAGCGCGAGGTCCTCCAGCGCCTCCGCGTCGCCGATCAGCAGCCGCAGGCGGCGCCGGCGCGGCAGGCGCGCGATCGCGCGGAAGATCCCGCCCGAGACGAGCGGCGCGAGCAGCACGCTCAGCAGCACGCCGAGCGTCGCCTCGCGCAGGCGCGCGCCCGCGAAGGCGCGCTGGGCGATCAGCAGCGCGACGGTGAAGCCGACGCCGGCCGCCGCGCCGGTCCCCGCGAGCGCGCCCCAGCCGATCGGCAGCGCCAGCGTGCGGCGTCCCATGCGCCGCACGAGCGCCGCGGCGGCAAGGATGCCGAGCGGCTTGCCGACCACGTAGCCGAGCACGATCCCGAGCGTCACCGGCGAGCTCAGCGCGTCGCCGAGGAAGCCGCCGCCCAGCTCGATTCCGGCGTTGGCGAGGGCGAACAGCGGCACGATCGCGTACGCCGACCACGGGTGGAACCGGTGCTGCAGTCGCTCGTTCGGCGACAGCGCCTGCTCGACGCTCGTGCGCGCGACCTGTGCGAGCTGCGCCGTGGGCTGCTCGCGAAAGTCGCGGAAGCGGTCGGTCGCCTCCTCGAGGTCGGCGCGCACGGCCGACCGCGCGGCCGTCAGCAGTCCCATCAGCAAGCCGACGATGACCGGATCGACGCCGGATCTCCAGGTCGCGACCCACAGCGCGACGCCGAGCAGCGCGTAGACCCAGCCACGCCGCACGCCGGCCGCACGCACGACGAGCACCGCTGCCAGCAGCGCGCCGGCGACGACCAGCGACACCGCCGACAGGTCAGTCGAGTACACGAGCGCGATCACGCCGAGCGCGACGAGGTCGTCGACCACGAGCAGCGTCACGAGCAGCACGCGCATGCGGGCCGACAGCCGCGGACCGACCAGCGCGAGGATCCCGATCGCGAAGGCGGTGTCGGTCGAGAGCGCGACACCCCAGCCGGCCGCCGCGTCGCCGCCCGCGTTGAACGCGAGGAAGATCGCGGCCGTCGCCGCCATCCCGCCGAGCGCCGCGGCGGCCGGGAGCAGCAGGCGGCGCCGTTCGCGCAGCTCGCCGATGTCCAGCTCGCGCCGCGCCTCCAGCCCGACGACGAGGAAGAACAGCGCCATCAGCCCGTCGTTGACCCAGTGGCGCAGCGATGCGGCGAGCGTCCAGTCGCCGAGCCGGATCGCCAGCTCCGTCTCCCACACGCGCGCGTACGAGCCGTGGTCGACGTTCGCCCACACGAGCGCCGCCAGCGCCGCCGCCGCCAGGACCGCCGCGCCGCCTGTCTTGTGCGCAGATAGTCGCGAAGCGGCGTCCCCAGACCGCGCGCCCATGCGGTCGTGCGGGTGACGCTCATCTCACTGGTGTCGCCAGCGGCTCGCCGGCAGCGCGAACCACAACAGCGCGAACACGAGGCCCGAGCCGACGCCGGTGCCGATCGCCATCGGCGTGCTGAAGATGAAGTCGGCGATCAGCACCATCACGGCCGTCATCGCGAGCGCCAGCACGCCGGTCCCGACGATCACGAGGCGGTTCGAGATGAAGACGATCGCCTCCTTGTCTCTCGCGCGGAAGTTGAGGCGGTGCAGCGCGGTCGGCGCGATCAGCAGCGCGGTCGCGAGCAGCGAGAAGGCGAGCGCGACGAAGTAGGTGTCGCGCTGGAAGCTCGTCGTCTGCGCGAAGCGCTGCTGGAACGGCACCGCCAGCAGGAACGCGAACAGCACCTGCACGCCCGGCAGCGCGACGCGTACCTCGTTGAGCAGCTCGAGCAACTCGCGGTTGAGCCGCTCCTGCTTCGTCTCCTGCGCGCTCCCGTCGGACATCCGGGCGCAGCCTACCCGCGCTGCCATCGCAGCAGGCTCACGCCGGCAGGGTGCCCTCGTTCAGCACGGCCAAGTACGCGTCATACGCGTAGAGTCGGCCACGGCGGCGACCGGTCATCTCGCGCAGGATTCCCGCCTCCTCGAGGCGTCTGAGGGCGCCGTAGACGGCGGGCTCGCTCAAGCCGAGGCGCGCACTCGCCGACGGCGCTCCCACGATCACCAGCTCCGCGGCCAGCTCGTGGACGCGGTGCGCGGTGGCGGCGCCGCGTCCGAGGCCGTGGACGAGCTGGCGGTCGCGCTCCACGATCGCGGCGAGCCGGCGGACGACGTCGGTGGTCGACTCGGCGACGACGGCGACGCCTTCGAGGAAGAAGCGCAGCCACTCCTCCCACGCTCCTTCCGTTCGCACCCGCTCGAGCAAGTCGTAGTAAACGTCGCGGTGCTGCTTGAAGTAGAGGCTGAGGTAGAGAAGCGGCCGCCGCAGGACTCCCTCCGAGCAGAGCAGCAGCGTGATGAGCAGACGCCCGACGCGTCCGTTGCCGTCAAGGAACGGATGGATCGTCTCGAACTGCACGTGGGCCAGCGCGGCCTTGGTGAGCACCGGCGTCGGCTCAGGGTCGTCGTGCAGAAAGCGCTCGAGGGCGCCCATCGCCGGCATGACCTCGAGCCAGGGCGGCGGCACGAAGCGGGCCGTCCCCGGACGCGTTCCGCCGATCCAGTTCTGGCTCCTGCGAAACTCGCCGGGCGCCTTCTGCGCGCCGCGTCCGCTGCGCAGCAGGATCGCGTGCACCTCGCGCAGCAGCCGCGCGCTCAACGGCGGCGCTCCCGCGCGCTGGATCGCCGTGAGCCCGTGGTCCATCGCGGCGATGTAGTTGGCCGTCTCCTCCGCGTCTTCCCGCGGCACGGACGGGACGCCCGCCTGCTCGAACAGGAGGAGGTCCGACAGCGAGGAGCGCGTGCCCTCGATCTGCGACGAGAGCACTGCCTCCTTTCGCGCAAAGCTGCGGATGAACTGGTCCGGGTCGGCCAACAGCATGGTGACCCCGTCGAGCCGACCGAGCGCTTGGTTGGCGCGATCCGCCAGGGCCTGCAGCGTGGCATCGACGGCAAGCGGCGGCTCCGGCGGAAGCGGGTGGGGGTGAAACGCCCAGTAGCCCTCTGGTCCTTCCTCGGCAAGCAGGTAGCGGCCGGAGCGCAAGCTGGCGTGCGGAGAAGCGACGTTCATCCCGGAAGCTTACTAAGGGATAACCTCTTTTCCCTTATCAACGACATATGTTGCACAGCGTTCGCTGCCTATGTCGTCAAGCTGGCCTCGAGCTGCGTCTCGACCGGCGGCTCCTCGGCGACGACCTCGCTCTCCCGCTTCCCCGGAGCCGCCGGCATCGCGAGCTTCGCGCGCGCACGACGGCGCGGGCGCTTCACGCGCACCTCCTGCGCGAGGAAGTACGAGCCGAGCACGAACGCGGCGGCGGCGATCTGCGCGCCGATCGTCTCCCACGTCGGGAAGACGCCGAACCACAGGCCGAGCCAGTAGGGCGGCGCGACGTCGATCGGCGTGATCGGCAGCCAGCCGGTCCCCTGCATCGTGCGCGCCGTCTGGCCGACCATCACGACGAGCACGATGCCGATCATCACGCCGGTGACGATCAGCATCCTCTTGTAGGGCAGCTTGCGCTGGAGCGCGAACGTCACGACCGCCACGCCGAGCGTCATCGCAAGCCCGAGGCCGGCGCCCTCCAGCACCGTCGCGCTGCCGGCGCTCAGCTCCAGCGACTGCAGGAAGAGGACCGTCTCGAAGCCCTCGCGGTAGACGCTGGTGAGCCCGAGCAGCGCCAGCCCGAGCACCTGCGCCGACATGAAGCCGACCCGGTCGAAGCGCTCGAGCTGCTTGCGGCGGCGGTGGAACTTGCCGATCCACTCGCTCCAGTAGACCTTGTGGAAGAACCAGTTCGTGATCAGCAGCAGCACCCCGATCGCGACCAGCCCCACCACCGCCTCGAGCTTCTCGCCGTACTCGTCGAGCGACTGCAGCAGCGTCTGCGCGAGCGCCCACGTGATCACCGATGCGACCAGACCGAGGCCCGCGCCGACGAGCACGGGCCGGCGCATCCCGCGCCGCACGCCGACGAACGAGGCGGTGATCGCGGCGAGGATCAGCACCGCCTCCAGCCCCTCGCGGAAGACGAGGATCGCCGAGTTGACGACGACCTGAGCCTTGTTCGCGCTGTCGCCGAGCGTGGCGGCCGCATCGTTGAGCTGTTCGTCGAGCACGAGCCGTGTCTCGTGCACGTCGCGCCGCGACGCGCGCTCGCCGATCAGCTTTGCGAGACCCGGCTGCGAGGAGTCGCCGAACCAGACGAGCCCCTCGATGCGCACCGCCAGGCCCGGGTCGAACGCCTTCAGTCGCCGCTCGGGCCCGAACTCGAAGAACGCGTAGGCCTCCAGCCGTGCCTGCTCGGCCTGCTGGTACTGGCCGGCGCCGACGGCGGCCTCCATGCGGTCGAGCGTGAGCGCGATCAGGTCGTAGTCGGACTCGTCCGTCTGCGCCTTCCAGACGTCCGGCATCGTCGCGGACAAGCTGCGCTCGATCCGCGTGGCGCGCTGCTCGATCTCGTCGGCGGTGGCGACGCCGGTGCTGCGGCGCGTCGCCTGCTCCACGAGCGCGCCGAGCTGCGTGAGCTCGTCCGCGACCGCCTCGGTGCGCGCCGCGTCGCGCTTGGCGAGCAGCGACTCGAGGTCGGCGAAGGCGGCCTCCGAGCCGGTCTGGAAGGCCGCCGCCTCCTGGATCTCGAAGTCGAGCGTGACGCGGTCGTCCTTCGTGCCGCGCCCGTACTCGACCGGCACGAGCGCGAGGAAGCGCAGCAGCTGCTGGGCTCGGCGGGCCGCCTCCTCGTCCGTGAAGGGCGCCGCGGTGAAGCCCTTCAGCGACGCGAGCGCGTCGGCGTGGGCGCGCTCGAACGCAGCGCGATCGCCGTCGCGCGCGGCGGCGGCGAGCATGGCGAATGTCCTCTGCGCGGCGGCGAGCGCGGCGGCGCCTCTGTCCTGCCGGTAGCGCGGCGCGAGGATCGCGAAGTAGCCGGCCGCCTGCGCGGCCGCCTCGGCACGCCGCTCCGGCAGCGCGCGCTCGTCGCCACGCGCGGCGTCGGCGAGCAGCTCACGCAAGCGTGCCTGGTAGGCGTCGAGCAGGTCCTTCGCGACCGCCTCGCGGGCGGCCGTTGGCGCGAGCCTGCCGCGCTCGAGCGCGCGCAGCGCGAGCGTCGCGTCGGCGCCCGGGCGGGTGAAGCGGGTCGCGGTGCGGAACTCGCGCAGCAGCAGCCACGCCTGCGCCTGCTGCGCGTCGCCGGACTCGACGGCCGCCAGCGTGGCGTCGTAGGCATACGCATAGAGCGCGGCGCGCACCTGCCCGCGCGACGCGGCGAGGGCGGTGCGGTCGCCGCGCGCGGCAGCCTGCTGCGCCGACGCAAGACCTGCGTCAAGCGCGTCGACCGCCGCCTCGGCGCCGGCAGGGTCCGACCCGCCGGCGGCCTGCTCCAGCTCGGCCGCATGGCCGCGCGCGTGCTGCACGAGCCGCGCCGCCCGCCGCGGCGTGCCGAGGATCAGCTCGGACTGCGCCTCGAACAGGCCCGCGTTGACCGCCTCCGCCACGCGCCACGGCTGCGGCTGCACGCCGTGCGCTCCGGCACCGGCCACGCCGCCTGCGAGCAGGGGCAAGACGAGCGCGAGCGCGACAGTCAGGCGACGGGCTACGCCGGTCATGCGGGGCATCGCTCCGGTCAGCTCTCCAGCGTGATGCCGAGCTGGCCGGCGGCCTGCGAGATCTGGCCGGCGATCGCCTCGGCGCGATCCTGCGCGTCGCCGCCGAGCGTGTCGGCGTCGCGCGCGGTGAACGTCCGTCCGTTCGCCTCTTCGCGCTCAAGCCGCTGCGCGAACGCGTGCAGACGGCGCAGCGAGGCGCCCGTCTGCTTCGCCTGCTCGGCGTCGACCGCCGCGATCTGCGGCTCGACGCTGTCGTAGACCAGCACGAGGCCGCCGAGGATGTCGCCGATGTCGCCGAGGCGCGACGACGTCACGAACGCCGCCTCCGTCGCTCTCTCGCCCGCGACGAAGCGCGACCCCTTCCAGCTCTCGAAGTACTCGGACATCGTCGGCGTCATCACGACGAGCGCGGTGAAGACGTCCTGCGGCTCCGGCGTCCACTCGCGCGCGGCGGCGTCGAGCTCGCCGGCCGTTCTATTGAAGTCGCGTGCAGTAGCGACGAGAAAGTCGGCGTCCGGCACAGCCTCGCCGAAGGTGACCTTGCCGTCGTCGTTCAGGTCGGCCTTCACGCCCTCGGCCTGGAACCTCGGCTCCGTGCCGTAGACGGCCGTCTCGACGAGGAAGTTGAAGTTGCCGGGCTGCTCGAAGGTCTTGCCGGCCGGCGTCTCGATCGAGAACGGGACGGCGTTCTCCGGATCGCCGGCGTCGCCGCCCGCGTCGATGATCACGTCGTAGTCGGCCAGCTCGGGAACGCCCGCGACGACGCCCTCCATCTCCTCGTAGGCGGGGTTGGCCTCGTGGAAGTCGTGCTGCAGCCGCTCGACGAGCCGCTTGACCTCGGCGCGTCTGGCGGCGAGCAGCGCGGCGTAGTCGAAGTCCGCCTGCTCGGCGAGCGCGTAATACGCCTCGCCGTCCCGCTCGAGCGTGGCGGCGTGCGCCTGCAGCCGCTCGGTGTGGTCGAGCAGGTACTGCTTCACGGGCCCGAGGTCGGCCGCGCTCGCGGCGGTCGTCGCGGCGCTGCTGTCCTTCTCGTCGTTGCCGCAGGCGGACACGGCGAGCGCGGCGCTGAGCGCCAGCACAGCCGCGAGCGCCCGCCGGGGGGCACGGGGTCGCGTCATTCGGATGCTCCTGAGGTCCGTCTTCGGGGAGTGTGTTAGGGCGCCCTAACGAACGATTCGGGCAGCCTAACACAGCTTCGCGGCGGACGCGTCATGACCTCGACCGCGTCCGCGCCATCGAGTGGAATGCCGCCCGTGGACGCTCTCGACCCGGCCCCGCCCGCCGACCGGGCCGCGCGCCTCGACGCCTACGAGCGGCGCTTCCGCCGCGCCGGCCTGCCGTTGCTGAGCGAGGACTTCTCGGCCCGCTCTGACGTCTTCAACCGCGCCTTCCCGCTGCTCGCGCTCGTGCTGCTGGCGGAGCTGCTCGCAGCGCTCGACGTCGACTGGTCGCCGCTCGCGAACGCCGCGGCGCTGGCCGGTGCGCTCGCCGGCGCGCTGCTCGCGGTCGCGCTCGTGAACCGCGCCCGCGGGCGCCGCGCGCTCGCGATCCCCGAGCAGGTCGGGCCGGTCGAGCTGGCACTGTTCGCGCTCGTGCCGGCCGTCGTGCTCGGCGCCGTGCACGGCGGCTGGGGGATCGTCGTGCTCGCGGGCAACCTCGCGCTGCTCGGGCTCGTCGCGCTCGGCTTCGGCTTCGGCCTCGGCGCGATCGTCGTGTGGTCGGCGCGTCGCCTCGGCGGGCAGCTCGCCCGCTCGCTGCTGCTGCTCGCGCGCGCGATCCCGCTGCTGCTGTTCTTCTCGCTCGTCCTGTTCCTGACGACCGAGATGTGGCAGGTGTTCGGCGAGCGCGCCGTCGCGTCGCTGATCGCGATCGGGCTGCTGCTCGCGCTCGTCGCGACCGCCTTCCTCGGCGTGCGGCTGCCGCGCGAGATCGACCGGCTCGAACGCGACGCGAGCAGCGCCGGCGCACTGCCGCTGCGCGGGCTCCAGCGTGCCAACGTCGGCCTCGTCCTGCTGATCGGCCACGGCCTCCAGATCGCTGTCGTGACGCTCGCGATCGGCGCCTTCTTCGCCGCGTTCGGGACGCTCGCGATCGACGCCGACGTCACGAGTGCGTGGCTCGGCACGAGCGGCCACGCATTGTTCGACGTGACGGTGCTCGACGTGCCGCTGCGCCCGACGACCGAGCTGCTGCGCGTCGCGAGCGCGATCGCCGCGCTCTCAGGCGTCTACTACGCGATCGCCGTGCTGACCGACGACAGATACCGCGAGGAGTTCCTCGACGAGATCACCGCGCAGCTGCACGACACGTTCGCCGCACGGGCGGAGTATCTGGCGCTGCGAGCGCGCTGAGGCCCGCGCTCGCTCAGCCCGGCAGCCCGTGCTCCAGCGCGCCCTTCACGCTCGCGTCCAACGCGTTGATCCGCGCCAACGCCAGCGCCTCGGGCGAGCCGAAGCGGCGGCCCGGCGCGGCGTCCGGACCGTGATGGCACAGCACGCAGTGCAGCAGCGCGAGCCGGCGCGCCTCGGGCAGCACGTCGTGCGGGATGCGCGCCATCCGCTCCTCCAGCATCCGCTGACCGATCTGCACGTGGCCGAGCAGCCGGCCCTCCTCGCTGATCCCGAAGTCGGCGCCGTACGTGAACTCGCGCACCTTCCCGACGTCGTGGACCAGAGCCGCCGCGATCAGCAGGTCGGAGTTCAGCCGCGGGTGCAGCACGCACGCCTCCAGCGCGAGCGTCGCCACCGCGACCGTGTGCTCGAGCAGCCCGCCGAGATACGCGTGGTGCCCTGACCGG
>Ga0126310_10000375_pt1 | contig 14922 bp, 15 predicted proteins | sample Plot60_FD_92540 | JGI IMG/M metagenome (GOLD analysis project Ga0126310, IMG submission 92540) | Serpentine soil microbial communities from UC McLaughlin Reserve, CA, USA - Plot60 | ecosystem: Environmental > Terrestrial > Soil > Grasslands | place: USA: UC McLaughlin Reserve, Lake County... | reverse complement strand
GAGCATCAACACGACGCCGTCCTGCTCCTTGCCAGCGCCCCAGCGCATCTCCGCGAGGCCCGCCGCGTCCGCGTCGTTGACGACGCTCACGGGGGAGTCGAGCTCTCGCTGAAGCGCCTCACCCAGGTCGAAGCCGATCGCCGACTTATCTATGTTCGCCGCCGTCTGCACGACGTCGCCCTTGACTACGGCAGGGAACCCGCAGCCGACGGACCCCTGCCACCCGGCCTCGCGGACCACCTCGACCGCCGTCCCGACGATAGCCTCGGGCGTTGCCGGTTTTGGAGTCTTGATCCTTACCCTCTCCTTGATGAGCTCACCCGATTCCGTGTCCACGGGGGCGCCCTTGATCCCCGAGCCTCCAACATCTATCCCGAACACGTTCATGTGGCCTCCTGGGACGGATACGCCGTCATTCTATACGATCCGGTTTTAGCCTTTGCACTTGAGTAAAGCGATAAACAAAGCACACATGGATCGGTTGAGTAATGTTTGCTTGCGCGATTCGATGGGCACCTAGAATTTACGGGAACGAGGGGAGCCGCATCGAATGGGCACACGGTGCATCCGGAGGGACGCGTGGAGGGGCGAACCCCACTCATAACACTGAGTCCCCACGAGGGACGGACAGCAGCGGCGCTCTTCGAGCGTATCTTCCCTGCCGACGAGAACGGTCCAGGCGCACAGGAGATCGGGGTCGTCGCGTACGTCGATCGGGCGCTGGCCGGAGCCTACCGGGACAGGGTCGATGTCTACCGCCTCGGGTTGGCGGCTTTGGATCGTGCCGCGAAAGAGCGCTTCGGCAGACCATTCGTCGACTCCGACCCGGAAGGACAGGACGCCCTGATCTCCGACCTCGAGCACGGCGCCCTCCCGAACTTCCACATCCCGCCGCAGCGCGAGTTCTTCTGGATGCTGCGCGAGCATGCGCGCGAGGGGCTCTTCTCCGACCCTGCCCACGGCGGAAACCGGGACAAACTCGGCTGGAAGGTCATCGGGCATCCTGGCGTCTGGTTGGAACACTCGGCGGAGGAGAACCTGAAGGCCGAGGCCGTCACCAAGGGCGGTGAGGTCCGTTCCCTCGAAGACGCCGGCTTTTCCCTCAGCGACGCGGCGCAAGAGCCCGACGAGATCCCCGGCTACGATCCCCAGAAGGGCGCAGAACCTCCATCGGGGCCGGCCGACGTCGTGCTTGTAGGCGTCGGCGCCGTGGGGGCCCTGATCGCCCCGATCCTGGCACACGCGGGCCTGAAGGTGGTGGGCCTTGAGGCCGGACCGTACCGTACGAGGCGAGACTTCGTCCCCGATGAGCTGGGGTCCTCCTACTACGCCAGGGGTGCGATGGGCTCCAAGTTCCTGAGCGAGACGCCGCGGTGGCGGCTCAGGGAAGGGGAAGCCACGAAAGGCGCGACCTTTACGCTCGGGCGAATGATGAACGGCGTGGGGGGGTCGGTGATTCACTGGGGCGGTGCTCTGCGCCGCTGCCACCCGCACCACTTCGGCTACCTCACCTACGTGCGCGAGAACTTCGGCACTAAGGTCCTCCCCGACGGACACACTCTGGTCGACTGGCCCGTCACCTACGAGGATCTCGAACCATACTACACGACGGTCGAGTACCTGGCCGGCGTCGCGGGCGACGGCGATGCGAACCCGTTTGTCCCGCGGAGCAAACCCTACCCGATGCCGCCCATGCGACCCTTCCGCACCGGCGAGATCTTCCGCAAGGCGACCGGGGCGATGGGATTGCATCCCTACCCGACGCCCGTCGCCGCCAATAGCGTCCCCTACAACGGCTTCCCCGCCAACACCTACACGCCCTGGAGTGGCGCGGGCTTCGGACCCTTTTGCGACGACCGCTGGCACCCTGCGCTGACCTCGGTTCCGGAGGCGCTCGCGACCGGCAACTTCGCCCTCAAGACTCACTGCCGCGTCGTTCGCGTCTTGACTGACGTCGACGGCCACGCCAGCGGAGTCGAGTACGTCGACGCGGGCGGAGAACCGCGCGTGCAGGAAGCCCGAACGGTGATCCTGTGCGGCTACACGTTCGAGAATGTCCGCCTGATGTTCCTCTCGAAGAACGACCGGCATACTGGTGGGCTCGGGAACGGAAGCGGCCAGCTCGGCAAGCACTTCATGACCAAGATGTGGGCCGACGTCTTCGGGTTCTTCCCCGATACCGTCTTCAACGGGCATACAGGGCCGGCGGCGCAGATGTGGAGTTTGGACGATTTTATTGCGGCGGATTTCGACGCGCCCTCCCGCGGCTTCGTCGGAGGCGCCACGCCGAACGTCGAAAACCAGCGGTTGCCGCTAGGAGTGACGCGGGAGGCCCTGCCGCCTGACGTGCCAGCGTGGGGCAAGGGTTACAAGGACCACGTACGGACCTGGCAGCACTGGGCGGCCGTCCGCATCCAACCCGACGCGCTCTCATACGAGGATAACTTCCTCGACCTCGACCCCCGCCACCGCGACAGGAGCGGTCTCGGTCTGCCCCTCGTTCGCATCACCTACGACATGCGACGCAACGAGCACCGGCTTTCCGACTTTATGGAAGCGAAGGCAGAGGAGATACTGCGCGAGATGGGGGCGACGAATACCTGGCGGAGTCCGCGCTTCGGGGGCGTTATGAGCAGCCACGACCTGGGCGGTTGCCGCATGGGCGAAGACCCGGCTACCTCTGTCGTAGACCCAGAGCTCGGGATTCACGATACACCAGGCCTATACGTCTTCGGTGGGGCCGTGTTCCCCACCTGTCACGGCGTCAACCCGACACTGACGATGTGGGCCCTCTGCTACATGGCCACAGATAAACTGATCGGGCGTCTGCGCGATGGAGAAGAAAGGTAACCACCCTGGAGGAGGCTATGAAGATAGAGCGCGTCGAGACAGCCTACTGCCGCCTGCCGCTGGAGCCCATGGGCGATGCGGGGCACGGTGCCATCGACACGGAAGAGTTGATCACGCTAGAGCTCCATGCCGAAGGCCTCACGGGCCATGGTTACGCCTACACCATCGGCCGCGGCGGTCGCGCCCTCCGGTCCCTCATAGATGATGACATCGTCCCCCTGATACTGGACCAAGATGCCACGGACGTCCGCGCCCTCTGGGACCTGATGTGGCAGCGGCTCCTGTACGTCGGGCGCGGAGGACTCGCCTCTTTCGCAATCGCCGCTGTAGACGTCGCCCTGTGGGACCTCTACGGCGTCCGCGAGGGGAAGCCGCTCTACGCCCTCCTGGGTGCCGGGCCTCGAGATATACCGGCCTATGGCTCTGGCGTTGACTTGCCGAAGTCGCTGGAGGGGCTGCTCGAGCAGACCGAAGGTTTCCTGGAGCGTGGTCTGCCAGGCGTCAAGGTGAAGATCGGACGCGCAGACCCCCGCGAGGATGAGGAGCGCCTCGCGGCCGTCCGCGCCATCATAGGGGACAACACCGACCTGATGGTCGACGCGAACATGGCCTGGGACGCGGACGAGGCGCTGGAGCGCGGGAGGCGGCTCGAGCGCTTCGGCCTCTACTGGTACGAAGAGCCGACCATCCCGGAGGACGTTGCGGGCCACGCCAGGATCTCACGCGAGATGGACGTCCCCATAGCCGTTGGCGAAAGCCTCCACTCCCCGCACGAGTTCAGGCGCTACGTAGACGAGAAAGCCGCCGGCGTCTTGCAGATAGACCCCATAACCAACGGAGGCATAACCGCCTCGCTCGAGGCCCTGAAGATGGCCGACGCGGCCGGCCTCCCAACCAGTAGCCACTATACCGACGAGTTGAGCGCCCACCTCCTCTGCGCCTCGAAGGAGCCCGTCTACCTCGAGAAGCACGCGTTCGCACTGGATCCCTACCTCGAGGAACCGCAACGTGTCACGAACGGCCGCGTGCGTCCCACCGAGACCCCTGGTACGGGTCTGCGCTTCGATACAGAAGCGCTGGCGCCGCACCAGGTCCGATAGAGAAGCCCCGCTTGTAGGGGCGGTTCGGGGACCGCCCAAATACGAACCGCTCTAATTGTTCCGCGTCGCCGGGCTGGTGGCGGCACGCTTGGGGAGGGGCTGCGGACGCAGGAAGGCGTATCCGACAGCCACGATATACGTAACCCAGGCGAGCAACTCGAGCAGGTTCGCCTCGGGGTCCCAGCCGACGAATGTGGTGAGGAGCTCGCTGATGAGGGTCTCCTCGCCAAGTACGGGCGAGCCGCTCACGTCCCACAGCGGTGTGAGGGCGGGGAGCAGACCGGCCTCCTCGAACTCGGCCACCCCGTGGGCTAAGAGGCCCGCTGCGACAAGGATCAGGAAGACCCCAGTAACCTTGAAGAACGTGCCGAGGTTTATGCGCTTCCCTCCGGCGTACACGGCGTAACCCAACACGACGGCTCCTGCGATACCGAGCGCCGCGCCGAAGGCTACCTGCAGAGGCTCCGACGTACGCGTGATGCCGAAGACGAAGAGCGCGGTCTCGACTCCCTCGCGCAAGACCATCACGAAGACCAGCGATACCAGCGCGAGGCTACCACCCCTCTCCACGGCGCTGTCGATGCCCTGGCGAATGCCGTGCGCCACGGTGCGCGACTCCCGTCGCATCCAGAGGATCATGTACGTCAGGAAGCCGACGGCGACCCACATCGCCGTGCCCTCGAAGATCTGCTCGGGCCTCTCCTCCAACTCGCCGGCCGTCACGAACAACGTCCCGCCGACCGCCAGCGACACCAGAAGGGCCGCGCCGACTCCATACCATACCTGCCTTATGCTCTCGCGGCGTTCGATCTTGACGAGGTAAGCAAGCACTATGGCGACTAAGAGCGTCACCTCGAATCCCTCCCTCAAAAGGGTAACGAATGAACTAAACACCGAGAACTCGCCTCCTCAGTCGCCTGTGTCCTCTACAAATGATAATCATTTGCAATAACTCGATGGCAGCATAATTGGGACGGGTTACAGAGTCAAGGGACCGGCGGCCTCCGTGTGAGCCAGGTCAAATTTCGCGCCGAGCAGCGGGACTCTAGACCATACCGTGCTCTCAGGCCTTCACGCCTTCGGCCCTTCGCTAACCTTCGATCTTCGGGTTGACCACCAGGATGGCTTCGGCCTCCGTTAAGTGTCGCCTCCGAGTCTCTGCACGACTGCGTCGGCCATCTCGTCCGTACTCGCGTTGCCGCCGAGGTCGCGGGTCTTCGTGCCTGAGGCAAGGGTCGCTTCGAGCGCGCTTAGGACTCGTGCGCCCGCATCGGGGTATCCCGCGTGGTCGAGCATCATGGCGCCGGCCCAGATCGCACCCGCCGGGTTTGCGACGCCCTCACCTGCGATGTCCGGGGCCGAGCCGTGGATGGGCTCGAAGAGGGAGGGGTACGTCCCTTCCGGGTTCAGGTTGGCCGAGGGCGCGATGCCGATGGCTCCTGCTATGGCCGCCGTCACCTCGGAGAGCAGATCGCCGAAGAGGTTGGAGCCGACGACGACGTCGAAGGACCGAGGTGAGAGCACGAGCCTCGCGGCCAGGGCGTCGGCGTGCATCAGGGACGCTTCGACCTCGGGGTAGTCAGAAGATATTTCGCGGAAGATCTCATCGAAGAACGGCATCGTAACGCTGATACCGTTCGACTTGGTCGCACCGACGAGGAGACCCCTTCTGGCCTTCGCCTCCTCGAAAGCGTAACGGATTATCCTCTCCACGCCGCGTCGGGTAAAGATGCTCTCCTGGACTGCGATCTCATGCGGGGTATCCCTGTACACGCGCCCGCCCGAGTCGGAATACTCCCCCTCCGTATTCTCCCTGACGACGGTGATGTCGAGGTCATCCGGGTCCGCAAGCGGGCTCTTTACGCCCTGCAAGAGCCGTGCCGGACGCAGATTCACGTACTGGTCGAAGGTTCGCCTTATGGGGAGCAGTAGTCCCCAGAGGGAGACGTGATCCGGCACCGACGGCCATCCTACTGCGCCGAGGTAGATCTCATCGTAGGCCGCCAATTGGTCGAGGCCGTCTTCCGGCATCATCCGCCCGTGCTCCAGGTAATACTCACAGCCCCACGGGAACTCCGTAAAGCCGAGCTCGAGCGAGGGATCATCGCCCGCGGCGACCTCGAGCACCTTCATTCCGGCACGCACGACCTCGGGACCTATGCCGTCGCCCCCAATTACCCCGATCTCGACCATGGCTTCATGCTAGCAACCGGCGGAGGCAGCCATCAAGCGCCGATTAGCATTTCAGCCAGTCAGCACTTCGGCATGTCAGCTATTTGGCTGAGAGGCTGAGGGCTCGCCGTGCGTAAAGCTCTCAAGCCACGTTGCAGAATGCTGCAGTAGCCTTTAGATCTTGCGGAGATGAGCGGGTATCATGGGGGCGGGAAAGGAGGCCTGTAGTGGACGAGAGAGACGCGCGGCGAAACAGGGAAGCTTCGGAGCGGCTGGACAGGCTCACTCGTGAGGGGTACAAGGCGGCCGTGGACCAGGCTTTCGAGGCGCAGAAGAGCGGCATGAGGCTCTCCAGGAGGTTCTTCGAGAACTGGGTCGAAACGCTCGATGACCACGCCGAGCTCAACCGCAGGACCCTCGCTAATCTGCAACGGCTCGTAAGGGAACAACGCGAAGTCTTCAGAGAGTTATCCAGGGAGTCGAACGAGGCCTACGACGGCTTTCTGGGCTCCCTTGATGCCTATCAGGAAGACATCTCGCACCTGCAGGAGCGCGATGATTGAGCCGGAGATCTTGCGGGTAGGCTTGAAGGCAGGCCGGTCGTTGTATACATTGAGCAGGTCGAGCGAGTCGATGGGAGACGTAGCGCCGGTTCATGCGAGAGGAAGAGCTTCCACAGAGCCTTTCTGAGGGGCCGCGGACCGGTGGCTTCGACGGTGTCAACCCGCTTGCGACGGACGTCTTGCGCCGCAACGGCCTGAAATCCTGGACCAAACCCGCCCCTTCCCTCTATCCGCACCAGTGGAGTTGGGACTCCGCGTTCATAGCGCTCGGCCTCGCACATGTGGACAACCGCCGCGCGACGGACGAGCTCGAGACCCTCTTTAGTGGCCAGTGGTCGACGGGCAAGGTCCCACACATAGTCTTCAACCCCGAGGCCCCGAAGGAGAGTTACTTCCCCGACGCGGAGCGCTGGAACTCCTCCGGGCTCTCCGAGCACGCGCCCTCGGGTCCGCGCACCAGCGGGTTGTGCCAGCCGCCCGTCCACGCCATAGCCGTCAGGCGCATCTGGCAGACCGCGCGGGGCAAGGATGAAGAGCGCGTAGCCCGCGCCCGCGCCTTCCTGGAGGGCAACTACCGGCGACTGCTCTCCTGGCACCGCTATCTAGCGACCGCCCGCGACCCTGAGGGCTCGGGGCTGGTGACCATCTATCATCCCTGGGAGAGCGGCACGGACAACTCCCCGCGCTGGGACGCAACCCTGGAGAGGATCTCCGTCGGGGAGGTGCCCTCCTACACCCGCTACGACCTCAAGCACGTCACCGATCCCTCGCACCGTCCGACCAACAGCGAGTACGACCGCTTTCTGTGGCTGCTAGAGCTTCTCAAGCGGGTCCGCTACGACGAGGCCGATATCTACGAGCGGCACCCATTCCTGGTAAAGGACGTCCTGTTCTCTGCCATCCTGGTTGCGGCCAACGAGGCCCTGTTGGAGATCTCCGAGGTCCTCGAGGCGCCGCGGGAGGACAGGGAGATCATTGGGAGTTGGATCGAACGCGGCCGCGCGGGACTCGAAGAGCAGTGGGACCCCGACCTCGGGCTATGTCTGGACCAGGACGTGCTCGCGGGCGAACCCCTGCGGGTGCGCACGATAGCAGGTTTCGCGCCCCTGATCGCTGGCGGATTTGATCGCGAACGGCTCCGTGACCTGCTCGGTACGCTAGACTCGCAGGATTTCGCCGGCAACCCCAGCCTGCGCTATCCACTTCCGCCTTCCACAAGCCCCGAAGAGCCAGGCTTCCACCCGCGGAGCTACTGGCGCGGTCCGGTCTGGCCCGTAGCCAACTGGCTCCTCTGGTGGTCGCTGCTTCGCGCAGGAGAGAGCGAGCGGGCACAGAGCATACGCCGCGAGACCCTTGAAGAGCTCTCAGAGGGGGGCTTCGCGGAGTACTTCGAGCCGTTCACCGGCGAGCCGCTCGGCTCCAGAGAACAATCCTGGACCGCCGCCGTAGCCCTCGACATGCTCGCCACAGGCGGCGCAGACTGACCCGCTTCCCTGCGGGATCTCAGGCTTCTTTATCCCATCTTTGCATTAGAATATCCTCGTCTGGGAGGCGAATAGGGAGAAAGACGAGCCGAGTATGTCTGTATCTGACTACATGACAGAGACTGCCAGATGAGCGTGCCGGGAGAGCTTCATGCTCTCGTGGAGCGTTTCGACCACGACCGGGATTCGTACCGTTCCGGCAGATACAACGAGGCCCAGGTGCGAGTCGACTTCATAAACCCGCTGCTCGGACTGCTCGGGTGGGATGTGGAGAACCGCGAAGGACGGCCCGAGGCGTACAGGGACGTGGTATACGAGGACCGGGTCAAGGTCGGGGGAGGGACGAAGGCCCCAGATTACGGGTTCTACGCCGGCGGGCGGCGCCGCTTCTTCCTCGAGGCGAAGAAACCTTCTGTCGACATCGCGGGGGACGTGGCCCCTGCGGTACAACTCAGGCGCTACGCGTGGTCTGCGCGGTTGCCGCTCTCGGTCTTGACGGACTTCGAGGAGTTCGCGATCTACGACTGCCGCTCCGAGCCGGAGAAGGATGACTCGGCGACGACGGCTCGGCTGGAGCTCTTCACCTACGACCGCTACGTGGAAGAAGCGGTGTGGGAGAGGATCTCCTCGGTCTTTTCGCGCGAGGCCGTGATCGATGGATCTCTGGAGCGCTATGCCGAGGAAAACAGGAGAAGGCGCGGCAAGGAGACGGTCGACGCGGCTTTCCTGCGAGAGATCGAAGGCTGGAGGAGCGACCTCGCCCGCGACATCGCGGCCCGCAACGACCTGAACACCAGGGCGCTCAACTATGCCGTCCAGATGACGATAGACAGGATCATCTTCCTAAGGATGGCCGAGGACCGCGGCATCGAAGACTACGGGCGCCTTATGGCCCTGCTGAACGGTGGCGACACCTACCGACGCCTATGCGAAGTCTTCCGCGACGCAGATCAGGGACGAGCGCGGGCGCGACGAGGAGCCGGACCGCCTGACCCCAAAGATAGAGATAGACGACACGGTGCTCAAGGGCATCATCCGCGGTCTCTACTATCCCGAGAGCCCCTACGAGTTCTCCGTGTTGCCCGTGGACGTGCTCGGCCAGGTCTACGAGCAGTTCCTAGGGCGTGTGATCCAGCTGGAGGACGGACATACCGCGACCGTCGAGGAGAAGCCGGAGGTCCGCAAGGCTGGCGGCGTCTACTACACCCCGACCTACATCGTTGACTACATCGTCGAGAAGACCGTAGGGAAACTGCTCGAGGGCAAGCGGCCAGGGCCACGCGGCGGGGCCAGCAGGATCAAGATAGTAGACCCAGCGTGCGGCTCCGGGTCGTTCCTGATCGGGGCTTACAGGTACCTCCTCGACTGGCACCGGGACCGCTACGTCGAAGACGGACCCGAAAAGTGGAAGGACCGCCTCTACGAGGGCCCGGGCGGCCAGCACCACCTGACCATTGATGAGAAGAGGCGCATCCTCCTTAACAACATCTACGGCGTGGACATAGACCCGCAGGCCGTCGAGGTGACCAAGCTCTCGTTGCTCCTCAAGGTGCTGGAAGGTGAATCCGAAGCCTCGCTCGCCACCCAGCTCAGGATGTTCCAGGAACGCGCCCTACCCGACCTCGACGACAACATAAAGTGCGGCAACTCCCTGATCGGACCGGACTTCTACGACGAGCGCGACTTGGCGCTCTTTAGCGACGACGATTACTACCGAATAAATGTATTCAACTGGAAGGGTGAAGACGGTTTTCCGGACATCTTCGACGGTGAGAATCCCGGTTTCGATGCCGTCATCGGCAATCCTCCATATGTCTTGCTCCAAGATGAGTTTCGGGACGATGATCAGCTTTCGTATTTTCGGTCGAAGTTCTCCGTCGCTTCTTACAAGATCGATACATATCATCTCTTTATCGAGCAGAGCCTGCGGCTCGCCCGCACCTCAGGGCGATGCGCGATGATAACACCAGCCAACTTCTTGACGAACAATTACCTGTCGCCTTTGCGGCGGCTACTCCTAGAACATTCCTCCATCGATCACATCACGGTTATCGATGGAGGAGTTTTCCGGGATATTAGCGTGGACAACGCCATTTTTGTCGTGGAGGCCGACCCGCACACGGACGCTTTCCAGCTCGTACATGCTCTCTCGGACGGTGCTCATCTACGTGTCACGGCGACGAATTAGGTTTCGGGCAGTAGTTCTCTGATGGACCCACATGTTTTGTTCACGGGAACGAGCGATGAGACTACAGCCGCCTTATGGGCCCGCTTGCGCAAAGAGAATCTTGATTTGGGACAACTGGCCGATGTCAACTTTGGCAAACAGTTGCGCAATCGTAAGCAGTTTACGAAGGACGTCATCGAAGTGTCCGGGCTCGAAGACGTTGTGGCTCCATACAAGCCTTGCTACACAGGCCGTGACGCTTCTAGATACTTCCTCCAGTGGAACAGGTTAGCTTGTCTCGATCAAGAGGTGGCGCGTCGTGGGGGATGTTGGGACGCTCAGAAACAGGATGCGAAGGATAAGATCATCACGCGGCAGATTGGTGAGTATCCTGACTTTGCTATCGATCATCTCGGTTACCAATGCCTCAACACGATGTTTATGATCAATCTACGGGGAACAGCCTTGGGCACGCTATTTGTCCTAGGCGTCCTAAATTCGAAACTCTTGCGGCATTTTTGGATCGATCGCTTCTACGATCAACGCAAGACCTTCCCAAAAATTAAAGGTACCTACCTCAAGAAACTCCCAATCCGCGCCATAGACTTCTCCGACCCGGAGGATGTGGCGCGGCACGACCAGATGGTTGGGCTGGTGGAGTGGATGCTGGAGTTGCACGAGCGGCTAGCGGGGGCGAGGATCGAGCGTGAGCGGACGGTGATTGGGCACCAGATCTCGGCTACTGACCGGCAGATAGACCGGCTCGTCTACGAGCTTTACGGTCTCACCGACGAGGAGATAAAGATCGTCGAGGAGGCGACGGAGCGATAAAGCTTCCAAACGCCGAACTAGCCATCGTGGACGTTCGCAAGCTGCGCGACTACTGCCTCAATCCCGAGCATCCCCGCGGGCGGCACAAGGCTCGCGTCTTCGTTTCTGTCCTCGGACTTACTGCCGACGATGCCCATGACCTGCGAGTTGCCCTGCTGGCCGCTGCCCGCGTGAACGAAGCGCAAGTCGCCGGGAGGGACGAATATGGGAGCCGCTATGTACTGGACTTCGACCTCTCCGGACCGGAGGGAAGCGCGAGAGTTTGTAGTAGCTGGATCGTGCGAACGACAGAGGACTTCCCAAGACTGACGAGTTGTTACGTGCTCTGAGGTAGAATCAGGATCATGAGTACCAGCATAAACCTGCTAGATGTTGTAGCCCTTACCGAAGACCTCCCGGACCAGAGTCTGTACCGGGGCCAGGTCGGCACCGTGGTAGAAAGCCTCGCTCCTGGCGTGTTCGAGGTCGAGTTCAGCGATGACGACGGGCACACCTACGCTGCCCTGAGCTTGCGTGCCGGACAGTTGATGGTCTTGCATCACCGTCCGGTCAAGATCGCCTGAGACTTCGACCGGCTGGTAACGAACAACCATCGTGGAGCCTCACGTCCACGAGGACTCAAACTATACCCGCAAGAAGGGCAGGCTGGAGTGAGGTTCGACTACGATCCGGGCACCGATTCGCTATACATCGAATTGAACCCTGAGAGGGAGCGCAAGCTCGGGGGTAGGCAGGAAGTGGTGGGACGGGAGGATCACGACATCGTCATAGACGTAGATGGCGAAGGTGATCCGGTAGGCATAGACATAGACAGCTTCGCGTCAAGGATCGCGGACATTACGAGGCTCGAGATACAAAGGCCAATCTTCGGCCTGGCTCGCTCGGAGGACTCTGAAAGACATACGGGTTAGCCCCATCGGCCGAGGAAACGAGACACCAGCGGCTGGCTAGCCGAGCACCGAGCGGGAGGGGATTCAGGGCAAGCTTCGGTGAATACGGTTCTTACGACCGGCCCAAGGCGGCTGGGAGCTGCATCGGAACGTTTGCCATGCGCCGCGTGCTGGGCGAGAATGCGCGGGCGCATGGGCGAGGCTGACACCATCCGGGGCGTGTGGCGGGCGGCCCTGACGCTTATCAGGACGTACCCCCTGGCGACGCTCTTGCCGGCCGCGGTGCTCGGTGCCCTCGGGGAGGTCCCTGCCTACCTCATGGAGGGTCGACCTCTGCTGGACCAATCCCTCACCCTTGCGACCGCCTACGCCGCTTACTACCTCTACCTGGCATACGCCGAGGGGATCGTCAGGAAGGCACGGCGGGGAGAGCAGCGCCTCGGCCTAGGGGGCGTACTCGACGATCTGATCGAGGCCGCACCCTTCGTCCCTAGCGTCCTCGTGGCCGCGTTGATCTCACTCTCTGTCACCACGATTGCGACCGGGCTGCTGGTGATCCCAGGGGTGTGGTTGTACACGCGCTGGTCGCTGACCACGCCGGTGATCCGTCAGGAAGACATCGGGCCCATCGCCGCGACGCGACGCAGCTACCAACTCGTGCGCGGCCGCTTCTGGTTCGTGTTCATGACGGCGACCGTGGCCTATTATCTGGAAGGGGTGGTGATCCACTTTGGCGCGCAGGTGGCCGGGTTGGTCACAGGGTCGCACACTTGGGGGGAATGGGTGGGCGGTTCGATCGTGGCGACGCTGGCCGTACCCCTGGCCGCCTTCGCCACCTCGCTTACCCACTCGAGCGTCGCGAGGCGGGAGGGCATTGTCGAAGAAGATTCTCGGGCCAAAGTAGGCCAACAGTAGCGCATCTCGGGGCCGCAGTACCATCAGCGCGCCGTGCCGCAGATTCGATGTGGGCCTGGACCGAAGAGGCGCGTACAATTCCGTCGTAGCGTTTGTCCATGATCGCGAGGAGTTCTTCATGACCGAAGGCGTCAAGACGATTATCTACCCCGTTACGGATCTCCCGAGGGCCAAGGTGTTGTATAGCGCGCTTCTGGGCGTAGAGCCTTACATGGACGAGACCTACTACGTCGGCTTCGATGTAGACGGCCAGGATATCGGGCTGGACCCTCACGGCCACAGCAAGGGGATGACGGGGCCTCTCGGCTACTGGCACGTCGACGATATCAAGAGGAGCCTGACGGCGCTCCTCGATGCCGGTGCCGAGGTGCAACAAGAGATCAGAGACGTCGGCGGGGGCAAGCTGATCGCCTCTGTGAAGGACGCAGACGGCAACGGCATCGGCCTCATCCAGTCCGCCTAGCGGCACGGCTTATGGAATTCCATGAGTCGTTGGACGAGCCAACCTATCCATTGCAGCCGGTCGGCTCGGTGGAATCACCACTAAAGGACCGCGCCGAAGCCCCCAAACAGGGCGACGAGGGGGCGCCGTTGGCACGAATCGTCTTCCGACCCGGGTATTGCGAAGCGGCCAGGGATCTACACAGGGGTGACGAGGCACTCGTGCTGACCTGGCTGCACCAGGGGCGCCGCGACGTGCTCTCCGTACACCCGCGCGGCGACACGAGGCGTCCACGTCAGGGCGTGTTCGCGACGCGGTCGCCCGATCGCCCCAACCCGATCGGATTGCACGCCGTCGTGATCGAGAAGGTGGAGGAAGACTCCATCACGGTTCACAACCTCGAAGCGATCGACGGCACTCCCGTCCTCGACATCAAACCCATCCTCGGCAGAGTGCGTTAGCGGTGATGAATTAACCTGGGCGAGCGCAACTCCTACGCCCCTTCCTCCCAGCATGACCGTCATTCCCGCGGGGCCTGTCCCCGCGAAGGCGGGGAGCGGGTATCCACTGCGCCAGACGTTCCGTGTGCCCAACGACAAGAGATCAACTGGATTACGTATCACCTACGCTCGGGGTATCTTCAGCCACCGTAGCGCATGCCTCGCTTTGGCTGCGCCCTGATACGTCCTCAAAGGGTAAGCTGGCAGAGTAGCGGCCGCTCTATTTATACCGAACATCAGGGAGGTATGGAATTCTCGGCTGTTCGTTTTGAAAGCGACACGACAGGCTCACTGGCCGGGAGATCGGTATAGTGGAGGTAGGGACGTATCAGCGAACGAGAAGGAGGAGATCAGTTTGCTTGGCACAGCGGTCGAGAGCGCGATGAACGAGCAGATAGGGAACGAGCTCTTTTCGGCGTACCAGTATCTCTCGATGGCGGCGTACTGCGAGTCGGAGAACCTTCCCGGCTTCGCGCAGTGGATGCGCACCCAGTCTCGGGAGGAGACGGAGCACGCGATGAAGTTCTACGACTTCATCCTCGAGCGCAACGGCCGGGTCGTTCTGCAGGGGATAGACGGGCCCGTGGTCGACTTTGGATCACCGCTCGAGGTCTTCGAGCAGGCACTGGAGCACGAGCGGAAGGTCACGGCGATGATCAACGACCTCTACGGGCTGGCGGTCAGGGAGAACGACTACGCGAGCCAGACCTTCCTACAATGGTTCGTTACGGAGCAAGTCGAGGAGGAGAAGAACGCGGGGGACGTCGTCGAGAACTTGAAGATGGTAGGAGACAAGAGCGAGGCGCTCTTCCTGCTCGACAGGGAGTTGGGCCGGCGCCGGGTGGAGGAGCAAGGGGCCGGCTGAGGGACCGGGTCACTTCTGGGTGCCCTTTCTGTAGCGCGTCGGTGGAGGATCGCAGTGGTCAACCGTATGCAGTCTCTCGTGCTCGGGTTCTTCTTGGTGGCCTGGATCAGCCTCGTGGCCATCCTCGTGCTCGATCCGGGGAT
>Ga0126310_10000374_pt1 | contig 14926 bp, 14 predicted proteins | sample Plot60_FD_92540 | JGI IMG/M metagenome (GOLD analysis project Ga0126310, IMG submission 92540) | Serpentine soil microbial communities from UC McLaughlin Reserve, CA, USA - Plot60 | ecosystem: Environmental > Terrestrial > Soil > Grasslands | place: USA: UC McLaughlin Reserve, Lake County... | reverse complement strand
TGGGCTTTGAGGCTCTCTTCGGCGACGTCCAGGGCCTCCTCGTCCAGCTTGGACTCCTGGGCCATGTTCCATACCTGCGCGATTATCACAGGCCAGAATACAAGCAGCGTGATCGCCGTAGGGATGGCCTGCTGGCCGAAGATCCCCACCCCAGCATCCACCGTGGTCCCGTTCGCCACCGGCTCTATCTTTATGTTCAGGGCCGTCTTCATGCCTATTATGGCCTTGAAGGTCCCTCCCTTGCGGATGCTGACCTGCACCCCTCCGGTGGGGATGTTGGTCTCTGTTACCTCGTAGTCCTGGCCCCCGAAGTGATCCATCACGTCCTTAGCTACGGGAGCTATGTCCTCGACGGTGTAGGGGAAGGTCTTGGTAGAGTTGAAGGTACCCATCCCAAGCGCCTCCTTTCGTCGACTCGTGCGGTCTCGTGCCTTGTGCCTGCATATCTTCTCTTTATCTGGCGGCGGTTCCTTACGGCAGGGCCGAAGTAGCCTGCAGGCGGAGCGCTTGCAGGGCGTTTAGCACCGCCATCTCGCCGAATGCCTCGGTGGCCAGGGCTTTGGCCTCAGGCGAGAGCGCCTCCTCCAGCTCTCGCAGAAGCGTAATCACCCTGAGGGTTTGCTCGAGGAGCTCGGTGTCGGTTATCTTGCCGTCTCGGACGATCCTCTTGTAGGAATCCATCTCGACTATGTACTCGTCGAGCAGCAAGACGTCGGTCTCCTGGTCGAACCATGGCCTATCCATACCAAAAGCCTCCTTCCCCACCTGTAGTGATGGATCGGTCTACTCTTTGAACGCTTTGCGGCTCCCTTGGCCGCACTGTCCCTGTAGATGCTTTGCCTCCATATCGGGCCTCGGGACCTGCTACCTACTCGATCACCGTAGGCGCGAGCCCGCACGATCTCCTATATCCGGTCTTCGGTAGACCTCGGGCCGTGTCGGCTTTTTCTTCTCCTTTCCCTTCTGGACGCTCTCCGGCGGAGCGAAGGCTCCAGTGTAATCACCGATATGCCTTCCTGGTATCGCTCAAATGAGCTAGATCCAGGAATATTTCCGGTGGACTTCTTGGAACGCCGTCAGCAGGACTTCCGCAGCGCTCCCTGGACGTAATGTCGCTGGCCGCCGTACGGGGCAAATTTTCTCACGTCGTGTCCCAGGTGGATTTCTTTGTCCCTGAAGTACAGTACGCCCGACGTGGTGGCCACGCAATTATGGCTCACCCCGCTGTTCGGAACGCTCTGCGGTACGTCGGCCATGGCCATGCCGGAGGACGCCAACAGCAACGCCGTAGTCATCGTTGCCGTCGCCGACGCCCTCGTGCCTTTATTTTTGGTCAATTTCCCTCCTCGTCGCTCCCGGGGACCGGCATCCACAGCTTACATGCCGCTCGCGATCGTGGCATCCTTCCCTACACGCTTCGACAAAATCGCGGAGATCGGAGGGGACCATGTTGACCGTGATCGCGCGGTATGTGGTCAGCGAGGGTCATGAATCGACGGTGGCACGGCTGCTGCGGGAGAACGCCGAGGCCAGCCGAGCCGAGCCGGGGTGCCTCGAGTTCTCGGTCTACCAGGAGATCGACGATCCCAGGGCGATCCTGCTCTACGAACGGTACACGGGCGAGGACGCCTTCCAGGCCCACCGGCGGACGCCCCACTTCCGGGACATCATCGAGCAGCAGGTCGTGCCGCTCCTGGACGAGCGGGCCTGGACACGCATGGAACCGCTGCCCGCCTGACCCCATCGAAGGCGCCTTTTGCGAGTTCAGCGGTTCGTCGTGCGCCAGAAGCTCCCGTTGAGGAAGACGCAAACGGGAGCAGGGTGGAGGCCGGATGCTGGGCCAAGGACCGCAAGTAGAAGGCTTGGGATTGCGGCGAGTGTCCGTACAATCAGCAGAGGTATGAGCATCTTGTCCGAGGAGCGACGGTCGGGCTCGCCCTACGTGGAGGCGGTCACGCACGGCCGGACCGAAAGCGACGGTTCCACCGTACGCCCCGCCGAATGCCACTGGCACCTGGTCGTCGTAAGGCAAGCCGGCGGCGCGCGGGCGTTGGCCGTAGGGCCGTTGACCGGGGCCGGCATCGCGTCCTGGGGCGCGGGTGCCGAGATACTCTGGATCAAGTTCACGCTTGGCACGTTCATGCCCCACGTGCCCGCGCGGAACCTCCTGGACTCGGAGAAGGTGCTTCCAGACGCCACGCGCAAGTCCTTCTGGCTGGGAGGCTCCGCGTGGCCGTTTCCTGATCATGAGAACGCAGAGGTGTTCGTGCAGAGGCTCGTGCGCGAGGGCGTGCTGGCCCGAGACCCGGTCGTGGGCGCCGCCTTGACCGGGCATCCGCCGCAAGGGCTATCACCACGGACGCTGCGGCACCGTTTCTTGAGGGCCACGGGCCTGGCGCAGGACGCCGTCCACCAGGTCGAACGCGCCAACCGGGCGGCCGCGCAGCTGCGGCGGGGCGTCCCCATCCCCGACGTCATCCACCGGGAAGGCTATTTCGATCAGCCGCACATGACCAGATCGCTGAAGCGATGGGTGGGGCTCACGCCAGCCCGGATCGCACGGTCCAACTAGGTTGCCGTTTCGTACAAGAGTTCCGTCCTTCCGAGGTGTACCGTTGGGGCGTCGTAGACAGAACCGAACGGAGGGACGCCATGGATTTCAGGCTCGAGCTGGTACCGCTCCCTGTGACGGATGTGAACCGCGCCAAAGCCTTCTACAAAGAGAAAGCCGGTTTCGTGGAAGACCTCGACCGTAGCGGCGATGGTGGGTTCCGCGTCGTGCAGCTCACGCCACCAGGCTCCGCCTGCTCTATCGCTGTAGGGTCGGGGATCGTCGACACGCCGCCCGGTTCCGTCCAGGGATTGCACCTGGTAGTGCATGACATCGAGGCGGCGCGTTCCAAGTTCTCGGAACGCGGGGTAGAGGTGGGCGAGGTAAGGGATCTCGGAGGGGTACTGTACGCCCCCTTCAGCGATCCCGACGGGAACGGGTGGACCCTCCAGCAACTGCCCTACTAGCCCGCAGCCCCGTGGCCCGGGTGGGAAACGCGGGGCTGTTGCATCGAAAGTGATGGCGTTCTACCATGCGGGGAGGTAGGGAAGGCGACGGGGCCTTCGAGGGCTCCAGCGATGGACGGGCCATCCCATGAGGTTCTGGGGGGATACGGGGCTGTCCTGAGGGGGATTGCATGACGGCCAACGGTAGTAGCGCGAACGGTTCGCAGGGCGACGAGCGGAGGGAATCTCTCTCCCGGCTCAACATCCTCATCGCCACTACGGCCGCGATCGTCGGCCTGATCTACGGTTACGATCTGGGTTCCATCGCCAGCGCCCTGCTCTTCCTGGTTCCCGCCTTCAAACTGTCCACCTTCATGACCTCCGTGGTGACCTCCGCGGTGGTGCTCGGGCAGCTCCTGGGCGCGCTCTTCGCGGGGCGGATCTCCAACACCATCGGTCGCAAGCGCACGATGGTGTTCATAGCGCTGGGATACGCCGTGTTCGCCGGCCTGCAGGGGCTGGCCCCCAACGAGTGGTTCCTGACCGTCGTCAGGTTCCTGCTCGGGTTCGCCATCGGCGTCTCCATAGTCGTGGCACCGGCCTACATCGCCGAGTCAGCCCCCATAAGGGTCCGCGGCTCGATGCTCGTCACCTTCCAGATAGCCACCACCTCGGGAATCGCCGTGGCCTACTTCGTAGGTGCCGGCCTCGCGGCGACGGAGAGCTGGCGCCTCATCCTCTCCCTGTCCGTCGTACCGGCGGTGATCGTGCTGCTCCTCGTGGTCCGCCTGCCCGACACCGCCCGCTGGCTCCTGATGAACGGCCAGCGCGAGGAGGCCGTAGACCTGCTGCGGAGGGTGAACCCGGTCATGGACTCGGAGCGGGAGGCCGACCTGATCGAAGAAGACCTCTCCTACGAGGAGAAGGGGAGTTTCTCGGAGCTCTTCCAGGGGCGCTTCCGGAAGGCCGGCATCTTCGTGGTTGGCCTGGGTTTCCTGGTCCAGATCACGGGCATAAACGCCATCGTCTATTACAGCCCGACCATAATCCAACAGGTCGGCGTGACGAGCCCGACGGGCGCCATAATAGCCACCGGCTTCGTGCAGATTGCCGGTGTGATCGCGGAGGTCGTCGCCTTCCTGGTGGTGGACCGGTGGGGGAGGCGGCCCACCCTGCTCACCGGCATAGGCGCCATGGCCTTCGCCAACCTGCTCCTGGTCTTCACCTACGGCCTGGGCCTGTCGGCGGCGTTCACCCTGGCCGGCATCCTGCTCTTCACCGTGGGCTTCAACTTCGGATACGGTTCGCTGGTGTGGGTCTACGCCTCGGAGAGTTTCCCCGCGCGGCTCCGTACCCAGGGCGGCTCGGCCATGCTGACCGCGGACCTCTTCGCCAACTTCATCGTGGGCGTCGTGTTCCTGAGCGCCCTGGGCGCTTTGGGCGGCTCCCTGACCTTCGGCATCTTCCTCCTGTTGTCCCTGGTCGCGATCGTCTTCGTCTACACCCTGGCCCCCGAAACCAAAGGACGCCAGCTCGAGGCCATAAGGGCATACTGGTACAACGGTGGCCGCTGGCCGGACGAATCGGAGACCCCCGCCACCAGGACCCGCGCCTGACTGGAGGTCTCGGAGAGGTGGGACCTGCATGAGAACCGACGATAGGCCGTCGGCGTTGGCCGGAGCACGGGCGGACCTGAACCTGGATACGCCGACCCTCGTCATCGATGCGCAGAAGATGGAGCAGAACATCCTCGGGATGGCCGGCGTTGCCGAGAGCCGGGGTGTCACCCTCAGACCGCACGTGAAAACGCACAAGATACCGTCCCTGGCCAGACGGCAGACGGAGGCGGGCGCGGCCGGCATCACGGTGGCGAAAGTCTCCGAGGCCGAGGTCATGGCTGACGGTGGACTGGACGACATCTTCATCGCCTTCCCGCTGGTGACGGAGAGGAAGATAAGACGCGCCATCGGTCTGGCGCAAAGGGGGGTGCGTCTGATCCTGGGCGTTGACAGCCGGCGCGGAGCCCACAGGTTGTCCTCCCTGGCGGGGGAGGAGGGCATCACCCTGGAGGTGCGCCTGGAGGTGGATTCCGGTCTCGGACGGACGGGAGTACCCCGCGCGGAGGCTGCGGGGTTGGCGCGGGAGATCTCGGCGCTCGAAAACCTGGACCTTACCGGCGTCTATACCTACCGTGGGGCCGTGCTGGGGGATGGCTCGCCAGCCATCGACCTCGAAGAGGCGGGACGTCTGGAGGGCGAGTTGATGGTCTCCGTTGCCAGAGAGATCAGGGACTCCGGGATGCCGATCGAGGACGTCAGCGTAGGGTCCACCCCGACCTCGAAGCACGCCGCCGGGGTCGATGGCGTCACGGAGATCAGACCAGGCACCTACGTCTTCTACGATAGGATGCAGGCCGCGCTGGGCGTCTGCTCCCTCTCGGATTGCGCCCTGCGCGTGCTGGCCACCATCGTCAGCAGGCCTAGGCCGGACCTCGCCATCATCGACGGTGGGAGCAAGACCTTTGCCACCGACGTGCAACCGAAGGCCGCCCCCCTGAACCTGGCCGGCTTCGGCCACGTGGTGGGACACTCGGGAGCGGTACTGCAGAGGGTCACCGAGGAACACGGGATGCTCTCGGTGGATGAGGACAGCGACCTGCGGGTGGGCGATACGGTCGAGATCATCCCCAACCACGTCTGCAGCACGGTAAACCTGCACGCCGAGGTCCACGTGCTGGCCGCGGACGGTGGTACCGAGAAGGTGCGCGTGGCAGCCCGCGGGATGGTCAAGTAGGGGATACAAAGACTAAACCCCCCGGATTCTCGGGAGGCTTCTTAGGATGCTGCTCTGTTTGTTGTCCGCTGTGTATTTTGGAGATCTTCTTCGGTCTTGTGTAAGTCTTGAGCGAGATCATCGTGCCACAAGCTTTCGGGAGAGACGCCCATAAAGGAGGCGAGCTTGGCCCTTATGCGCCGCGAAGGCCACACCTTGCCGCCTTCGATCTGCGAGAGCCTGGTCCTGCCTATCCCCACTCGCTCCGCGTACTCCTCCTGCGACATCGCACATCGGTCCCGATGCGCCAGTACCCGCCGCCCCAGCGAGGCCGCCAGCGATAGCCGATCCCGCTCCTCCGGTGACGAATCCTTCCGTGTCCCCGCCGCGCCGCCCGCAAACATCCCGCCAGCATAGCTCCCAGCCGTATTTTCCACGCCCACGCTCCTTCTCTCGCTAGTCTTCGCGCGTTTGCCCTTCCTCCCGAAGAGCCCTACCACGTTCTCGTCGCCCACCCTAGCTTTCCTCTCTTGTGACCCGACGATCCCTACAGGGATCGTTACCCCCAGAGTATACCCGAGCGTTCACTTTTTTTTCAAATCTTGCTCATTTTTTGTTCATTTCTCGTTTACTTTACGTTCAGTTTGTGTATACTTCCACTCGCGCGGCCGAAAGGAACGCGCTTGGCGGTCATCGGGGCTGGCGAAGTTACCGGGACCATTGAAAACTGGATAGCCCAAGAAATTCAGTAATGGCCCCCGGCCTGGTTTTGGTCAGGCTGGGGGGCAGATCCGGCGTAGTTCAGTGGGAAGAACAACTCGCTGTTACCGAGGAGGTCGCAGGTTCGAGTCCTGCCGCCGGAGCTGGAAGCATCCGGAACCGTAGCTCAGGCAGGCAAGAGCATCCGACTGATGTTCGGACGGTCCCAGGTTCGAATCCTGGCGGTTCCACCCGGGCGGGCAAGCGTTTTGGGCCGGTAGCTCAGTGGCAGAGCCGGGGACTTTTAATCCTCGCGGTCGAAGGTTCGATCCCTTCCCGGCTCACCGAAGAGGAGGCGTAGGTCAGAAGATGGGGCGGCCACCTTCTCGACGTGGCGCAACATGCGCGAGCCTCGAATACGCATGGTCGCACTACTCTGGGGATGTGGCTCACGTTGGGAGAGCGCCTGCGTCGCAAGCAGGAGGTCGCGGGTTCGATCCCCGCCTTCCCTACTGGCGGTTCCGTAGCTCAAGCTGGCAGAGCGAGCCCCTCGTAAGGGCCCGGTTGTGAGTTCGATCCTCACCGGAACCTCTAAGGCCGCGGGTTCGGTCCCGCACCAACCTCTTACGGGCGATCAGTTCGGCGGGAGAGCGCCGCGCCCGAACAAAGCCGGTTAGCTCAGTTAGGGAGAGCGTCCCCTTCACACGGGGAGGGTCACAGGTTCGAGCCCTGTACCGGCTACTAACGGGTCCGTAGCTCAAGCGGATCAGAGCAGCCGGCTTCTAACCGGCAGGCTGGAGGTTCGAGCCCTCCCGGACCCGCTTGGACCCGTAGCCTGCTATTCGTGGAAGGACGGACATGGCTGGCGTGTCGGGCGGTCCCGAAAACCGTCGCCGGGGAGACCCGGTTTAGGGTTCGATTCCCTATCCTTCCGCTGAGGTATCTAGAGCATGGGGCATTGGTCTAGGGGTTCAGGACGTCCGGTTCTCAGCCGGGAGGTCGAGGGTTCGAGTCCCTCATGCCCTACTTTACGCCCGCGTAGCCAAGATGGAGGAGCGCTCCCCCGGTACGGGAGAGGACGGGGATCGAGGCCCTCTGCTGGCTCCATGGCGGGGCGCCCCGTCGATTTGCGGAATGGTGTAAAGGAAGCACGGCGTACTCTGGATACGTTGGTCCTGGTTCGACCCCGGGTTCCGCAGCTCGCCGCATGGCGCCACAAGTGGATGTAGCTCAGTGGGTAGAGCGTCGGCTCGCCAGGTCGAAGGTCGGGGGATCGAAGCCCCTCATCCACTCTTGACACACGAAGCGGCGTAGCTCAGTTGGTAGAGCAGGAGCATCATGAGCTCCCGTGCGGAGGTTCGAGTCCTCCCGCCGCTACTTGGGCCGTGTACGCCGCCCCAGTAGCGGCATCTTGCAACAGAGGTCGCCTGGCCCAAATGGCAGAGGCACCGTACTCAAAATACGGAAAGTCCGGGTTCGAGTCCCGGGGCGACCACCAGCAATGCCCCTATAGTAGATGGGTTAGCACACCTGCCCGTCGAGCAGGCGAACCCGGTTCGAATCCGGGTGGGGGCGCTTGGGGTGGAAACGACGGAAAGTTCACGACGGAGACTAACGAGGAGGTGACAAGCAAGATGAAGTTGGCAGAGGCCCTCGCCAGGAGGGCGGACTTGCAGAAGAGGATCGAGCAGATGCGGGGCAGGCTGCAGCAGAGCGCGCTCGTCCAGGAGGGCGAGAACCCGCCGGAGGACCCGGAGGAGCTGCTTAGGGAGAGCGAGGGGATGCTCGCGGAGCTCGAGGACCTGGTCGGGCGGATCAACCGCACCAACCTGGAGGCCACCCTCGCCGACGGCCGCACGCTGACCGCGGCCCTGGCGGAGCGCGACGCTCTCGCCCTCCGCTACGGCCTGCTAAGCGGGCTGGTGCGTATGGCCTCCGAGCGCGTCCCGCGCTATGGTCGCAACGAGATCCGCGTCCTCTCCACCGTGAACGTGGCTGAGAAGAGGCGCCAGATGGACCAGCTCGCCCTCAGGCGCAGGGATCTCGACACCAGGCTGCAGCAGGCGAACTGGACCACCGACCTTGTCGGGTAGGGACCTCTCTACCCGACGAGAACATTTCCGGAGAGTTGGTAGTCTCTGCCTCCGGAGGAGAGGGAGAGGTGGCGAACGCCGAAGGCCGGAGCGGCTGCCTGAAAGCCGACTCAAACCCCTTCCACGGGTTGCGCGCGGGGGTGGCGCGGCGGGGTTCGATCCCCCTTATCACCGACGAGCCCAGCATCGTGACACGCGCACGGGGCAACGAGCATCTCTCACCACCACGGCGTTGAACCGATCTCCTCTTCCCGAGCAGGGACGAGGGCGGGATAGGGGCACTCCGGAATCTGGTTGTTAGCGGGCGCTGCTGGCAGCGCCCGCTCTTATCTTCGGTCTCGTGGCGGAAATCTGGTAGACGCGCTAGCTTGAGGTGCTGGTCTCCGCGAGCGGGGGTGTGGGTTCGAGTCCCACCGAAACCACTAGAGATCTGGGCTATCCGGTTTCTCGTCATTAGAAACGGAGGAACAACCGACGTGCTAGACGGCAACGACATACTGGCCCTGGGCTGGCCGGCCGGAAAGGTTATCGGTCTCGCCCTGGATGCCGCCAGCACCCTCGAGGGTCGCGGCCTCTCCCGAGAGGAGACGCTCCACGCCCTGGAGGGGATCCGAAAGGATCCGGGAGGCTCTCTGGAGCGCGAATCGGATGGACCGATGGCCGAGCTGGCCCGCGAGTGGGTACGCCTGGCGGCCGCCGAGGCCCCGGCTCCGGAGGAGGAGCTGCGGGCGGGGCCGTTGCCTTACAAGGTGTGGGGTGAGGAGGGCGTCGACGACGCCGCGAAGATGCAGATGGAGACGGCCCTGAGGCTCCCTGTGGCTGCCGGTGGGGCGCTTATGGCCGACGCCCACGTGGGCTACGGGTTGCCCATAGGCGGGGTCCTCGCCGTGCGCGGGGCCGTGATCCCCTGGGCCGTCGGCCTGGACATCGCGTGCCGTCTCAGGCTGAGCGTCTTCGAGCTCTCCGCGCACGTGTTGGGCCAGAAGCGAGGCGAGCTCCGGCGCGCTCTCGAGGAGGAGACGTTCTTCGGCGCGGGCGTGCGCCACGACGGCCGCTCCTCCCACGAGGTCCTCGACGACACCGCGTGGGGGGCGACCCGCTTCCTGCGCGGCCTGAAGGATACCGCCCGCGTCCAGCTCGGCACCTCCGGGTCCGGCAACCACTTTGTCGAGTTTGGTGCCTTCGCCGTACCCGAGGATCTGGCGGCGGAGCAGGCCGCAGCGCTCGCGCCGCTGGAGCCGGGGCGTGCCTACCTCGCGCTACTTTCCCACTCGGGAAGCAGGGGCGTGGGCAAGAAGATCTGCGACCGCTACTCCGGGCTGGCCGGGGAACGCCGGAGGAGCCTCGAAGGCGAGGCAAAAAAGCTGGCGTGGTTGGAACTCCGGTCGGAGGAGGGGCAGGAATACTGGCTCTCGATGCGGCTGGCGGGCCGGTACGCCGCGGCCAACCACGCGGTGATCCACGACCGCATCTCCCGCAGGATCGCGGCGGAGGCCGCCTTCGTCACCGAGCACCACCACAACTTCGCCTTCGCCGAACGGTGGCGCGGCGAGGAGATGATCGTCCACCGCAAGGGCGCCACGCCCGCCGGGACCGGCGTGCTCGGGATCGTTCCCGGCACGATGGCCGATCCCGGCCACCTCACGCTGGGCCTCGGCGCTGAAGAATCGCTGAACAGCGCCGCCCACGGGGCGGGGCGGCGCATGAGCCGCACCCGGGCCTTCAAAGAGCTCGACGGTCAGGCATGGCGCGAGGACCTCCGCGAGAAGGGGATCACGCTGCTCGGAGGGGCACTCGACGAGGCTCCGGCCGCCTACAAGGACCCGCGGACGGTGATGGCTTCCCAGGCCGACCTTGTGGAGGCGGTTGCCGAGTTCTCACCCGGCATCGTCCGCATGGACGCAGGCTCCAGGAAGGATCGACGACGTAGGCCGAGGAAGAATCCGCGACCGCAAGAGGGTCGGTAGCGGCTACGACCGTCCCGCCACGTACCCGTTCTGCGCCCGGCCCGCCTGGCGTCACTACGGCCTCCCGCTTTTCTGCAACCCCTTGCCCGACTCGTCGCGGGCGCCGGGTTCCTCCATCCTCTCTCCGCGCAGGTAGGCGGCGCGGGTGATCGCGAGGGCCGAGATGGGCGTGGTGACGATCAGGAAGGCTGAGATCGAGAGCGCCCCGCGGATTATCGCCGGGTCGCCCGTAACGAGTGTGGAGGCGCAGAAGGAGATCACACCGAGGAACACGGCCTTGCTCATGGCGTGCAGCCTGGTGTAGGTGTCGGACATCCGGGTCGCCCCGTAGACACCCACGGGCATCACGAAGACGCCCAATACCACCAGGGCATCGGCCAGGTAGGGGAAGAGACCCCGGCCACGCGGCGCAGGACCTCGTCACCAGCCTCGTGGCCGTGGGCGTCGTTGAAGGCCTTGAAGTCGTCCACGTCGAGCAGGACGCACGAGAGGGGCGCGCCGTTCTTCGTGGCCTGCTCTATCCTGCGCCTCGCGGCCCGCTCGAAGAACGAGCGGCTGCCCACCCCGGTCAGAGCGTCCACGTTGGCGGAGCGTCTGAGGGGTTGAATCTCCTGCCGCTCCACCCGGTACAGGTAGTGCAAAACGGCCGCCGCAGCCGCCACGGCGACCTCGGCGGCCATCACGACCACGGCGGCCGCGGCCAGTACCCGCATGGCCCGCCGGTGCGCCGAGAGGGTGAAGGAGGAGGACAGGCGCAGGGCCGTGGCCACCACGAAGAGCGCGGTGGCGGCGCTCAAAGTATCGAAGCCTATCTCCAGTAACTTCGGTGCGGTGAAGAACTCCCCCATAAACCTGTATTCTACCCGGCGGCGCGGATTGACGAACAGGTTCTAATGGGCGGGGTTCGATGCCCGCGCCGAACGCTAATTGCTAGACGGTGCCGTCGGGCTCAGAGGTATTCTCGGGTTCCGAAAGGTCCTCCACCGCGTCGGGTTCGGCGGGACCCGACACCTGTTCTTCGAGCCGCTGCAGGCGTTCTTCGAGGAGGGCGAAGTGTGCGGCCACCTCTTTCCTGAAGTCTTCCTCGGCCATCGAGGTGTCACCCGAGAGAAGCCTGCTCGCGAAGCTACCGCCCGCGAACCCGGAGGCGGCCCCCGCCAGGCCCGAGGCGGCACCCGAGAGGTCCGGGGATCCCTTGGATCGGTTGACCAGGCGGTTCGCGTAGCCTTCGATCTCTCCGAGGTCGAGGGTGTTTCGCTTGCGGCGAGAGTCTCCACCGACGCGTTGCGCGCCTCCGCGTTGCGCGCCTCCGCGTTGCGCGCCTCCGCGTTGCGCGCCGCGTTGTTGCACGCGACCCCTCACCCGGCCTGCGGCCCGTTTCTGGGGGTCGTTGTGTCGCTTCCTTCTTCCCACGTTCGCCTCCTCCGCTCCCGTGTTACTGGCCAGTCGTACCGGGAGGATACTCCGCGTTACCCCGTCCGGCAATCGGCGGGGGTTTCTCCGCGGGGGCGGATCGCTTACAGTACGGTAGACATCCTGAGGATGGGATACGGAGGCCACCGTGAGGAGGAGACGATGACTGAGGCAGAGAACGGCGGGGCGTTCCCCGAGCTTTTCGAGGTCGTTCGCGAGTATGCGGGTAGGGATTATGCCCACCAGGTGCAGGCGCTGAGGGTGATCGCCGCCGCCTACGTGCCCATGACGGGGGCGCCGGTCATGGCCGACGTCAGGGAGGTGGTCGAGGGCATTCTCTCGCAGAACGGTTACCTGCCTATCAACGTCGAGACGGGGAGCATCGAACCATCGGGAGTGGACGCCGTGGTGAGCGTGGCGACCTCCAGCCTCGACGAGGAGGACCTCGAATGGGGCGCTGGCTGCCTGCTGTCGATGATGGACGCCTTGAGGCAGAGGGGCCAGGAAGAGGGCTACGAGACCTTCGTGCTCGACGCCCAGGAGGTCCTGGACGGCCTGGAGACCATCCTGGCCGCCGATATAGTGGAGGACGTGGTCGAAGAAGCCCTGGAGGAGGCTCTGGAAGAGGCCCTGGAGGACGAGGATCACTAGAAGCGCGTCCGGGAGCTGACGTGCTAAATTAGTTCTCGGTGTTAGAGCTGGCCGAAAACACGCTCGTGGTGTTCGTCTCGGACTCCCACATCGGTGGGGACCCGGGCTGCGACGGGTTCGAGTCGCCCCAAGAGCTGGGGGGTCTCTTCGACGAGCTGGCCTCGCGCGAGGGGCCGGTGGAGTTGATCCTGGCCGGGGACTTCTTCGACTTCCTGCAGATAGGCAAGGTGCCTGAAGGCGAAGACCGGTCCTCGCTCACGATATCTCGCCCCGAGTACGAGGGCATGTTCGCCGCCCTGGGCCGGTTCAGGGACCGGGAAGGGAAAAGGGTCATCTACCTGCCGGGCAACCACGACGCCGAGGCCTTCTGGAATCCCCGGATCCAGGAGACCCTGCGACGAAGGGGGCTGGTGGACGAGTTCGCCTACTATTATCTAGCTTCCGTGGAGGCCGGCGGGGGGCGGCGGCGGGTGATCTACTGCGAGCACGGCAACCAGTTGGATGCCACCAACACCGTCGAGAATTACCACGACGGCCTGGACACGCCGCTCGGCCACCACGTCGTCATGGATTTCACCCGGCGCATCGCGCCCTACGGGGAGATCTCCCCGGGCCTGGATCTCGCGGAGATAAAGATGGTCTACCCGCTAGTGGCGATACCGCGCTGGGTCACGAGCCGCTACTTCTACAACTTCGTCGGGAAGGTGATCAAGTTCCTCCTGATACCCCTCCTGGTGGCCTACGTAGTCTACCGGGTAGCGATCTACTTCATCGCGCTGCGCCAGGGCCTCGGGTTGCACCTGTTCGGGGGCTACCAGGAGCTGCCTGAGTTCCACGTAATTTTCGTCGATATGCTCTTCTACTCCGTGGTGATCCTGGCGGTGTTCGCGATCTTTTACGTCGTTCTGAGGCGCAGTTTGCATAGAACCATGAGAGCGATGAACCCGCACGAGCAGCGGCAGCATTATTCCCCGGCCGAGGACTCCGTGAACAAGGTAAAGGAGATCCTGGAGGGAGGCCAGAGGCCGCCGATGAACCCTTCGCTCGACCCCGCCACGATAGACGTCTTCGTCTCGGGCCACACGCACCTCCCGTCGTTCTCCGAGCTGGAGAGGCAGGACGGTAAGCCCTGCGTCCTGGTGAACTCGGGGTGCTTCCTGCGCCAGTTGCAGCCCGTCTCGCCAAACCTGAAAGGCCCGCCGGTCTTCGTCTCGAAATTCGTCCTTACCCACGTGCGCGCCTTCGTGGAAGACGACGCCCTCCGCGTAGAACTGTGGGAGCGGCCCAAGCCGGCCCACCAGAACATGACCCGCCTCGAACGCCTCCTCTCCCTGGGCAGGCGCCCGCCCCAACCACCACCCGACTCGAAACCCCGCGTGATGGCCTCGGCGACGTTGTGAGAAGGGAAGCGACCCCCCGCGCGCCGATGCTTCTGGCGGTAATCGCCGTACTGCTCTGCCTCTCCCCTCTGCTCTTCGCCTGCTCCTCCGAGCAGCCGCAAGGAGGGTCCGGTGGGAAACAAGACTCCGGCGACTCGCCCGGTAAACAGGCCGACGGTGGTGGGAAAGAAGATGCGCAGGAGCCTTCCGGGGGTGCCGATAGAGCCGAACCACCGGCCGCCCTCGTTCCCATCACGCACCTCAGCTCTACCCGGGAAGACGTGAGCATGCAGGACCTTTCGGAAGCGCGGCAACTGGCCGTCGCGCGGGGATCGCGCGAGGAGGCCGGCGGGCTCGTCGACAGGGCGGGGTTCCAGGACTTCGATTCCGAGGAGGCCGTGATCGAGCACGTCAGCGAGACACCGGGGGCGCTAGGGCTCGTCCCCTGGGACGAGGTGGGGCCGAGGGTCAAGGCGCTCTCCGTGGACGGCGAGACGCTCCTCGACCCCGACTCCGACGGCGCGGAAAACTATCCCCTGAGGCCGGAGGGCGGGACGGTTCCCGACCCTGGTAAGCTCCGGCGCATGGTCGTGGGCGGGGACATCGTGCTCGACCGCGGGCAGTACTACATGGTCATCCAGAGGGGGATGGGGATAGACTTCCCGCTCGACGGGGGTTACGCGGCCGTCACGAGCCGGGCAGCCGAGCAGAGCGCCTACTCGGAGACCGGAATCATCCACCAGTTCACCGCCGAGCGCACCGGGGACGCCGGCGCCGTCAGAGAATACCTCTCCGGCGCCGACCTCACGCTCGCCAACTTCGAGAACCCCGTTATAAGAGATTCCGTCTACCACCCCGACGCCACGACCTTCACGGGCGACCTCAGGTTGATGCCGGAGTTGGATCAGGCGGGCATAGACGGCGTCACCCTGGGCAACAACCACATCCTGGACGC
>Ga0126310_10000373_pt1 | contig 14937 bp, 14 predicted proteins | sample Plot60_FD_92540 | JGI IMG/M metagenome (GOLD analysis project Ga0126310, IMG submission 92540) | Serpentine soil microbial communities from UC McLaughlin Reserve, CA, USA - Plot60 | ecosystem: Environmental > Terrestrial > Soil > Grasslands | place: USA: UC McLaughlin Reserve, Lake County... | reverse complement strand
TCGATGGAGGGCCGCATGACCGTCTGCAACATGACGATCGAGGGCGGCGGCCGCGCCGGGATGATCGCACCCGACGACACGACCTTCGAGTGGGTCGAGGGCCGCGAGGCGGCGCCCGACCCGCTGCCGCTCGACGAGTGGCGCGAGCTCCGCACCGACGACGGCGCCAGCTTCGACAGGGAGGTCGTGGTCGACGCCTCCGCGATCTCGCCGCAGGTCACGTGGGGCACCACGCCCGCGATGGTGGTCGGTGTGGGCGACGAGGTCCCCGACCCGGCCGGCGACGGCGACGAGCGCGCGCTCGAGTACATGGCGCTCGAGCCGGGCACGCCCATGCAGGAGATCGAGCTCGATCGGGTGTTCATCGGCTCGTGCACCAACTCGCGCATCGGGGACCTGCGCGAGGCCGCCGAGCTGGTACAGGACGCGCGGGTCCACCCGCGGGTGCAAGCCATGGTGGTTCCCGGCTCGCAGCAGGTGAAGGCCCAGGCCGAGGCCGAGGGCCTCGACGAGGCCTTCAGCCAGGCCGGCTTCGAGTGGCGCTCGGCCGGCTGCTCGATGTGCCTGGGCATGAACCCAGACATCCTTCAGCCGGGCCAGCGCTGCGCCTCGACCTCGAACCGCAACTTCGAGGGCCGCCAGGGCCGCGGCGGGCGCACCCACCTGGTCAGCCCCAAGATGGCCGCCGCGGCCGCGATCGAGGGGCGCTTCGTGGACATCCGGAGCTGGCAGTGAATGCGGTCGGCCTGATCCGCGGGCCTATCTCGATCCTGCGGCGCAACGACGTGGACACCGACCAGATCATCCCCAAGCAGTTCCTGAAGCGGGTGGAGCGCAGTGGCTTCGGTGAGTACCTCTTCTACGACTGGGCCAAGGAGCCGGGCTGGGACCTCGACCCCAACCCCATACTCGTGACCGGGCGCAACTTCGGCTGCGGCTCGTCGCGCGAGCACGCGCCGTGGGCGCTCGAGGACTTCGGCTTCAAGGCGATCGTGGCGCCCAGCTTCGCCGACATCTTCTATTCGAACTGCACCAAGGTCGGGCTGCTGCCGGTACCGCTCCCCGACGACGAGATCGCGGCCCTGATGGACGCCTCCGAGGCCGAAATCGACCTCGACGCACAGGAGGTGCGCTTCGCCGGACGCAGCGTCGGCTTCGAGATCGATCCGGAGACCAAGCGTCGCCTGCTCGAGGGCCTCGACGACATCGGCGTGACCCTCCGGCAGGGTGACGCGATCGAGCGCTACGAGGCCGAGCGCGAGCGCAGCGGCCCTTCCACCACGTCGGTGTAGTGCGCGACTGGGACGCGGCCACGTATGACCGGGTCTCCGGGCCGCAGGTCGAGTGGGCCAAGCGAGTGCTCGAGCGGCTGCCGCTCCAGGGCCACGAGACGGTGCTCGACGCCGGCTGCGGCTCGGGCCGGGTCACGCGGCTGCTGCTCGAGCGGCTCCCCGAGGGCCGGGTGATCGCCGTGGACGCAGCGCCTTCCATGGTCGAACACGCCAGAGAGGCCCTCGACGAGCGCGCCACGGTGCTCTGCCAGGACCTCGCCGAGCTGCAGCTCGAGGAGCCCGTAGACGCCGCCTTCTCGAGCGCCGTCTTCCACTGGGTGCCCGACCACGAGCGCCTCTTCGCCCGCCTGCACGAGGCGCTGCGCCCCGGCGGCCGGCTGGTGGCACAGTGCGGCGGGGCGGGCAACGTCGAGCGCTTCCACGCCGTGGCCAAGGAGCTCGCCAGCGAGCCGCCATACGCCGAGTACCTGGACGGCTGGAGCGGCCCCTGGAACTTCGCGGGCGCCGAGGAGACCGCCGAGCGGCTGGCGCGGGCGGGCTTCGAAGAGCCGAGCGCGTGGCTCGAGCCGTTCACGGTCGTGCCCGACTGGCCGGCCGACTACCTGCGCACGGTTTGCCTCGGCTACCACCTCGAGCGCATGCCCGCGGAGATCGGCGGGCGCTACGTGGACGATGTGGAGCGGCGCCTGGGCCCGGAGATCGAGCTCGACTACGTGCGGCTCAACATCGCCGGCAGGAGGCCCGGGTGACCACGATCCTGGCGCTGCCCGGCGACGGCATCGGCCCGGAGATCATGGCCGCCGCTCGGCGGCTGCTCGCGCAGGTCGGCAACTTCGAGATCGACGAGCGCCTCGTCGGCGGCGCCTCGATCGAGGCAAACGGCACGGCGCTTACCGGGGAGGTGCTCGACGCATGCCGCTCCGCCGATGCGGTGCTGCTGGCCGCGGTGGGCGGCCCGAGGTGGGATTCCACGGACCCGGCGGCGGCGCGCCCCGAACAGGGGCTGCTGGGCCTGCGCAAGGGTCTCGGCCTGTTCGCGAACCTGCGCCCGGTGCGGCCCAGGCCGGCGCTGCTCGACTCCAGCCCGCTGAAGCGCGAGTGCATCGAGGGCACGGACCTGCTCGTGGTGCGCGAGCTCACAGGGGGCATCTACTTCGGCGAGCGCGGCCGCAGCGGCGCAAGCGCGTTCGACACGTGCGTCTACTCGGAGGGGGAGATCGAGCGCATCGCCCGCGTGGCCTTTCGGCTGGCGCGGCGCAAGGTGACGAGCGTCGACAAGGCGAACATCCTCGATACCTCCCGGCTCTGGCGCGAGGTCGCCGAGCGGATCGCCGCCGAGCACCGCGAGCTCGAGTTCGAGCACCTGCTGGTCGACAACGCGGCGATGCAGCTGGTCTCGCGGCCGGCGAGCTTCGACGTGATCCTCACCGAGAACATGTTCGGCGACATCCTCAGCGACGAGGCGGCCATGCTCACCGGCTCGCTGGGCATGCTGCCGAGCGCCTCGCTTGGCGAAGACGGCCCGGGTCTGTTCGAGCCCGTGCACGGGTCCGCCCCCGACATCGCCGGCAGCGGCCGGGCAAACCCGCTGGCCATGTTCGGCTCGGTCGCGCTGATGCTGCGATTCGGGCTGGGCATGGAGCGGGAGGCCGCGGCCGTCGAGGCCGCCATGGACTCCGCTCTGGAATCGGGCCTGCGCACGCAGGACCTCGGCGGCTCTGCTTCCACCGCAGAGGCCACCGAGGCTGTGCTGGCCGCCCTCTGATGGCGGGTCACCCGGCACCTTGGGCGGTGGGTTTCAGTCCCGTAGACTGCTTCGGTTCATGAAGCCCGCCGAGGTGATCTGGATGAACGGCGAGTTCGTGGCCTGGGAGGACGCCAAGGTTCACGTGCTCACGCACGCGCTGCACTACGGAACGGGGGTGTTCGAGGGCATCCGGGCGTACGAAACGGAGCGCGGCACGGCGATCTTCCGTCACGCCGACCACCTCGATCGGCTCGAGAAGTCGGCGCGGCTCTACTACATGGACCTGCCCCATTCGAAGGAGCTGCTGCGCGAGGCCACGCACGAGCTGATCGCCCGCAACGGCTTCCGCTCCTGCTACATCCGCCCGCTCGTGTTCCGCGGCAGCGGGCCAATGGGGCTGAACCCGCTCGAGAACCAGGTGGAGGCGATGATCGCCGTCTGGGAGTGGGGGGCCTACCTCGGCGAGGAGGGCAAGCAGAAGGGCGTGCGCGCGAAGGTCTCCTCCTGGCGGCGCATCTCGCCCGACTCCCTGATACCGCACGCCAAGGCCAGCGGGCAGTACCTGAACTCCGTCCTGGCGAAGATCGAGTCCATCAAGGCCGGTTACGAAGAGGCGATCATGCTCGACGACAAGGGCAACGTCTGCGAGGGCACGGGCGAGAACGTGTTCGTGGTCAAGGACGGCGTCATCGCCACGCCGCCCCAGACCGCCAGCATCCTGGACGGCATCAACCGCAAGTCGGTGATGCGGATTGCGCGCGACCTCGGCTACGGGCTGGTGGAGCGCGACGTCGCCCGGGCGGAGCTGCCGTTGTCCGACGAGGTCTTCCTCACCGGCACGGCCGCCGAGCTGACCCCGCTACGCGAGATCGACGACATCGAGATCGGACCACCCGGCCCGGTCACCCGCCAGATCCAGCAGGCTTTCGACGATGCCCTGCACGGGCGGGCCGCGCAGTACGCCGAGTGGCTCGACATCGTGCCGGTACCGTCGAAGGCGTGACCAGGCGAGTAACCCTCTACGACACCACCCTCCGCGACGGGATGCAGGGGGAAGGAATGGCCCTGTCGGTCGACGAGAAGGTGCGGGTGGCGCATGCCCTGGACGGCTTGGGCGTACAGCTGATCGAGGCCGGGTTCCCGGCCTCCAACCCGAAGGAGGAGGCGCTCTTCGAGCTGCTCTCGCGCGAGGGCTTCGAGACCGCCGAGATCGCGGCCTTCGGCTTGACGCGGCGCAAGGGCGTAAGGGCCGCCGACGATCCTTCGCTGCGCCTGCTGGCCGACAGCTTCGTCTCGGTCTGCACGCTCGTGGGCAAGACATGGTCGTTGCACCTGGAGAAGGTCACCCGGGTGGATCCGGAGGAGAACCTGCGCATGATCGCCGACTCGATCGCCTTCCTGGTGGGCGAGGACAAGCGCGTGATCTACGACGCCGAGCATTTCTTCGACGCCTGGCGCGACGACGCCGCCTACGCGCTGCGCTGCCTGCGAACCGCCGCCGGCGCCGGCGCCGAGAACGTGACGCTGTGCGACACGAACGGCTCCTCGCTGCCGCCCCAGGTAGCGGAGGCGACCGCGCGCGTGATCGACGAGCTGGACGTGCCGGTGGGCATTCACACCCACGACGACGCGGGTTGCGGAGTGGCCAACGCACTTGCCGCCGTGGAGCGCGGGGCCAGTCTGGTACAGGGCACCATGAACGGCTACGGCGAGCGCTGCGGCAACGCCAACCTCGTCTCGATCCTGCCCGCCCTGCAGCTGAAGCTCGGCTACCACTGCATCGAGGCGGGGCGGATGCGGCGGCTCACCGAGGTCGCGCACCTCGTGGACGAGCTCTGCAACGTGACCCCCAACCCGAACCAGCCGTATGTGGGCGCCAACGCCTTCGCGCACAAGGGGGGCATGCACGTGGCGGGCGTCAATCGCGACGCCCGCACCTTCGAGCACGTCGATCCGGCCGAGGTCGGCGCCGACAGGAGGGTGCTGATCTCCGAGCTCTCGGGCAAGGGCACGGTGCAGGCGCGGGCGTCCGTGGACGACGGCACGGCCGCCCGGGTGGTCGAGCGGGTGAAGGAGCTTGAGAGCCGCGGCTACCAGTTCGAGGCGGCCGACGGCTCATTCGACCTGCTGATCCGCAAGGAGACAGGCGAGCACCAGCCGCTCTTCCGGCTGGAGGCGTGGCGCGCGATCGTGGAGAAGCGCGAGGACGGGCAGGTGCAGACGGAGGCGACCATCAAGATCTGGGTGGAGGGCGAGCGCTACGTGCGCACGGCCGAGGGCAACGGCCCGGTGAATGCGCTCGACCGCGCCTTGCGCTCCGCGATCGGCGAGCGCTACCCGCACCTGCGAGACATCGAGCTCGTGAACTTCAAGGTGCGGATCCTCGACGAGAAGAAGGGCACCGGCGCGGTCACGAGGGTGTTGCTCGACGCAAGCGACGGCGCCGACACCTGGGGCTCGATCGGCGTCTCGGAGAACATCATCGAGGCGAGCTGGGAGGCGCTCGTCGACTCGCTCGAGGCGGGCATGCTGCCCACGCGCTCCGAGCGCCATGGCGGCCGGGCGGCGGAGGTGGCCCCTTCGTGACAGGCGAGCCGATCCCGCTGGCGCGGCCCCTGGTCGGCGCCCGCGAGGAGGAGCTCGTGCTGGAGGCGCTGCGGTCGCGGCGCCTGGCCCTGGGGCCGCTGCTGCCGGCGTTCGAGTCGGCCCTGTCCGAGCGCCTCGGCAGCACGCCGGTATCCGCCGTCTCGAGCGGCACCGCCGGCCTGCACCTGGCGATCAGGGCGTCAGGGGTCGAGGCGGGCGACGAAGTGGTCACCACGCCCTTCTCGTTCGTCGCGTCGGCCAACTGCCTGCTCTACGAGGGGGCGCGGCCGGTGTTCTGCGACATCGACGCGCGCACGCTGAACATGACCCCCGATGCGGCCTCGGCCGCGGTGAGCGAGCGCACCACGGGCCTGCTGCCGGTACACATCTTCGGGCATCCCGCCGACATCCCGGGCTTCGAGCGCGTCGCTGCTGCGCGCGGGCTGTGGCTCGTCGAGGACGCCTGCGAGGCGCTCGGCGCACGGCACTCCGACGGCACGCTCGTGGGCGCGCGGGGCAACCCGTCGGTGTTCGGCTTCTACCCGAACAAGCAGCTGACCACCGGGGAGGGGGGCGCCGTGGCCTGCGCCTCGAGCGAGCAGAAGCTGCGGATCGACTCCGAGCGCAACCAGGGCCGAGCGCCCGACATGGGTTGGCTGGACCACGATCGCCTTGGCTTCAACTACCGGCTCGACGAGCTCTCGTGCGCGCTGGGCGTGGCGCAGCTGGAGCGCTTCGACGAGCTGCTGGCAGGGCGCGCGCGCGTTGCCTCGCTCTACGGGCAGGCGCTGGCCGGGATCGAGGGGCTCGAGCTGCCGTGCCCGGATCAGGCCGGTGAGCTCCGCAGCTGGTTCGTCTACGTCGTGCAGCTGCCGCCGGGCGCCGACCGCGACGCCACGATGGGGTTCTTGCGTGAGCGCGGCGTCGACTCGAAGCCATACCTGCCCGCGATCCACCTGCTGAGCTTCTACCGCGAGCGCTTCGGGCACCGGGAGGGCGAATTCCCCGTATGCGAGGACGTGGCCGCTCGCTCGCTGGCCTTGCCGTTCTTCCCCGAGCTCTCGGAGGCCGAGGTGTCGCGTGTCGCGCAGTCGCTGCGCGAGGCCATCGAGGCTCAGTTGAGCGGCTTGACGAGCGCCACGAACCCGGGCAGCCCGCGCGCGGGCGGCCGGTAGGCCACCTCGTCGTAGCCCTCGCTCAGGTAGAGCGAGCGGGCGGCCTTGTTGTCGAGGGCGGTGTCCAGCGACACGGCGGGCAGGCCGAGCTCCCGGGCGCGGCTCTCAGCGTGGCGCAACAGGGCACGGGCGGTCCCGCGCCTGCGTGCGGGCGCCTCCACCGCCAGCGCGTCCACGTAGAGCGTGGTCTCGGGCGGCGTGGGCGCGGCGTGGGCGCCCGCCCAGTAGAGCCACACGGCAGCGGGCCAGCGCCATGGCGGCATCGCGCGCAGCGACAGCAGCAGGAACGCCCGCGAGCGGGTGGCCGCCTCGCCGACCGGGAAGGCCGCCAGCGCTCCGACCACGCGGCCCTGCTGCTCGGCGATGGTCACGACCCCGGCGCTCGCGCTGTTGTCCGGGGCCGCCAGCGAGCGCCTCAGCAGCTCGAGTGCGCGCTCACGGCCGCCGGCGAAGCGGTCGTACATCGAGGCAGCGCTCTCGTACAGCAGCGGCGCCACCGCCTCGGCGTCGGTGGCGCGGGCGGGTCGAATCGCCGGCTCGGACAAGCGGGGGATGGTACGGGGGGTAATGCCCGCGCGGCGGCTGCCGATATCGCTTCATGTGTCGCCCCGACGCTCCCTGCTCACCGGCCTCGCCGGGTTCGCCGCCGCGGCCGCGCTGCCGGTGGCGCTGTGGCACCGCGCCATCGGGCTCGTGGCCACCGACTTCCGGCTCGACCTCGGCTACCTGCTCACCGGTTGGACCGGCTACGTCCTCCTCGCCCTCGGTCTGCTGCTGATGGTGCCCGTGGTGGCGAGCAGCGGCCGCCGCCCGGACGCCCGGCTCTATCCGCGCAGCCGCAAGGCGTACTTGGGCTGGGGCGTGTCGCTGTACCTGCTGGGCGCGCTGCTGGCCAGCCAGGTCGCGGCCGTGGCCGCCGCTCCCTAGGCAAACGTAGACTGGGCCGCGTGGCCCGCTTCTCAGAGCCTCAGGACCCGCTCTTCCAGGCGCTCAACTCGTCGATCGCCTTCGATCTCCGGCTGGCGCCCTTCGACATCGAGCAGTCACTCGCCCATGCCCGCATGCTGGCGCGTGCGGGAATCATCGGCGAAGACGAGCTCGGGGCGCTCGAGCGCGGCCTGCAGGCCGTGCGCGGGGAGATCGAGGACGACGGCTTCGACGTGCAGCCCGGCGACGAGGACGTGCACATGGCGATCGAGCGGCGGCTGACAGAGCTCGTGGGGCCGGTCGGGGGCAAGCTGCACACGGCCCGCTCGCGCAACGACCAGGTGGCCACCGATCTGGCGATGCTCGTCCGCGCGCACGCGCTGTCGGCGCGCCAGTTGAGCGGCGAGCTGATGGAGGTCCTGCTGGAGCTGTCCGAGCGCCACCTGGACTGGGCTCTGCCCGGATACACCCACCTGCAGCGTGCCCAGCCGGTCTACCTCTCGCACCACCTGCTTGCCCACCTATGGCGCTTTGCCCGCGATGGCGAGCGCTTCGGCGCGTGCGCGGAAGCCACCGCGGAGCTTCCGCTGGGAGCGGGAGCGCTCGCCGGGGTGAACTTCGAGACCGACCGCGACTTCCTGGCTGCGGAGCTCGGCTTCGAGCGGGTGGCCCGCAACTCGCTCGACGCGGTGTCGAACCGGGACTTTGTGCTCGACTACCTTGCCGCCGCCGCGACCTGCGCCACGCACCTGTCGCAGCTCGGCGCCGAGATAGTGCTCTGGTCGAGCGACGAGTTCGGGTTCTGCGAGGTGTCCGACTCCTTCGCCTCCGGGTCCAGCCTGATGCCGCAGAAGAAGAACCCGGACGCGGCGGAGCTGCTGCGCGCGAAGGCGCCGCGCGTGGTGTCCCGGCTGGTGGGCGTGCACGGCATGCTGCACGGGCTGCCCCTCACCTACAACAAGGACCTCCAGGAGGACAAGGAGCCGCTGTTCGACGCAATCGACACGCTCGAGCTCTGCCTGAGCGTGGCGGCGGCCATGCTTGGCAGCATCTCCTTCGACCGCGGGCGAATGGCGGCGGCGGCGGCCGACGAGTTCCTGGCTGCCACCGACGTTGCCGACCTCCTTGTGCGCCAGGGGCTGCCCTTCCGGGAGGCGCACGGGGTGGTCGGCGGCCTGGTCAGGGGCGCGCTCGAGCGAGGCCGCGCGCTGTCGGAGCTCTCGGCCGCCGAGCTCGAGGAGCTCGCGCCGCAGCTGGACGGCGCCGGGCTCTCGGAGCTGCTCCGGGGAGACGCCCCGCTCGAGTCGAAGCGGTCGGCCGGCGGCACGTCGCTGGAGCGCGTGCACGAGCAGATAGAGCAGGCACGCCAGGCGCTGGGGGCAACGCGAGCGGCGTGACGCTGCAGCGCGAGTTCTTCGACCGCCCGGTGGAGGAGGTGGCCCCGGAGCTCGTGGGCTGCGTCCTGCGCCATGGCGACGCGGCCGGGCGCATCGTGGAGACCGAGGCCTACCACGAGCGCGAGCCGGCCTGTCACGCCTATGCCGGGGTCACCGCCCGCACGGGCGTGCTGTTCGGCAGGCCGGGAGCGGCCTACGTCTACCGCTCCTACGGAGCGCACGCGCTGCTCAACGCGGTCTCGGAGAGCGAGGGGGTGGGAGCGGCCGTGCTGATCCGGGCACTCGAGCCACTCGAGGGCCTCCACCTGATGCGCGAGCGCCGCCGCCTCGAGCGCCCGGACGACCTGTGCTCGGGCCCCGGCAAGCTCACGCAGGCCCTCGGGATCTGGCTAGACCTCAACGGCAGCTCGCTGCAGGATGGGCCGATCGAGTTGCTGGCGCCCCCCGCCGGCGCGCCGCGGCCGCGGCTGGCTGTCGGGGAGCGCATCGGCATCAACCGCGCGGTCGAGCTCCCCTGGCGCTTCTGTGACGCCGACAGCCGGCACGTGTCGCGTCCGTGGCCGCCGGCCATGCGGATGCGTTCCAGGCGCGCGGCTGCCTAACCAGGCGCGTTCACGCCGCCGCCGCCACCTGCCGGCGGCTGTGGCTTCGGCACGGGCGCTGGTGCGGGCGCCGGCTGCCCCTGCCCCGGCGGCTGGCTGGGCACCTGGCCCTGACCCGGTTGGGCGCCCTGCTGTGGGACCGCCTGGGGCGCCTGTGCCGGCGCCTGGCCGCCGGACGGGAGCGGCCCGGATGGGACAGGGGCGGTGCGCATCTCCTGCTGGTCCTTGTCCTTGCCGGACTCCGCGTCGCGAAGGTCACGGATGGCGATCCAGCTCGTCATCAGGTCGTGCCAGATCTCCGCCGGGTAGGTCCCACCGGCCACCTGGCCGCCGTGGTACTCGGTCTCCATCGGCCGCAGCTTGTCGGCGTAGCCCACCCAGACGGCCACCGTAAGCTCCTGGTTGAAGCCCACGAACCACGCGTCCCCGTAGTTCTCGGTCGTGCCGGTCTTGCCGGCCGCGAACTCGTCGATCTGCGCAGCCTTGCCGGTGCCGCCCTGAATCACCCCCGCGAGCAGCTGCTGCGCCGTCTCGCCGACCTGAGGCGAGAACACGCGAGTGGCGCGCCGCTCGTTCTCGTCCTCCACACCGGCGCCCTCGACGCGCTTGATCGCCACCGGCCCGCGGCTACCCGGGGCGAGCGTGCCGGACACCTTCATCCCCTTGTTGGCGATCGTCGAGTACGCGTAGGCCATCTCGAGCGGCGTCACGCCCTCCTTCAGGCCGCCCAGGGTCATGGCGGCGTTCGTGGAGATCGGCGTGCGAACGCCCATCTTGCGCGCCACCCGGGCGATCCTCCTCGTGCCCACCCGCAGGCCGAGCTCCGCGTAGACCGAGTTGTCGGAGGTCGCGGTCGCGGCCCGCAGCGAGCGGATGCCCGCGTATTGGTCCTCGTAGTTGTTCACCACGAACTTCTCGCCTCTCGAGCCCACCGGAAGGACCTTCTTGTGTGACGCGAAGGTCGCGTCAGGGCTGATCCCCTGCTCGAGCGCGGTGACCAGCGTGAAAGGCTTGAACGACGAGCCGGGCTGCCGGTGTCCGTTGGTGGCCAGGTTGAAGGGGCGCACGCCGAAGTCCGAGCCGCCCACCATCGCCCTCACCTCGCCCGTCTTGTTGTCGATCGCGACGAGCGATGCGCTGGGGCCGATGCTGCCGAGGTGGCGCGAGATGGCGTTCTCGGCTGCGGCCTGCAGCTCGGGGTCCAGCGTGGTCGTGATCTTCAGGCCACCGCCGAATACCACCCCGGGGCGGTAGCGGTCCACGATCTGCTGGGTTAGCCAGCTCGAGAAATAGGGCTGGCTCGAGTCCGCCTTCGGCGGCTTGACGTCGTTCTCGTCGGGCACGAGCGTGCGGATCGCGTCATCGTGCTCGGAGCGGCCGATCATGCCCTGCTCGAGCATCCGGTCGAGCACCTCGTTGCGCCGGGCCGTGGCGCGGCCCCGGTTCTGTGTCGGGTCGAACATCGACGGCGAGGCGATCATGCCCGCCAGCAAGGCAGCCTGCGCGGGCGTGGCGTTGCGCGCAGCACAGCACTGGAGCGCCTCGGCTCCGTTGCCGAAGTAGGTGCGCATCCCGGACTCGACGCCATACGCGCCGTTGCCGAAGTAGACGCTGTTCAGGTACTGGGTGAGGATCTTCTGCTTCGACCAGCGGCGCTCCATGTGGTAGGCCACGGCGGCCTCGCGGAGCTTCTGGAAGACCGAGCGGTCGCCCTGGGCCGACAGGGCGTTCTTGACGAACTGCTGGGTGATGGTCGAGCCGCCCTGGGCCGCGCGCCGCCTGAGCAGGTCCTGGACGACCGCGCGCCCGATGCCCTTGTAGTCGACGCCCTTGTGCTGGTAGAAGCGGCGGTCCTCGATCGCGATCACCGCGTTCTTGATCGTTGGGGAGATGTCGCTCTCCCCGACGAGGATGCGGTTACGGTTGCCGGTGAGCTTGGCGATGCGGGTACGCCCGTTCGCAGCCATCAGCTCGGAGTTCTTCGCGGAGCGGTACTGCGCCCTGTTCTCGAGCGACGGCAGGTCGCTCGCGACGGCCATCATCATCCCGAAGACCGTCGAGATCAGGGCGAGAATGCCGAGGCCGCCGAGGATGAAGGCCAGCCTCAGCTTCTTCAGCTTGGGTCTGGGAGGCGCCGGCGGGCCGCCGTTGCTCGAGGTGTCGGGCGCCTCCTCGCCGGAGGCGGGCGTGCGTAGGAGCGTGGGAGTCGGCGGCTCGTTCATCGTCGGGAGGCCGCCCGGGCCGAGGGGACATCCGCCTGCGTGGAGGGGTGCGGCAGCGGCTGCCGCCCGTGCGGAATCTGGGCCCGGGCACGGCGGCTTCTGACGGGGGCGGCAGTTTAGCATTGGGCCCATGACGGACCAGCCGGGCGAGGCGGCCCGATTCCTCACCCGCAACGCCGTCGAAGCCCTCCCCGAGGGTGCTCTGGAGCGCCAGCTGGCCCGCCGGCAACCGCTGCGCGTGAAGCTCGGCGTGGACCCCACGACGCCCGACATTCACCTGGGCCACACGGTGGTGCTGAGGAAGCTCCGCGAGTTCCAGGAGCTCGGCCACGCCGTCGTGCTGATCATCGGCGACTACACCGCCCGGGTGGGCGATCCGAGCGGCCGCTCGTCAGAGCGCCCGCACGCCGACCCGGAGCAGGTCGACCGGAACGCCGCGACCTACCAGGAGCAGGCCTTCAAAGTGCTGGACCGCGGCCGCACGGAGGTCCGTCGCAACGGCGAGTGGCTCGACATGCCGACGGAGGAGCTCTTCCGCCTGGCTCGCACGTCGACGGTCGCGCAGCTGCTCGAGCGTGACGACTTCGCCCGCCGCTACGCCGCCCGCGAGCCGATCTCGGTGCTCGAGCTGCTCTACCCGCTGCTGCAGGGCTACGACTCCGTGGCGGTGCGCTCCGACGTCGAGCTGGGCGGCACCGACCAGAAGTTCAACGTGCTGCTTGCCCGCCAGGTGCAGCAGGCCTACGGCGTCGAGCCCCAGTCGATCCTGACGTTGCCGATCCTGCCGGGTATCGACGGGGCCCTGAAGATGTCGAAGTCGCTGGGCAACTACGTCGGCGTGACGGACCCGCCCGAGGAGATGTTCGGAAAGCTCATGCGGGTGCCCGACGAGGCGATGCCCATCTACTACCGGCTGCTGCTCGACGAGCCCTTCGACCCGTCCCGGCCGCCCCTCGAGGCGAAGCGGGCGATGGCGCGCGCGCTCTGCGCCCGCTACCACGGGGAGGACGCCGCCGCGACCGCCGAGGCGCAGTTCGACCGCCTGCATGTGGAGCGCCGGGCGCCCGACCACGTCGAGGAGTTCGCCTTTCAAGCCGTCGACGGAGAGGTTCATCTGCCGGCTCTGCTCTCCGACGCCTTCGGCATCTCGCGCTCGGAGGGCCGGCGCCTGCTAAGCCAAGAGGGCGTGCGGCTTGACGGCCGGCCCCTCGACGGGGGCACCTTGGACGTCCCGGCGGCCGAGCTCGACGGTGGGTTGATCCAGCTCGGAAGGCGCCGCTTCAAGCGCCTGCGGCTGGCCTGAGGCGATGAACACCGGCGGCGGCGAGGATCACGAGCGGCACCTCGGCCGCCTGCCGAAAGCGCAGGTCCCCATAGGCGAGCACGCTGACGATGCCAACCACTACGAGCGGCGCCGCCAGCGGCACGAGCGCCGCGCCGCCGCGGCGCAGCACCGGCCACCCCGCCAGGGCCAGGCAGACGACCGCCAGGAACATGAGCAGCGACAGCCACTCGAGCGCCCTGATGTGGTTGTAGTGGGCCACGGCGAAGTCGACCTTGTCGCGCGGGTCGAGCGGGTAGAGGCTCCAGGTGCGCATCAGCCTGAGCGCCGCGATCAGTGGCAGCCGTGAGGCATGGTCGCGCGCGTAGCGCACCGCCTCGTCGTGCCAGCGGCGCGACTGCACGGCCTCGTCGCGCGTGGGGTCCCGCGCGGCGGGGCTGGCGTACAGCCCCTTGAAGTCCCAGGCGCCCAGCATGTTCCCGTAGTAGGTGGACTTCAGATTGGCGCCGCCCACCACGGACCCCTCGACGGTCGTGACAAGCACCGGCTCGTCGAAGGTGACCGAGTTGCGCACGGCCCCGGGGCGCCACGCAGAGGGCCACGACGATGCAGGTCACTCCGAGGTGCGCCCAGCGGCGCCCGCCTCGGAGCATCAGTGGCGCGGCGAGCAGCGGCAGGAAGAGCAGCGCCTCGGCCCGGGTGAGCGACGCCGCCCCCAGCGCCAGGCCGAGAGCAGCGGCCGGCTTTACGCCGGGAGCCTCGCTGGAGGCGAGGGCGGCGAGCACAGCCAGGCCCACCGTCAGCCCGTAGAGCGACTCGCTCATCAGCAGCGAGTCGTTGGCCACCAGCGGCGGGTAGATCGCGGCGATTGCGGCGGCGACCATGCCGAGCCGCTGCCCGCCGAGACGCCGGGCCGCCAGGCCGGTGACAGCGACCGTTCCGGCTCCCAAGGCGCAGCCGATCGCCTGGTGGGCGTCGTAGGACGTGGCGCCGAGAAGCGACGCGAGCGCCAGCAGGGCCGGGAAGAGCGGCGGATGGAAAGCGGTGGGCAACGGAGCTCCGGCGTCGCCGAACAGCATGCGGCCGCCCTCGCCGACCGATGAGAAGGGGTCGCTGTAGCCGCGACCGTCAGCGATCCCGTTGGCGACGGCGTGGTACCAGACGTCGTCGCCGATCCCGTGTGGGGCGTCGGCGAGCAACCCGTATGCGAGCCTTGCGGCGAGCCCGACGAGGGCGATGGCTGCCAGCCTTGGCCCGAAGCTCGACATGCGCCGCCCGAAGCTCGACATGCGCCGCGGCAGACTAGGCGAGGGCCCTGGCCGCTGCTAGACTGGTCCGTCGCGCCGCGGGCGGAAACCCCGCCCCTGGGCGCAGGCGGTCTTTGAAAACTCAACAGCACAGCGTGGTCGGGGAGACCCGATCGCGTCCAGGTTCGACCCTGGCTCGCCTCGTGCGGGCCAGAGGCTAAGAATCAACCTCGTCAAGTTCAGGCCGGAGCAGGTGTACGCGACGGCCACCATGACTTGGCAGCTCTTCTGATCTGACAGTGGACCGGCCCTCGGGCCGGAGTGAAACCACGCCAGACTTTCACGGAGAGTTTGATCCTGGCTCAGGACGAACGCTGGCGGCGTGCTTAACACATGCAAGTGGAGCGACGAACCAGGCTTCGGCCTGGGGCAAAGCCGCGAACGGGTGAGTAACACGTGG
>Ga0126310_10000372_pt1 | contig 14976 bp, 17 predicted proteins | sample Plot60_FD_92540 | JGI IMG/M metagenome (GOLD analysis project Ga0126310, IMG submission 92540) | Serpentine soil microbial communities from UC McLaughlin Reserve, CA, USA - Plot60 | ecosystem: Environmental > Terrestrial > Soil > Grasslands | place: USA: UC McLaughlin Reserve, Lake County... | reverse complement strand
TTAGTTCTATTTTATCTTATGCTTGGCTGGGGCTAGTACTACTTTCTTGCTCTTGGAATTTCCTTAGCTCATTTAGGAGAAATTGCTTGTACTTCTTTTTCTCTTCTTCAGTCATTTTGTCAAGGTTTGAGCTCAATGTTGACCCAATTGTAGATATTCTATCTATGAGGTCCATTGTCATGAACTTTCCTACGTTACCTATTCTAGAAATTAGATCCAGCTGTTTTTCAAATATATTGTTAACAGACTGTAAGTTTGTAGCTATGATCAGCCCTTTTTGAGTAGTTTTATATCGTCCATTATCTAATTCATCTATTAACCCTTCATCGAGCAATCTACCAAGCAGTGGATAGATTAGTCCTGGGGAAGGTCTCCATCTACCTTGACTTTGTACAATAGCTCTATCAATAATTTCTTTGCCTGTCATTGGTTGTTTGGTTAACAAATCCAGTATATATCGTCTAGAAAAACCTCTTGGGATCGAACTTCCAACCTTTGATAACCAATATGATAATGTGCTCATATCACTAGTAATATCGCTAGTGACTTATTAAGCTATCTATTATGACAGTTCCAATAGCCGAATCACTCAATAGCCATTTCGTAAAGCTGTAAGATAGGAATCACAGAAGACAGCATTTGCAGTTGAATGACTTTTTGGATACGATGATATGAAATCTAAACAGTGGGTTGGGAAGTCACATAAGTACAAAGGAATACAATAGTCAGTCAGTCATTGCATACTGTCGATCCAAAGTTAATTTTTAGAGGCGATATGCTAATGATTAAAATACAGGCATTAGATGGGTATAATGACAAATACAGGATTAATTCTTGATAATGTAACAAGAAATTGGCCATATACGACAAATAAATAGATACTATAAAGGAGCACTCTAAATGAGTGATAATATTTCAAAAGTCATATTAGCGCAGGTTTGTATGTAGATATTGCAGCTCGAGAACAATCTGTCTGACAAAACACCAACCAGGATAGGAACACACCCCTTATGGTCTGTCCATTCATCCTTTAGCAGGTGCTTAATACCATAAGGGGATTGAGTTAGAATAACAAGCTGTTATATCTCACGAATATACTTGAAAAGAACAAGACTGAAACCTTTGTTTTCAAAACATATCCTATTCCAACTACCTTTATGTTTTGTTTTATTTTCATTCTTTACTTCTAATGCATATTCTATATCATAGTGCATCTCTGATTGGGTCAGGTAAGAATTCCTTGATTATCTCAATTGCTTGTTTAAGACTTGCAGCAGGATTGCCATAATCGTGTTCTATTCCCTTTACCTTTTGTGCTGCCTGCAGCACTATTGAGTCTAACCATTCACCTGTTACGTTATAAGGAGCTCGTGTGATTTCGTTATCTTCGGGAAAATGTATTAATTTCCAGACCATGGTGATTAATTGTGATTCTAGAGCCTCCTCTATTACTGTGTGTCGCATAAAAATATGTATGTCGATGTTCAAACACATCTAGATTTTTTAGCCTATTTTTTGTTTTAGCTTATAATGCTTTAAAATTAGAATATCTGCAGTGCATACAGCGATGACAATGCTCGGCTAAGGCTAAATGAAGACGATTGGACAGCTGCTATCTGTCTTCAACTCTACGAATAATAGCTAATATCAACATTAATGATAATTTTGTGTATTCAGTACTCTATGATGCAGGTATCAAAGACGTCATTGAATAATTTAAAAACCTGGCTTAACATGGTTTCTAATATTAATAAATCAACAGATCATAATTCCATATACTCAGTGCATAGGCAACCGCATCTATCCTAGTACCGTCTGTTGTTATCCCCACTCAATGCAATAGACATGGACGGTGCGAGATATACTAAAATAAAGTATTGAATGTTCCAATGGGAGGACTAGGTTAAAACTCGGAGTTAACAAGTAAAGGAGCTCCTTGAATGAGTGATAATATTTAACAAGTCATATTAGAGAAGTTTAACATGTGAGTTTTGCAGGAGCATTGCCTAGTCTACCACTCTCAGGTAATGTTTCTGTGCATTTGTAGACCAACCAAACAACCCTTATGATTTGCTAAGCACTCGAGAGCCACAAGAGGGCATTACGATTATTATCGTTAAACGATTATTTAATCAAAAAATAAATAAATAAGCATGTTAAGTGAGCGCCTAAAGCGAGTGATAATATTTCAAAAGTCATATTAGAACAGTTTTGTATGTAATTATTGCAGTCGAGAACAATCTGCAAGAACAACCAACAAATCACCAACCGAGCATAGAAATACACCCCTTATGGTCTAATCTGAGTCTCCATCCCCAGATATTCGCTAACATAGCACCATAAGGGGTTATGAATTAGACTTATTATCATTCTAGCTAGTTAAGACAAGTATATGTATTATTTTGTTACGCCAGCCTTATGAAAACCCTCGTTATAGAATGACCTAGACTATCTTGACAAAATAAAGACAAGATTAATTGAAATATTCTATTCCGCACTATTTTGAAATATCACGTTGCCACCATTAGCTAAGGGCCGCCGCCAGCGCCTGTGTTGTTACCACCAGCTGCCGTGCCGCCGCCAGTTGCGTTGGTACTGCGGTTACTACCTTCCGCTCCACTCGTCTTATTAGCAGGTGGTGCGCCACCGTCAGCTGTCTGGATGCCCTGTGCTAGTGCTTGTTGTTGTACATAGATAATAGTGAACGCAGATGCAACAACTATAGACGAAATGACTGCTGCATATAGTGCTGCTGTAGTAGGTTTGTTGAACATTGCGAACAGAAAATAGGTATTTATCTCATTTATAATTTTGTGTTGATTAAGTTCATTTAAAATCTAAAATTTAATGTATACATAGAAAAGACCATAAGGGGTTCTGAGTTAGAACTTATTATCATTGTGGGGTTAATAGATATGGTATCCATAAGGGCGTCATAATTGCTTGTTTCATTGTGCTTGCTGTCTACTAGATGATAGCTAACCTCTATGATGCTAACCTATCTACATATATCACAGTTTCTTCCGAGTACCTACTTGAATTTATCCTTTATAGCCCACGGTGATCAACTGCTAAGCATGTCGGAAGAAAGAGAAATAGAGAATACTGACTAACACCAATCAGGAAAAGTGCAAGAGCAAAGATCAGCGCCAGACAATGTGGTAATTATAAATTACCAGATAATAATAAATGGAATGGATATAGCAAACGAAAGTCTAAAACAGTATAGTGAACTTATGGAAAACCTATCGAGTTTAATGTAAATGCGATGAGAATGTTTTGGAATCCATTTCTTAATCCATCCCAGCCAAAGTTAGATGACAAAAAATAGCGATTTACATATAATCACCCTGTCATTCCCGGTCTAGTGCTTCATTATATTATATTTATAATGCCATGATAAGATTTGGTTTTATAAGAAATTTACACGAGACTTCTTATAAAACATATTTGTAATATCTGTAAAATGACAGCCAGAACTACATTAGTTACATATACAATAGTCATAGTGTCATTGACATTTGCTATTGCAGTAGCAGCCTCTATGGCAGCAAACGCATTTCCAATTCAGCTAGCACATGCTCAAAACGTACAAACAACACCACCAAGCACATCTGCGCCCACTTTTACTCCTCCAGGCGCATCTACGCCTACTTATACTTCCCCAAGTGACAATATTACTACAACAAATTCAACTTCAGGTAATGCAACAAAATAGAAAGAAAAAGAGATCATCTATTCACATCTATCACGTAAAGGTATGCATACCAAAGCTATAAATGAAGTAAGGGTCAGCCAGGTGAAACTATCAAGACCTAAATCTGACTTGGTTATCTAAAATTAATAACTAAGGAAATCACATCACACCTTACTCTAATAGGGAAGTCAATTGTATCTCTTGTGCCGTCTACTCTAAATCCCCTCGTGCAGCCTGGCACGAAAGATAGACGGTACAAGACATTTAATGTTACTAGCAGTCCGTCCCTTTGAGTATTTCAATATCTCATATTTACAACACGATGATAACCTCAATAAGTGAATAAATTGATAATAAGAAACACCAGATGTTTGGATTCCAATTGCTTATAGGTCCATCTGACTAAATAATGGCATAGGATGGCAGATCTCGCTTTAGTTGTCCTTGGGTGGTTTTTCGCTGTGTGGTTTGTGGTTGCTGTAATTTGGACAGCATTATATGTGCTGCGCTCGCTGCGCTCGCTGCGCAATTCCTATTCATTTCACTTCCACGTGCAAAACCAGCGGGGCGAGGATAACTGGTAAAATCAAACTGCTACACTAGATGAATGACTACTGGCAATACTCACTTATGATATATCAACTAGTGAATTATGAGAAGTATGTTATGTGACAAATGTGGAAAAGATACAAAATACCTCGTACGAGTTTTGTCTGAACAAGATGTTGTGGATAGTGGCATGAGTAGTAGAGGCACAGAGCAGAGAACAGAACCTCTGCCAATAGATCAACAATGGTGTCTGAATTGCATTAATAATAATTATCAGCAGTAACAATAATAATGATGCCAACCCTCACTCCCAGCCCTGTCGGTATAGCATTTCAACACATTATATTTGCGATACGTTGATAGCCTCAAATTCAAATGAATGAAATTACTACTGTTGGCAATGATCCTAATCCTATGCTAAGAAAGCTAAAAAACTAAAGATGATATCGCTGATACTGACACAAAAGAGATCGTTGAATTTGCATATTCTCTTTTGATGCCTATGTAAATCGTGTACCAAAAAAATACTGATACTGTTTTAATAGTTAGAAAATTTTGTAGATTACGTCAATATTTCTTTTTACGTTAAATTATCTTTTTGTCTTGATATCAATTAGTCACGTTATGGTTATATGTTATCTCGATCAAGTTTATAAAAACTAAAAAAAGATGTGGCTAGATAAATAATCTGTATTTTTTTCTATTCTAACGCTATTGGTGGTTACGTGGTTCTACTGACTAACCACTGCTACCACCATCACTGCCGCTGCTATCACCACCTGTTGTGCCGCTAGCCACTAGGCCAGCACCAGTCATGTTAGCACCTGTCATATTGCCACCAGCAGCTGCACCACTTATACTAGTCTGATTACCGCCAGCTGCTGCACCTCCACCAGCGCTAGATTGATTACTACTACCTGTCTGATTACCTTGTGCTGCCGCTTGTTGTTGTATAAAGCTAATAGCGAACATAGATGCAACGAACATTGATGAAATGATTGATGCATATAGTGCTACAGTATATTTGTTATTCATCGCAACTCCACGATGTATATCGGATTATGTGGTTTATCTTATGTAAATAGCTTGACATAGCTATCTACAATTTAATCTACAATCAAGATAAGCAAAAAGAGAATAGATGAAATTATAAAAATGTCAATATCTTCATCATTATTTACTGTCCTAAGCATCATATTATTAGTTACATCGAGGAATATAATAATAATACAGTCACTCCCCGCCGACCTAGTGTTTCAACATATTATATTTACAAATCCACGATAATCTCAAATGAATACTAGTTTTGACTTTGCTAAAATGCTCACGGACTCAATAAATAATAAAATAGATCAGTCCAGAGGCGAAATGCATGAAACCCATAATCCAATATTCAATCAGAGCTTATTAATTGAAATACAGGCGTTAGAGTGGGTTCAACTACAAATAGAGCATTTAGTGAATAGTACAGCAGAAAAGAGAAATAAACTAAAGTAAAATGAATAATAATAATCTTAATACTGCTAGAGCTCCTAATATCAAAGCTGATTCTTCTGAAGTTAAAGAGGTAGTTGACCTTGCTGAGAGGGTTAGGTATATGCTAGATGTTAAAATAAACCAGCTTAGAATTGCTATGCAAAAATCAAATACACCTTTTGAGGGTGATATGTTTATGATAAGAATACAAGCTTTAGAATAGGTTCAAGGAAAAATACAGGATCTAATTCTGGATAATGTAACAACATCTCTTCTCTTTCCACACATACATTTCCTCTGTAGGGCTACTGTTAGAAATATCAATAGTCCAGCCCGAATTACCAGTATTTGTATCGTGTGATGTTCGTGATAGCGGCATGGCTTTATCTGATGCTGCTGGAAGACCCGAGAAAGGTACTGGTAGAGTCATACTATATTTATGGTGTTTTACTTTTTTGGCGGCATATGCATATGCAAAGTCGGTAAAACCACTTATAATTATGAGAGATGAGGCCATGGCAATAGCAAAGAGAGTGACAATTGTTTGCATGTCAAGCATTATATTCGATGACAGTAATGCTCCTATACCTTTTAAAAAATATAAAAAAATAAGTGCTATTAAAATACTTTACTTAAAGAATACACGTAGGGCAATTATCAATGGGTATGACCTATTGTTATTTATTACGGTACTCCATTGAATTTTTATGCTTTTAAATTTTTTCATCTGATTAATGTTATGATAAGTATGTGGTCAATTATTGGCAGTATATACTGCTATGAGATTTCTTCTGCTTCCTTCAGCATGTTCTAAAGTAGGATCTAAAAAAAACCAGCTTTGATCATTTTATTTATAGATCCTAGCCATCAAGTATACTAAAGGGTATGGTTATAAAATTAAGACCAGAAGGGATTATGTTATCTCTTAATAAAAGACACTTCAGTAAAGACGTTAGTAACACTCAATATTTAAGGAGTAGGAATTACTAAAAATTTCCGGCAGTAATTTACTATCAGGATTTCTATAAATTACTGAGATTTTTTCACTGCTTGGGTTGACAACGATTTTGAGTCGTTGTATACCATCTACATGAGATATCTGATGTTCAAAGTTAATAGGCAAAGAGTTATCCCTTAAGGATTCAGGAATATGGGGTTCAAGCTGAATCTTATTTTCAATCATATTCATCTTCATCCCAAGCATCATTTCACGCACTAGATGCACATACATAGCAACAGACCATGCTTGGAGAATACATGAGTTAAATGGTTCAGGTCGATCTCCCCTATACGTTTCAGCAAACATACCATTCTCAAACAGAATCCGCTCTGCCATTGATCCGATGTAATAAAGGGCTTGCTCCTTTCTATCGTATTTAATTTCGCTTGCAGCACACCAGCCAGTAACAAGAGGCCATACAGCACCATCATGATAAAGTGTTGGATGATACTTGGGATCCATGTTGCTTAATGTTCTGACCCCCCATGGCGTGGTAATATCTTCTTTCTCTATTCTTGTTAGAACGGACTCAGCTTTACTTTTATCTGTAACCGCATCGGTAAGCAAAAGAACAAGGGCGTTTGGCCTTACACTACAGTCTTTAGAACCATCTTTGCGAATTGTATCATAATAGAACTTATTGTATTCATCCCAATATTCTAATTCAATTCTATTTTGTAGTTGTCTAGCATAGGTCGACCATCTCTTTTCACTACTAATATCGCCAACAATTCTTGCCAGCTCACCTCCAATTTTCAAACTCTCATAAAACAATGCCTGAATATCATTCGCGCTTTTCCTCCTATCAATATGATCCATCCATGTAGAATCCGTAATTGGCAGCTTTTCTGCGGTACCTGTAAAGCCATGCTCAATTAGACCATCACCGTCTATGTCTTTCAGAAATCCAAAATTAATAAGATCACTTATTGATTTCCATCTTTCACGTAGATAATTTATATTTCCTGTAGAGACTGAATATTCACGTATTGCCCAAGGGAAAAGAAAAGTCGAGTCAGCCGATCCAAATGTACTATTGTGAAGAAAAGACTTGCCACTGATGATCATTGGAAACTCTCCCTTAGTTGCAATCGCAGATGTTCTTTTTGCTTGGTGATGGAAAAAATTTTCAAGGACTGCAAAGACAAAATCATAGTCACACATAGATAAATATCCTCTTAGTGACCAACCTGTATCTCTGGCCCAATAGTTGGGAAATCTTGGAAGCCCAGCGCAAATACCTGCACCAAGTTCGTCATATTCAGCTTTTAAGTATTCCATACTTGTCTTTGCTTTTTCGAAAGCCTTAATCAGTTTTGAAATAGTCGGTTCTTGCTTTGCACCTGGAGCTATCTGAAGGGTACAAGATGAAGCAGCTTTGAAATGATTTTTGGTATCCTCGAAAAGATTTCTGTAATTATCCCTTATATGTCGGTATTCAGCTAAGCATTCTTCAGAACTATTAAAGCTGCCTGCAGCCACAAGTGCAATCTCTCTAGTCTTTCCTGATTCGATTTCAAGATCATATGATAACTCTAAATCATTATCAAAAGAATCCGTTAATACTTTGGAAGGTCGCAGATTCTGGGGCGCAACACCAATAGTTCCAAAATAGCGTGCAATACCTTTTCTGGAAGACGTCTCAATTTGCAAACAATTGTCAGTTTTAAGCAATTTGGAAAAGTTGCTCTGAGAAATCGCGGCTAAGCTGTAGCTTGTAATGTTACCATCTATAATAAAATGTACTCTGATTTTTCTTTTCCGTGGTTTATTTCTTACACTTAACTCCCTGAAGTTTACATTATATTTATCTAATAAATTAAATTCTAATATCATAACAAATCCCTTATTGTCAACAGGAACAAATATCGTCCTTTTTACTTGCAGTCCAGCCATCTCGTGTCTAGTATCAAGGATTCCGTTTTCATGTCTAGAAGATATGACAAAATTAGGAAGTCGCTTACGTACTCCGTCATCTATAGAGATTTCCACGATAATTCTGCCAAATGCTCTTGCTGGTGGGACGTATAGTCCTCCATTATCATATCTTGCGCCCATCCAAGTCCAATTAGCAGAAAGTCCTCCATTTGACGAACACACTATATACGCCTTTTTACCAGACAATATGAGTGGGACTGTAAAATTTTTGAAAATTGTATCCTCTATACTAGCAGTAGATTGATGGTCATCAATAAAATTCGATGGAATGAATATCCTTTCTTTTTGGTTATCCACATAATCAGTAAAGGCAAACGGGATGATTATCTGCTCAAAGCCCTCAAGTTTACTTAAGATTACAACCTTATGCTTACTTTCTTCTTTTAGCGCTGCTTCATTAATTACTAAAAACCTTGCGCTTTGGAATGGCTTAAATGAAATAGGTCTGTCTTCTGACAATATCGATGCATTGACAACATCCTCTGATGTTGCGATATAAATAGACTTTTTTGAAACAGGAATTTCATCTATATAAATGTCAAGAGACACAATATTACCCCCTAGAGGTACAGGAGGATTTAGTAGTGAGAAAATAAATCCATGGTGTATACTCTCACCATTAACTATTGTTACATTTTTTAAACTTCCTTGAATATATGAAAGTATAGTATGTGTTTTGTCAACTGTTCTTACCATTCAAATCCCTTCTTTACAGTTACTCGAATGAGTATTGCACCTTAATTTTTCACTGTAAAAATAGTTAGTAACTATACTAAATAGGTATATTAAATGAATTATCTCATGTAATTGTTGTTGGTATATGGCCACTACCTCAATTTCTTCTACATCCATCGTGAATAATATTAGTAGTAGTAATAGTAATAATAACCATAACAGATTTGACAATTTGATAAACAAATATAGAACTAGAGGCTTAGATGCAGTAGCAGATTTTTTAACGACAAAGGCCAGAAAGTCAAAGAGGACAGTTCTAACTTTCTCATTTATTCTTATCCAATACTTTTGTAGCGTACTCTGAGGGTAAGGATACGTCCAAATTGTACTCTGAGACTGAAGCGTTCTGAGCTAATGTGGCAATAAGTACTATATTCTTTACCTTCGTCGGATTGTCTATTGCTATTCTTGGAGCGTAAAGTGTACCTTCACTATGACCAATTACACTTATCCTTTGAGAATCTACTTCAGGCTGCTGTACAAGAACATTCAAGGCTTTCTTACCATCTTGAATTAGATCATTGGCTGTAGCATTTCCCCATACGTTTGAATCTAAGATAGTATAATTTCCACCAACACCTCTTTTATCATATCTGAGCACTGCAAAGCCTCTTTCTGATAGATATTGTGCTATCTGCCAAAGTAGTGTAGGTGGTTTAGGGCCATTCTTGTAAACATGTCCTAATGTTTCATTCTTATCATTAGCACCGCTTCCATGGATAAGCAAGACTCCTGGAAATGGTCCCTTTCCAATAGTAGGATAAGTTAGCTGAGCATTAGTCTTTACTCCATTTCCTAGGTCTATTACTAAATTTCTATATTTTATTGTCTGCAAATATGATTGAGCATAAACAGTGAAATTCGCAGCACTAGTACCGTAAACTAAAAAAGATATAGCGCCAAGAAAAAGGATAGTTGGTATCATTGTTGTTATTTTCAATACAGTACATGGGATCAGAATATGATGCAATTATACAAGGAAATCGTAGTAAAATGTTGGCAGCAGTAAAAGCTAAAACTTCATCTTATGGAAGTATAATCTAGTGACATTCAAAGACCTTAAAAAATGGCTTAACGAGGTAGACAATTCAGCTTCAGGTAGTCGGATAACGAAAATGATAACAAAGAATCAGACGAACAAAAGCAACAGTCGCCTACAACTAACGAAGTATTTTAAAATATAATTAATTGGAAATTTGGTTCTATTAAATAACGTTCTTGAAAATATCTTGTAGAGTAGTGGCTACACCATCAGTACCTGTCTATTACTCTATCTATTCGAAGTGTCAATGTGCTATGATGATCTTTCATGACACCGTTGTAATATGATGTGTGGCGGGACAGATTCTACTCTTTCTTCAAAGTGTTTACATTCTTGTATTTGTGGAAAGCAACGGCCTATAGGCACTGTACCAGGATGTTCCCTGTAAATAAGACACCACGCAATCAACATTACACTTAACGCTATGAACGCTATAGTATGATTCATCAACTAATTAAGGAAATGGCTTAACGACGTTCAAGATTATAGCGGCGACGATTCAGCTACAGATTCAGATAAGAAAAATAGTAAAGAATTAGCCGATTATATGGCATTTCTGAAGAATAAATTAGGAATAGCGCCAGACTGTACCAGAAGAATCTGGAACAAGCAGCCATGTTAGAAGTTCCTTCTTTACAGCAACCCGTAGATGATCCTAAGACTGCAGACAATTTATCAAAGGTATTCTAGTCCAAGTTAGTTATTAATTAATTCATTCATTTATTAGGTTGAAAATGAATATCTTCATTTGGCATAAGATATTGCTAATAAGAACAAGAAGGAATAGGGAAAATTACTATTAACACAAAAGTTCTATTTTATGGATTTCTTAGTTCTCGCAATTACTTCAAACCCATATCCCTTGATATCGTTATTTCCAGTAGATCCAATAAGATCTTTTATAGTAACTATACCTTTGTTACCAAAGTCGCCTAACATATCAAATGCTTTTTTCTTTGTCTCTACATCAAAATCTGTAGCACACAAAAAACCTGTTTTAATTTCATTTATTTGACTGTCTTCATCATAAAACACATTCATTTGCTTGCAATCACATCTCCTTATCTTCTTATACATTGCCTGCTGCCGGTACTGATACTTAATATATCATTATCAATATTGTTCTATTTTTTTGTAGGAATCTTTTATAAATAAGCCCCAGTGATAGTGAAAAACCTTCCATATCTGAATTATTATATAATAACATATATCTATATAATAATATATATATTATACTATAATATGTTATCTCACATGAATGCAATACATTAGTAATCTTTGCAATGGTGGCAATGCTAGGTCTTGCAGCAGGGACAGTGGTAATTCCATATATACCTCAAGTCTCCGCGCAGATTGGGGGACCTGGCATGGACAACGCATGAGCTCGTCAAGGTAGTAGTCACATAATATTCTGCCAGCTATAGACACGAAAATACAAAAATAGTCCCTTTCTCTTTTTTTATTTTAATTGTTAGTTACGTAGTCCAATTTGGTTAGCCAGATTTCAGGATGATAATCAATTACATTATCTTTTCATATATTAATGCATAATAATAATTGTTAGCCAAGCACTGTCATTATTTGTTAACTATAAATACAATTAGATATATATTTATACAGATAGTTGTTAATATATTCATAGATAAATAATGCACACGCATGTTCACTAATCCTCTTGTTGTGAAGATTAATAAGAAAAGATTAAGGAAGCAGTGGATGCAATATATAATTTAGAAGATGAATGACTAATGGTTATATACTGACACAAGGATTCGAAGCGCAAAGTCCTCATATTCTAGCAGTACGAATTAACAGGTTCATAAGAGAAAATAATATCAAGCCAAGCGATTTTGTAGATATCAAGTACTCATCGTTTTTCAAAGCAGATAATAATGAGGCGTCGTATACTGCTATCCTAATCTTTAAAGGAACAAAGAAGGAAGACGAAGACTAACACTCATTGATTTTGATTTCTCCAATACTTTCGTGCTTCTCTCCAATCTGTCGGTCTCCATTCTGGGTCGAGTTTCACTTTTGGAGGCTCATTGTCTCTACGAAAATGTACACCTGCAAAAGGTAGGAATTCCTGAGTTACTTTCCAAATATGATCTAAAACACTGTGCATTTCCGGAGTACATTTGGTTATTCTGGCTATGTCAGAATAGATAAATTCCAAATTGAAGAACGTAGAAAGAAAGTAGCATCTATGTTAGTTCAATCTATGACTGAAACAGACATCGCTAAACAATTAAGTGTTGACCAATCTACAATTAGCAGATATTAAAGTTCTAAAAGAACTATCACAGCAGTTTGTAGTCGATTTAGCAAAGTCGGATTTGGCATATTATCATAAACAATGCATTGACGGTATCGAAGCAGTATTAAATAAGGGCTGGGAAATATTCAACAGTACAGATAGTAACTATGATGACTTCTCATCAAAAGATAGACTGCTTGTATTAAGAGTAATAAAAGAATGCAATGAATCTAAATTTGCATTATTCAAAGAAGGGCCCTCAATTATGAATATTAAAGCGTTAGAAGAAAGGTTAAACCAAATTGAAGATAGGCAACAACAACAAAATGTCACTCAATAAATCTCTGCATAGTCTTTCTAAAAGACTTGATTATTTGGATAATGATGTAGGCAATGGTAATGGTAATAGTAAGATCAATAATGAAAAAATAAAATATTGGAAAGGCAAAAAGATAATTCCACTTAGTGAATGGAGGAAAATTGCAAACCATACTCAGTATGTCAGTTATGGTTCATCCCAACTACGAATTGAAGAAGCAATGCAGTATTTTCCAGACCACTATAACGACTGGTTGTTTTTGTTTGATGTGCCTGAAGGTTACGAAGACAAAGCAAGCCAATGGTATTGCGATTATAGAGAATTACACGAATACATACTAATTTCTAAATACAGTCTAGACACTATTAAGAAAATGATAGAAGAAGTATTTTTATCAAAATATGAAAGAAGCATATTACTTCCATGATTCGAGCTGGTCTATGCGTCATGCAAATGGATATGACGGAAAAGGTTGTACTGGCGATAGTTGTATACCAGAGTGCGAATATTCCAAATCTGCATTATATTATGAATTGTTGCCATTGTTGAAAGAATGTGAGAACAACAGACAGTTGCTAGTGCGGTCAGGTTTGGCAGATCAGCAGCAACAACTACAGTAGAAGCAATGGCGACGATGAAAATACGATCTTTCGAGAATATTGCAGCGTCGTGATGAACATCGAAATTATCTTATGTTTTTCTTGTATAATCTAGGTGAAGTTATTTTTGAAACAAAGAAATTGAATTATTCATTCAAATTTTTTAGATTATCTTATCTTGTTATTTAAAATTTAATCAAAGAAATTTACCAATTTGACAAAATAATATGAGAAGAATCCTTATTTAAAATGAGATAGTGCAAAATAATAATGACGTTCGGTAGATGATCACGGCTGGTTTCCTATCCTACCGGGGGTTTTTGCTCCTCAGCTGTCTTTTTCCCTCTTCCCGGTAGGCTTTCAGCCGATGATAATAACAAACAAATCAATTGATTAATGAAAATTTACTGTTACAGGAAAAGTAATGATGACAAAAAAGCCAAATTTCGCTACAAGTCCAAATGTTCAATAAGGCGTTACCATGGAAGATATCAAAAACGACAGGATAATACTAAAGTGAGTCTAATTCTTTCGCATTATCCTATACGTTCTTTCTTGGGTGTTTTCCTATAGAAGATATAATCTTTGAGAGTTAAAAATGTTGTTGAGGTCAAAAAACACATAATATATGTATCAATCAACATTTACAATATTATTTTGCTATACCAGTTGTGTGTAGTCTACAGTGTTATTATGTACCTCTCTTAGGAACGGTGGATAAACGAGTTCCAGAAGCATCATTGAAGGATAGGGATACTTTCCAATTATATCGTGATATTCATTACAAATGCGTTTGAATTCCTTAGGTATGAATTTGTCGAATCTTGCAATACATGTTTTATCATCAAATTCTTTTTTAGATATATTTAGCTCCTGTTTTCCATTCCTCTTATAATCTGAAAAGAAATTACTAGCTCTTTTGGGTCCCCAGAGTGTCTTATACCATTTTCTTTCTTCTCTGGATGGACTCCTGAAGAGCTTCCATGTAAACATCATTCTGAAATGTACACCACTAAATAATTCACGCCAACAATCCTTGATAAATTGTTTCAAGTCTTCATCTGTGATATCATATCTTGCACCTTCACCTAGTAATTCTAGGGCATTGGCTTTGATCTTACTAATTTTACCAATTAGTCCTTCCTTTTCTAGCAGATTAAATGCTTTTTGTATTTCTGGCTCAGTAAATTGAACGTGATCAAATACCATTCCTGTTTTAGTTCCCTTTATGAAATCCCTAGATTACGCAAACTGTATATAAAAGGAAGAATAAGCGATGTACACTATAATGTTTTAGATAAAATAGTTTCTGACTATATTGCAAAGGCTGATAATAAATAAATAGATAGCATTTTCGAGAAAAT